>ENA-UEQW01002314-UEQW01002314.1-human-gut-metagenome-genome-assembly--contig:-NODE-2314-length-14618-cov-3.866928_pt1 | contig 14618 bp, 10 predicted proteins | sample MGYA00242947_ERZ507947 | MGnify/ENA primary metagenome ERZ507947 (study PRJEB26167, sample SAMN06115421) | human gut metagenome | host: Homo sapiens | place: China:Guizhou | collected 2015-03-17... | reverse complement strand
GACAGATAGCAGTCTCTAATCCTGCCGCCCTGCATCCCCCCGCCCCCCTGCGCATCCCCTGAGGTAACGTTCTGCTGACCGGAGGTGTGCCGTGAAGTCTGCTGTCAACCGCACCCGTGAGGGTGGAAAATTCCTCTCGGGGGTCAGTTTGCTGACGCTGTCCGCCGTGGCGGTCAAGGTGATCGGACTTGCCTACCGGATCCCCATGCTCCGGGTGCTCGGCACGGCGGGGATGGGGTATTTCAATACTGCCTATGAGGTGTACGCGCTCCTGTGCGTGCTGTCCACCGCCGGTTTGCCGGTAGCCATGTCGGTACTGCTCGCAGGCGGGGACGGCGCGCCTGCCTACCGGGCGCTGTCAAGGCGGATATACCGTGTTTCACTGGCGGTGTTCTGTACCATCGGCGTGCTGGGCACGGCGGCACTGTTGCTGCCTGCCCGTCTGTGGGCGGAGATGCTGGGCAATCCGGACGCGGCGGCGAGCATCCGGGCTGTGTCGCCCGCGGTGCTGGCGGTCTGCCTGGCAGGTGCGGCGCGTGGCTATTTCCAGGGGCTGTCGGACATGAAGCCGACAGCCGTTTCGCAGGTCATCGAGGCACTGGGTAAGTTGATTCTCGGACTTGCCTTTGCGTATTTTGCCGCCCGGCGGGGCGCACCGCTTCCCGTGACGGCTGCCTGCGCGGTTCTGGGACTGACAGCCGGGACAGTTGCATCGGCGGCGTGGTTGCTGTTCCGCTTGGCACGGCAGGACAGACGCGCAGGTGATGCCCTGCCTGTCGATATGCCGCCGGTTCCTCTGCCGGGACTCCGGCATATCCTGCGACGGCTGGCGGCGGTGGCACTGCCCGTGACGCTGAGTGCCGGAGTCATCAGCCTGACCAAATGCGTGGATCTTGCGTTGATCCTGCGCCGCCTGCAGGATGCGGGGGTGTCCGGCGACCGTGCCAACGCACTGTATGGCTGTTACTCCACGTTGGCGGTTCCGGTGTTCAACATACTGCCTTCGTTGTCCGCCTCGGTGGCGATGTCGCTGGTGCCGGTACTGTCCGGCGCAGTCCGCCGTCTCCGGACGGGGACTGCTGCCGGGGAATGCGCGGAGGCGGCGCGACAGGCACGGCGCGCTTGCGCCGGGGCATTGGGCTTGACGTTGGCATTTGCCGTTCCCGCCGGACTCGGATTGTTTGGGCTTGGCGGCGATGTGTTGACATTGCTGTTCCGCGGACAGCCGGAGGCGGTCGCGGAGGCAACGCCGTGGCTGCGCCTGCTGGGGCTGGCGGTGCCGTCCGCGTGTCTGATTACAGTCACGGGTGCCATGCTGCAGGCGGCGGGACACGCCGCCGCACCGGTGGTTTCCATGCTGATCGGCACATCGGTCAAGGCGGTGCTGGCATACAGACTGCTGGCTCTGCCGGATTGGGGGATGCTTGCCGCACCGGTCAGTTCTCTGTGCTGTGACACGCTGATCCTGCTCTGCAACTGTATTCTGCTTGCCCGCTTCGCACCGGATATCCTGCCGCACGGGCGGGCATTGGCGGGACTGTTTATTCTGCCTATTGCACTGGCTTTGCCCGCGGTGGCTCTGGCACCGCGCCTGTGCGCCTGCGTGGGATTCGGCGGGGACAGCGTGCCGGATATTCTATGCCGCATAGGGGGCACCGCTCTGCTGTACGGTACGGGCGCGGCGGCGGTCTGTCTGCCCGCCGGACGATACATCAAAAAAGGAAGGAAAACCGAACATGATATCTGATATGCAAAACGCAAGCCGTGAGGAGAAAATCGACTACCTGCTGTCCCGGGAGAAGGGAAGCTACACGTTTGACGATCTGGTGCTGATCATGGAGCTGTTGCGCTCTCCGGGCGGTTGCCCGTGGGACATCGAGCAGAATCATCACAGCATCCGCAACGATCTGATCGAGGAGACTTACGAGGTCGTGGAGGCGATCGACCGGGATGATCCGGTGCATCTGCGGGAGGAGCTGGGTGACGTACTGCTGCAGGTGGTGTTCCATGCGCGCATAGAGGACGAGGTGGGGCGCTTCACGGTATACGATGTGGCAAACGACATCTGCGAGAAGCTGATATACCGCCACCCGCACGTGTTCGGGCAGGTGCACGTGGACGGCAGTGAGCAGGTGCTGTCAAACTGGGAAAAACTCAAGGGCGTGGAAAAGCAGGCGGAGCGTGTCACGCTGACGGATCAGCTGCGCGCGATCCCCGCCATGGAGCCGGCACTCATGCGGGCGCAGAAGGTCGGCAAAAAGGCGGCTTGCTTTGATTTTGCCGATGCGGATGAAGTGTATGCCAAGCTGGCGGAGGAGATTGCCGAGGTGCGGGCGGCGTCTGCATCCGGCGACGGTGCGGCGGTAGAGGAGGAACTGGGCGATCTGTTGCTGACTGTGACCAGCCTTGCACGCAAGCTCGGCGTCAAGTCGGAGGAAGCCCTCATGCACGCAACGGACAAGTTCATTGACCGCTTTGAGCGGGTCGAGCATGCGGTTCGGGCGCGCGGACAGAACATGGCGGATCTGTCCATGGCAGAGCTTAACGCCGTGTGGGACGGCATCAAGCACGCACCGGAGGAAGCACAGGCGTGAGCAGTGCCGCTTTGATGTTTCCGCCCCATACCGTCCGCGTGGGTGATGCCGTTACACTGCACATTCTGCAGACCGAGCGATTCAAAACCGCCCGCCTGAGCATTTCCGCCATCCTGCCGGCGGATCAAGTGCTTTCGCCGCGCATGACGTTGCTGTTCGGCGTCCTGCGGCGCGGGAGCCGCCGGTTTCCCAGTCAACTGCACATCAACCGGCGATTGGATGAGCTGTATGGCGCGACGCTGACCATCCGTAATTTCCACGCGGGCGACCGGCAGGTGCTCGGTTTCACCGCCGAGATGCTGGATGACTCCTGCCTGCCTGCCGCCGACCGGGGACTGGATATTCTGGGCGGCGTTGCCGACCTGCTTGCCGGTCTTATCCTGGAGCCGCTGACCGATGAGGACGGGGTTCTGCGCCGGCGGTCTGTGGAGCAGGAGAAGCAGGCACTGTGCGATGCTATCCTGGCGGATCGCAATCAGGCGCGCAGTTACGCCGAGGGGCGGATGCGGCACATCCTGTACGGGCAGGAGCCGAGCGGCGTGTCGCTGTTCGGGCGCCCGGAGCACATCCGGGACGTGACGGCGGAGCAGCTGACGACGCTGTGGCAGTCGTTTCTCGCCTGCGCGCGGCTGGAGGTGTTCTATGTGGGCAAGGCTTCTCCGGAGACGCTGGAGGCACACTGGCGGGCGGCGTTTGCCGCTCTCAAGCCAGCCTGCCGCACATTGCCGCCCACCTTGCCTCATGCTGCGCCGCTTGTGCCGCGCCGCGTGGACGAAGCGCGCAGTCTCTCGCAGGGGCGGCTGTGCATGGGGTGGTCATCGAGTATCACCCAGTCCGAAAACAGGCAACTGCTGCCAGCCGCCATCCTGTTCAATGAGATGCTGGGCGTCATGCAGGACAGTCTGCTGTTCCGCCATGTGCGGGAGGAGTTGGGACTTTGCTACTACTGCGATTCGGCGTTTTTCGGTTCCAAGGGCGTGCTGACCGTGTCCTGTGGGGTTGCGCCTGCCAACCGGACGGCGGCAGAGAACGCCATCCGCACGCAGGCGGAGGGCGTCGCGGCGGGAAGCTTTACGGCGCATGATCTGTGGCTGGCAAAGGCGTCCTACGGGAATGCCTTCCGCCAGATACCGGACAGCCCCTGCGCGTTGGAGAATCTGTGGTTCGGGCGGGTGCTGAACGGCACCGAGTCTGCGGGCGCCGGATTTGCCGACGCATCCGACACGCCGGAATCCCGTCTGGCACAGGTGCTGGCGGTGGACAGGCGGCAGCTGATGCGTTCGGCGGCACGGTTTGTGCCCGACACGGTGTACTTTTTGGGGAGCGAACCCGGCGCGGCGCACGGTGCGGAGGACGATGGGCTGTCCGACTGCGACTGCCCGGACGAGGACGAGGAGGACTGAGTATTGGAATCTGCATCATTCCGGTTGCATGAATGCCCGGAGCTGGGTGAGCGTTACTACGAGACGCGCCACCCGTCCGGACTGCGCATCTTGGTCTGCCCGAAGGATATGTCCACTGCGTATGCCGCGCTGGGCGTACCCTGCGGCTCCTTCGACCGTGCCCGCGGCGAACCTGCAGGCGTTGCGCACTTCCTGGAGCATAAAATGTTTGAGACGGCACGGGGCGGGGACGCCGAGACGGCATTTGCCGCGCTGGGCGCGGAGGTCAACGCCTACACGACCTATGACCGGACGGTCTACCTGTTCTCCTGTACGGAGGGCAGAGCCGGCAGCTTTGACCGGGCACTGGGTGCTCTGCTGCGCATGGTCTCGGGTTTGCACATCACGCCTGACTCGGTCAGAAGGGAGCGGCGCATCATCCGTGAGGAGATCCGCATGGGAGCGGATGATCCGTGGGAGGTGTGCGCCAATCTGCTGCTCCGGTCGCTGTACCGTTCCCACCCGATCCGGGGCGATATCTGCGGGACTGAGGCATCGGTCGGGCGTATCACGGCAGAGATACTGCATACCGCCTTTTCCGCCCGCTACGATCGGGGCGGCATGACGCTGGCTGTCTGCGGGCAGGTCACGCCGGAGCAGGTGCTGGCGGCAGTGGATGCCTGCCCCGGTCTGGCGCGGAAGCCGGGCGGGCAGGGTGGTACATTGCCGGCTCCCCGTCCGGTACGCGAGCCTGCCGCCGTATGCCGGGAACGCGCCGTGCGGGATATGCGGCAGGTTACGGACGGGACACATCCCGGTGCCGGAGCGTCTGCCTCCAAGCCGGTGTTTTCCCTGGGCATCAAGGACGCGGATATTCCGCCCGACCCGCGCGGAATGCTCCGGCGTGACCTGTGTATGTGCATCCTGTCCGAGATGCTGTTCTCCTGCTCGGAGGACTTCTATAACGGACTGTACGAGTCGGGGCTGGTCACGCCGGGCGTGTCCTACGGCACCTCTATCGGGCGTGGGTACGCCTTTTACGATTTCACGGGTGAATCCGATGACCCCGATGCGGTCTACCGTGCCTTTCTTGCCTGCGTGGACAGGCTGTCGCGCGAGGGACTGTCCCGCGCCGCCTTTGAACGCAGTCGCCGCATCCAGTATGCCGATTACGTGACCGGCTTTGACTCCACCGAGAGCATCGGCGGTTCGCTCCTGTCCTACGCGATGGACGGGCTGTCGCTGTTTGACTTTTTGCCGATGGCTGCCTCGATTACGTTTGAGGAGGTGGAGGCACTGTTCCGCCGCACCTTCCGCCCGGGGCAGTACGCGTTGGCGGTGGTATATCCGCCTGAAACATAGGGGAATACCGCATATCGCATAGTATCAGGGAAGCACTGAAGAAACGAGGAGTAAACTATATGGCAGTCATTCTTGACGGAAAAGCAACCTCCGCGCAGGTGCGTGGGGAAATCGCAACGGCGGCACGCGCCCTGACCGAACGCACCGGCGTTGTGCCCGGTCTGGCAGTGGTCATCGTGGGCGACGACCCGGCTTCGCAGGTCTATGTCCGGAACAAGCGCCGTGCCTGCGAGCAGGTCGGCTTTTACTCGGAGGGCTTTGAACTGCCCGCCGACACGACGCAGGAGACACTGGAGGCACTGGTGGACAGACTGAATGAGGATGACCGCATCCACGGTATCCTCGTGCAGCTGCCCCTGCCGCGCCATCTGGACGCCGGGCGCATCCTGCTCCGCATCCGTCCGGACAAGGACGTGGATGCCTTCCATCCCTACAATGTCGGCAGGCTCCTGACGGGGAATTACAGTTTTCTGCCCTGCACGCCTGCCGGGATCATGGAACTGCTTGCACGCTACGGCATTTCCTGCGACGGAAAGGAGTGCGTTGTGGTGGGGCGCTCCAACATCGTCGGCAAGCCCATGGCAATGCTGATGCTGCAGGCGAACGGCACCGTGACGGGCTGCCACAGCCACACGCGGAATCTCGCCGAGGTCACGCGCCGGGCGGATATCCTGGTCGCGGCGATCGGGCGGGCGGATTTCTTTACCGCCGATATGGTCAAGCCGGGTGCCGTGGTGGTGGATGTCGGCATGAACCGCCGCGCGGACGGAAAGCTGACCGGGGACGTGGATTTTGCATCGGTCGAGCCGGTCGCGTCCGCCATTACGCCGGTGCCGGGCGGTGTCGGACCTATGACCATCACCATGCTGCTGCGCAATACCCTGACCGCGGCGGAGTGCTTCGCGCGGGGCGGGAACTGAGCAGGGAAGGGGAGCGCTGTCCTTCGGGCAGGCGCTCCCTTTCTCGGTGCATCGGACGGACGCCCGCAAGCATCGCGTCCCATTTCTTAAGATTTTTTTAATTCTGCGCCGTCCTCTTGCATTCAGATGCGGGATGTGATACAATATGAAAGCAAATTCAGAAAACGAAGGGAGATAAAAATGCCGACACCGTTGCTGGAATTGAGAAATATCGGGAAGATATACGTGTCCGAGGGGAATGTGACAGTAGGCATACGCGGGGTGAACCTGTCCTTTGACCGGGGCGAGTTTGTTGCGGTCACAGGCAAATCCGGCTCGGGTAAATCCACGCTGCTCAACGTGCTCAGCGGGATGGACACCTATGAGGAGGGCGAACTGCTGATCTGCGGGGAGCCGACCTCGCACTATCTGCAGAGCGATTGGGAGGAGTATCGGAAGCAGTACATCTCCTTCATTTTTCAGGAATACAACATCATCGAAAGCTTCACGGGTCTGCAGAATGTTGAGTTGGCGCTGATGAACATCTCCGACCGCCGGGCGCGCCGGGCGCGCGCGCTGGAGCTTCTGCGCCGCGTGGGACTGGAAAAATTCATTCACCACAAGGGGAGCAAGCTGTCCGGCGGGCAGAAACAGCGCACCGTCATCGCCCGCGCACTTGCCAAGGACAGCCCCATCATTCTGGCGGACGAGCCGACCGGCAATCTGGATAGCCAGACCTCAGAGGAGATCATCTCGCTCCTGCGCGAGGTCTCCCGCGACAAGCTGGTGGTGGTTGTCACGCACAATTTTGAGCAGGTCGAGCACTGTGCCACGCGGCATATCCGTATTTTTGACGGCGCCGTGGAATCGGATCAGGTCATTTCCAAGCCCGCACCTGTCCCGACCGAGGCACCGCCTCCGGAGGCGACCGAGCCGCAGAAGCCGTTTGCACGGCGTCGTGAGCAGCTGCGCAACGGACTGACGCTGGGGCGTGTCCGCTTCGGTGCCATGCCCAAGCTGTCGCTGTTCCTGTGTATGCTCATGATCGTGACTGCGTTGGTTCTGACGGTGGTCACGTCGCTGTCCTCCTCCGCCGAGAGACTGTTTGACAAGAATTATATGTTCACCCATATGCAGGGGCGGACCGTCATTGCGCGGGCGGACGGCGGCATCATGACGGCGGATGAACTGGCAAAGCTGGCAGCAACAGTCGGGGCGGAGCGCACGGTCCGCTACGATTACCTGATGGATCAGACCGTCACACTGTTTTTGGGGAAGAATTGGCAGGAGGACGGTCTGCACTACCTGAACTTCCGCTTTGCCTATGCGAACGGTGTCACGCCGGACGGCGGTCGCCTGCCGGAGACTGCGAACGAGGTTCTTCTGGAACTGCCGATTTTCATGAAGAGCAGTTATGGGGCGGGTGAGGAGTTTGAGCCTTTCGTCCTGTCGTCGGATACGAGCTATAACGGCGGCGTGCTGAGCAATACCAACTACACCGTTACCGGTGTGCGCTACTTCTACGACAACACGAGGAATTCCCGGATGCTGTTTACGGAGGAGGGCTACCGGACGGCGACCTCGGCAGTCTTCTTCCAGAAGCAGCAGCATAACTTCTCCGTTTCGGTCGGGCTGAAGTCCAGCCAGCCGGGCAACGAATTTTCACGGGAATACCGGCTGGAGGGCGGCGGCATTATAGTGGATTTCGGCATGGAGCCGGGCACCTACACGTTGGCGTCATTGGTGAATGGCGATACCGTCTACGATGCCGCGAATGTCAGTGCAGACGTGTCCCTGACGGGCACATTTGTCAGCTACCGGAAGAATCAGTACGGGTACCGTACAGGGTATGCGGATGACTTCCGTGGTTCGGGATACGGGCAGCGGAGCGACGTTAATATGGATTTCTCCGGCTATCGGCTTGTCACCTCGGTGAGCAAGGAGACGGCGGTGCTTCTCCGGCAGACATATAACGAGATGGCGCTGATCATTGCGCCGGATATTCTGACTTCCTTCGTGGAGAACGAGTATTTTACCAAAGCGTATACCCAGGCGAGCCTGTTCTTTGACAGCGACCGCGAAGCGCACGCAAAGGTGGACGAGCTGCGCGAGGCAGGATACGTTGCCGTACCGTCCGATGAGACGGTGGATGAGGATGTTCTGGAACGACTGGAAAAGGTTATTACGAGCGGATTCCTGCTGGTTGGCTGGGTGCTGGCTGTTGTGTTCATTGCACTGTTTTTGGGGCTCTGCACCTCGCACGCCATGAATGCATCGCGGGGCGATATCGCCATCATGCGTTCCATGGGCATTCCGACGCCGGTTGTGCGAATCAGCATCTACGTGCAGACGCTGACTGCTCTGATTCCCGCCATACTCGTGACGGCGGTCGCCTGCACCGTGGTATATTCGCTTCCGCAGACCAATGAGCTGTTCAGCTTCCTGCACGCGCGGGAATATATCCTGCTGGCGCTGCTCCTGGTGGCAGTCGCACTGCGGCTGTCCCGCCGGTACGTGCGCAAGATGTTCAGCCAGTCGGTCAAGAAAACGCTGAAGGGAGGAAACAAGGCATGAGCGAGAAAGCTATCCTGAGAATAGACAACGCCCAGAAATACTATAACCGTGGGCGCGAAAACGAGATCCACGTCATGAACGGCATCAGCCTGTCCCTGCCGGAAAGCGGCATGATCGCCATTTTCGGCAAGAGCGGCTGCGGTAAGACTACCCTGCTCAATACCATCGGCGGACTGGACAGCCTCGCATCGGGCAGTATCGAGATATTCGGAGAAAACCTTGCGAATGATCCCGATATTATCCGCAACCGGTATACGGGTTATATCTTCCAGAATTACAACCTGAACGTCGGGGAAACGGTGTTTGAAAACGTCGCGGACGCGCTGCGCCTGTGCGGCGTAGAGGACGAGCAGGTTATCCGGACGCGCGTCCTGGCGGCGCTTGCCGACGTGGACATGGACAAATTCCGTGAGCGCACGCCCGACACGCTTTCGGGCGGTCAGCAGCAGCGGGTCGCCATCGCGCGCGCTATTGTCAAATCGCCTGCCATTATCCTGGCGGATGAGCCGACCGGAAACCTGGACGAGAACAATACCGTGCTGGTCATGGACATCCTGAAGGAGATCTCCCGCACGCGGCTGGTACTGCTGGTCACGCACGAGGCGAACCTGGTGGATTATTACTGCGATCGCGTTATTGAGATGGCGGACGGGCGCATTGTCGGCGACCGTGTCAACACCGGTGCGACCGGATATGTCCAGCGCAACAAGAACGACATCTTTCTCGGTGATCTGGCTACGCGCACGGACGATTTGCCCGGCGTCAGCCTGACAACCTACGGCGACCTGCCTGCCGATCGCCCGGTACACATCCGGCTGGTCAGCGAGGGGGGGAGGCTGTTCCTTGCCTGCGATACCTCCGGTGTCCGTTTCCTGGATGAGACTTCCGAGATCCATCTGCGGGAGGGCAGTTTCCAGACTACGGCGGACACGGCGCATGCCAACCGGGGCGGAAAGCCGCTGGATATGTCGGCACTGGGACCGATTGAGGGCGGGCACTTCGGGCGGCTGTACCATTTCCGCAACGCGCTTTCCTTGGCGTGGCGGGAGAACTACTCGCAACGCCGCAAGAGGGGCAAGCGGTTCCTCCGCGTGTGTCTGATCATGCTTGCGATCGTCATGGTGTTTACAACGGCTTCCTCCGCCGTCGATCTGAAGGGCTATATCACGTCCCGGAAGGAGTACGATCCCGATCTGTTCTTTATCCCGGTCGAGGCGGACAAAGCCGGCAATTTCGGGTATGACTACAATGCGTTGGTGGGCGATACCATCGGACAGAACGGCATCAACGGCGCACAGCTGGTCACGCATCCGAACAACGTCCGGGGCAAGGTGCAGTTCCGCACCGCCGGGTTCATGACCGCGCAGAGTGAGCCGACTCTGAGTGCGCAGGGATACACCCTGCCGCTGTCCATGCTGCGGGACGCGGAGCTGGTCTGCGGCAGAAAAGAGGTTGCGGGCGTTTCGGAGATTCTTATTACGACCGCCATGGCAGATGATCTGCTGGCGAGCAGTGAAGCCAGCTATATCAAGAACTACGAAGACCTTTTGGGGCTGACGATGATGGCTGCCGGCTCGGCGGGAGATATGGACACCATGTTTGGGTCGATGGATATGGGAATGAGTACCTCGTCGGCACTGTTAAGCATTGCAGGCATTGTCCGTTCATCGGAGAAAGCGTACCTGCTTTCCGATCTTGTGGCGGCACAGCGCGTTCTGCGCGACAATATGGATCTGCCTGTGACACCGCTTTCGTTGCAGACCAGGTACAAGGGCGAGCTGAAGAACGGCGAGATCGCAGTGCTGGGGGACGGCGTTTTCAAAGTGGGCGAAACGCTGACCGTGCTCGGGCGCAGCTTCACCGTGCGGGAGATCATAACAACATGGGCGGATCCGAACCTGTACCCGCAGTATGTCCTTTCAGTCAAGGGCGAAACCCTGCTGTCGCTGAGGGACTATATCGGGACGCAGTCCGACAGCGGACTGTCTGAAGGTCAGCTTCTCTGGCAGTACCTGTTCGAGTATTTTCCGCGCTACCTGCCGGAATTTCTCCGGGAGGGCGCCGAGACGACAGACTCCGCCCTGTGGCTGTACGCGGAAAAGGAGAGTATGGCATCGCTGTACTCCTACCTGTATGGGTGTGATTTCAATGCATTCGGCTTGCCGAAGCTGATCGGCGAGATGGCACCGGATGCCATGACGGCGTGGGAAGCGTACTGCTTCCGGCAGGAAAACGGGCGCTGGCCAACGATGAAAGAGTTGGAATCGGTGGAGTACGACAGCTGGAAGAGTGAGCACGCTTGGATGGAGGAGCGGTATATCGATGAAATAAATCGGCAGTATGACGATACGCAGAGCAACGGATCCCTGGTGGTGAGCGATGCGGACTACATCGCCCTGTCGTATTCCGTAGGCACGACTGACGGGCGGTTGGACGTGATTCCGTTCGGAACGGAAGGGATCTACGGTCAGCCATACCGCTCGGCTTACCTGATGGTACACGCCGCAGACCGTGCCGCCGCCGAAGAATACCTGCGGGCTCAGTTCGGGGACGCGCTGGTCACGCGCGACACGCTGCTCCGTCAGAATGCCGGCGACCTGTCCGAGAGCTTTGTTACCGCCGGTATTTCGCTGACGATCATACTTGCCTTCATGTGCCTGTGCGTGTTTTTCATCATGCGTTCGTCCTTCATGAGCCGGGTGCGCGAGGTCGGCATTCTGCGTGCCATCGGCGTTTCCCGGAAGAATCTGCTGTACCGATTCCTGATAGAGACGGTTATGCTGACGCTGTTGACTGTGTTTATCGGCTTCCTTGTGGCGTCGTTGCTGATGATGTACCTCTCCGGTGCGGCATTCTTCAATCAGCTGCTGTACTTCCCGCTGTGGCTGGCGGGTGGACTGCTGGCTGTCATCCTGACGGCGTGCATTCTGTTCGGACTGCTGCCTGCTATGCTGCTCCTGCGCCGCACACCCAGTGAGATTCTATCCAAGTATGATATATAACGGGGGTAAGGTGCCCCCCCGAGGCAACCTCGAAATCCGCGCTTCCCTCACATTTTTTGCCGAATCCTGTATTTGACGCTTGACGGCGGCGCGAATTTGTGGTATGATAGGGGTGCAGTCTTGTTTGTGTCCGAGATGGCTCTTATCGATGCAGCATACTGCAACAGTCGGTTTTGGCTTCCCCGTCCGCGCAGGACGCGTTCCGGAACGGTTCCGTCCGGCGTGCGGGGTGTCCATTGGCTCTGTGACATACCTGTACCCGGTCGGTGGCGCAACGTGCGCGTCCGGCAGGAGGAGAGAGCGGAGCCGACTGGGAGGTCATCGCAGTTCTGCGGTGGCCTCCGATTTTGTTCTGAACGGCTCTGTCGGAGCGGATGACCGGCGGACGTGTCGAAACAGGGCGGAAAAAAGTGCCAGATGTGACCTTGACTTTCGCCCTGTGGCATGCTATAATACATGTATTCATCAATGAATCTGACGCAGAAGCGGAGGGGAACGCCGGAATGAGCATCATGCAACGTGCGGCACGCAGGCGGGCACGTATCCGTCGCGCTGCCTTGTCGGGCGCGGTACTGGCTGTTGCCGTCTGCCTTTTTGCGGGTTGCCGCGGGATCCCGGACGGATTTGTTGGCGGCGAGACATTGACACCCGAAAAGTTGCGGGAGATTTCCGCTGCTGTATTTACGGATCCCGCGGAGCCGGATACCCAACCGCCCGTTGCAGATCCCGTCCTGGCGGCATATGCGGGCAGGGTCTACTGGCTGGAGGGTGGGACGGTCGCGCACACCGACCGGAACTGCTATCATATCAACCGCTCGGAGGATGTCCGCAGCGGCAGTCCGGCAGATGCCGTGGCGGCTGGCAAGACGACGCTTTGCGCTGCCTGCCGGAGACACCTGACGGGTGCCGGAAGTGAAACGGCTGTCGGTCACACAGAATAGGTAGACGATAGATGAGAGTTGAAAGCTGAGAACTGAGAACTGAGAACTGAGAGTTAAGAGTTAAGAGTTAAGAGAGGAGAAACAGTTTCCATGAACCTTCCCCTTCCTGATGACGCTTCCGTGCGGCGCCCCCGCGTACACCGCTCCCCGGCACGTCTGACCGTATGCGTTCTGTTGCTTTTGGGCATTCTTGCCGAAATGGTCATGATATTTCTGTTCTCGAACGAGGACAAGACGCAGTCGGGCGACCGGAGCGACAAGGTGACGGAGGCTATCGCTCCGGTTGTCGTTCCCGGCTACGAAAAGCTCCCTGCCGAGGAGCAGACGAAGATCGTGGAGCGTCTGGGAATGCCGGTGCGCAAGTTGGCGCACATGACGGAGTATGCCGTGCTTGCCATCCTGGTAGGCGCCCTGCTGGTAGCATGGGAAGACAGAAACTGGCGGCGCCCTGCCATCCGCTGGGCTGTGCCGGCTGTGTTCTGCCTGCTGTATGCCACCTCTGACGAAATTCATCAGATATTCTCGAACCGGGGCGCGTCTGTGCTGGACGTCATGATTGACGTTGTCGGTGCACTGCTGGGACTGTGCCTGCTTTGGGGCATCAGCGCACTGGTGCGGCGCCTACGCCACAGCACGTATTCTTAAAAACAAAGGAGTTTTTCCATGCAGATCACGTACAGGCGGCTTCCCTGCGGTGCGGTTGTGCCTCATACAGGCTGGGAGGAACGACACCTCGGCGTTCATTTCCGCGCAGCCGTGGTCGCTGATTTGCATGATGAGCCTTACGGAAAGCTCATGGAAGCTCTGCGCCGCATCGCGCCGGATCTTATCCTGATTCCCGGAGATCTGACTGAAAATCTGACGGTGCTGACAGACGAGTCCGGAAAGTCTGACCGCCCGGGGCTTGGCTTCCTGGCTGAAGCGGCAGCCCTTGCGCCGACCTTTTACGCATGGGGCAATCACGAAACCGGCGCAGGACACATCAACCTGGGAAAACCGATGCGGGAGTCGGTCGCGCAACGGTCGATCCTCCCCTGTTGGCAGGACATCATCCGTGCAAGTGGCGCTGTCCTGCTGGATCAGAGCTATACGGTCTATCGCGGACTGGTTTTGGGAGGTATGCGCTCCGGCTTGCTTAATCCCGGGCGAATGCCGGATCTCGACTGGCTGGACGGTTTCTGCCGTACGCCAGGCTACCGGATTCTGCTCTGCCACCAGCCGGAGTATTTTGACCGTTACCTGCGGGATTATCCCATTGACCTGTTTGTTGCGGGACACGCACACGGCGGGCAATGGCGCCTGTTCGGACGGGGCGTGTTCGCGCCGGATCAGGGGCTGTTCCCCAAGTATACGAGCGGCGTCCATGAGGGGCGTTTGGTCATCTCGCGCGGGCTGTCCAATACCGTGACACCGATTCCGCGCCTGTTCAATTCGCGGGAGTTGGTGGTTGTTGAGGTGTAGTACGGTGCGGGTACGCGGAAGCAATCGCTTTTCCGCGACTCCGGGGTGCACTTTGCGGCGGTGTTTCCGGTACGTTTGCGGACAGTCGAAGCAGATCCGCAATCCGCCGGGAAATTACTCAGCAAAAAATCTTGACAAAGCCGACAAACTGTGATACAATGTCACCGTTGTTATTGGGGTGTAGCCAAGCGGTAAGGCACGGGACTTTGACTCCCGCACGCGTCGGTCCGAATCCGGCCACCCCAGCCATGATGACAAGTCAATTTAGATCCGAACGAGGAAAAACGAGAAAACGGGAGATTTCGAGAGATTTCTCCCGTTTTTTCGACCCTGAATTTTCTCGGAGTTTCATAGATCCCTTTTGCACCTTTCGATGCTGTGTCCGGCCTCGGACATATAAAAC
>ENA-UEQW01002309-UEQW01002309.1-human-gut-metagenome-genome-assembly--contig:-NODE-2309-length-14639-cov-9.665568_pt1 | contig 14639 bp, 21 predicted proteins | sample MGYA00242947_ERZ507947 | MGnify/ENA primary metagenome ERZ507947 (study PRJEB26167, sample SAMN06115421) | human gut metagenome | host: Homo sapiens | place: China:Guizhou | collected 2015-03-17... | reverse complement strand
CGTCCCTGTCTCGGCGTTTTCCGTTTTGGCGGGAGTGTACATTCTCCCTGCCGCAACTGCCGCCAGGAGGGCAGTCTGGGTCTCCTGGCCTGGGTCTCCGTCTGCCGTCAGCCCCTCCGCCGCCTGAAAAAGCTTCACGGCCTGCCGGGTCTGACTGCCGGTGATCCCATCCGGTGCGCCCACCGGATAGCCAAGATACAGCAGCAGGCTTTGGACTTGCTTTGTGGTCATGCGCCCACCTCTGCATCCAGTGCATCAAGGGAATCGTAAAACGCCTGTGCAAGGGCTTCCACCTCCGCAATGTCGTCTTCCGTCAGAAGCCCACTGTCCAAGTGCGCGTACGCCTTATCCAGCCAAAATGCCACGTCACGTCCGGCGGCGATCTCTCGCTTGATGGAGCGCAGGGTCAGGTCATGCCGGGCTTTGCTTTTGATTGCCATATGCTTTCCCTCCTTTAGGTCGCAGTCATAGACGCAATTGCGTCCTCAAGATTTTTAATCACGATGTTAACGTCTCTTTGATAGTCCAGCTTAACCCCAGCGCCGTCTGCGGCTTGCACAACGATGTCGGGCGAATAGGTGGCAAGGGCTTTGTAGGCTGCCAGTTCTGCGGCGGTGAGTGGGGTTTGAATCGGATCAACCGTTTCGTATGTGATGTTGATGTGGTTTGCTGTTACGAATTCTTTCACATCTGCTAGCGTTTTAATTTTGCTCGGATCAAAATACAGGCGAATGACATTTCCGTAGCCAAATAAAATACCTTCATTTTTGATGTCTTTTTCAAAACGGAAACGATTCGACATCAAAACAATTCTCGCATTGTTAAAAATTGCTTTGAAATCTGGAGGTGTGGTTACAATGGCGCAATAGTCGGCGGGATTACTTGCTAGAGAACGAACCATATTGGCTGCAACCACAAAAGATGAAACGCGTTTTATGCGGATGCAGTTCGTAAAATCCACCTCGTCGCATACCCACTGCTGGCCGTTTGGGTCAGTGTAGTTGCCACCAGATGGGACAGGGATGCCGGGTAAGCCGTTGGGCGTGGGCACGGTGAGTGTTTGCGTTTTTCCGTTCCCATCGCTCAAGGTCACAGCCACGCTCCCGCCATCACCAGCACTCACGATAGGTACAGGGGCATCCGGCGTGGGCGTTCCGTCCTGCGTGCTTTTTCCGTACACGGTCAGGCCGCACAGGGGCGCAGAGAAAGCATCGTCAACGGAGATAGGGTTGCCTGTCTCAGTTCCAACGAGAACGTTTTGCCGGGCTTTATCTGCTGCACCAATATTAGCACGGGCTCGCTCCTGCTGGGAATCGGTAAGATTCTGCTCGGTGTACAACACTGCCGTTTCCGCCGCTTTCTGGGCTTCCTGGGCAGCTGCTTGGGCGGCTGTTGCGTTTTTTTGTGCGTCTTCTGCGGATTTCTGGGCTGCTGCCGCTGCCGCATCGGCGGCGGTGGTGTCACCGGCGGGGCCAGCTGGGCCAGGCAACCCCTGGGGGCCAGTTTGGCCTACCTCGCCCCGATCTCCCTTGTCGCCTTTCTCCCCTCGGAAATCCCCGGAGGCAATCCCGTCTTCCAGCTTTTTCAGGGACTTGGCGGCATTTTCAGCGGATATCCCAGCCTGTCCGGCGCTGGCTTCCGCACTCTGTGCGGCTTCCGTTGCCCTGGCCGCTGCATCCTTCGCCGCCTGGGCATCCTTGGCCACGGCCTGAGTGTAGGGCTTCAGGGGCTCATCTGGTACGGCTCCGGGAGCAGCCAGTGCCCGGATGGTGTTGGTCTGGTAGGTAACAGACTTGACAACCGCACCGTCTGTGCCAAGCCATTGCAGTTCTGCCTGCCCCCGTCCGGGGTAGGCCGTATCCGTGGACGATACCGTCCAGATAATGCCGCCGTCTGCCTCCACCACCGGCACAGGGTATGGTTTCTGATCGTATGACCGTTGGTGCAGTAGCAGGATGCTCCCCACACCAGCCCGGATATTGGGCAGTGTCACCCGTACAGCCCGGTTTTCACCCTCTTTGCCCAGGACAATGACACCAGCGTTAGGCACTACGTCAATCATTGGTATGTTCCCTCCTTTTCCAGCACCAGTCCGATAACCCCGATGGCCAGCCCCACCAGGATAGGCAGAGCCAGAACCACCAGCCACAGCAGCTTAGCCGCCGTTCTCATCCGCATACACGGTTTCCACCAGGGCCGTCAGCTCGGTGTATTCTTCATCCGTCAGACGATTGACGGCGAAGAACACGTCCAGCTTGGACTGGGCCACCTCAGCGGACTTGTAAAAATGCCGGGTAATCAGGATTTTCATGCTCTTGTACATATTCTTTTTCCTCCCAAAAATGAAATTTATCGATAATGCAAACATGCAATTATCCCCCTATCATTTCGGTGTCAGATTGGTATACATCCTCCACCATAGCCGCCATAGCGTCCAGCAGCTCGGCGTTCTGGGTCGTAAGGCTCTCCAACTGTTCCTGAGCTGTTTCCAGCGGGGTAAGGATTTCCACCCCGTCCCGGTACCACTTGCCGCCGCTGTAGGTATCGCCGATAGCAACTGGGTGGTCGGCGGGACTTTTAAGGGCGTCAGTTTCCGGCTCGGAATCGCTGCACCAAATGACGTTGGTGACAATGCCATCATCAACAACTGCCATAGATTTTGCCATTTAAGCCACCCCCCGTGCATTTCGGATGATGACAATTCCGGAACCACCAGAGCCACCAGCCTTACTATTGGCTGCGCCACCGCCACCGCCACCGCCGCCCGTATTGGTTGCACCGGACGCTGCGCCACCACTCGTATTGCCGCCGGCACCACCGCCGCCAGCACCACCAGCACCGCCGTTGGAAGACGTAGTTGTGCCTCCTCCACCACCGCCTGCGTACAGTTTCCCACCAGATTCACCAAACTCTCTGGTAGTGGTGCCTTGGCCTTTTCCGGAGCCGTTGTTTTTCCCGTCCCGGTCGAAGCCGTCTGAACCGTCAGAGCCACCTTTTCCGCCAGCTCCGTTAGCGCTACTGGCGCCACCGCCCGAGCCGCCATCAGAGCCAACGAAGGAGGAGGCCGTACCATTTGCCTTCCCACCATTAGCGGATGCACCAAATGCGTTAGACATGCCACCGGAGCCGCCAGCCTTACTATTGCCTACGCCAGCTGGGCCCCCGGCTCCAACCTCGATTGCATAAGCCGTTCCGGCGGCAACCATTACTGCGTTTTGGGTTGTAGTATATCCGCCGCCGCCAGCGGCTCGGCTTCCACCACCACCGCCACCAACCAGGAACACGTCAATTCCATTCTCCGCACCGTTAAGATTTGCGAACGTCAGCGTTCCGGATGTCAGGAAACGGATTTTCCAGTTGCCTTGAGATACGGTGATAGGTTGGTCATCGTCACTGACGATTTCATAATCGCCGGTGTAGGTGAATTCTGGGATGGCATTAAAGGAAATCTCTGCCTGGTAGTCCGCCCTGATCTCCACGGCCTTGCTGGCCGTGTCCGTGCCGTTGGTGATGGTGATTTCCCAGGTGCCAGTTTCCAGCCCCTTGAACACCACCACGCCACTCGCACCGGAATTCTTGGTCTTTGTCTTGCCGTCCTTGGAAACAGTCACCGTGACGTTCGCCGGGGCTGTGACGGTAAGGGCGCCGCCTGTGCCGCCGCCTCCACCTGTTACATTAAATATCATGGTTCGCACACCTCCTACGGATTGATGATCTGGATATTGACATTCAGGTTGACACTGGGCACATCCTCGCAGACGAATGTCAATGTACCTGACCCCTGGGCACTGCAATATACACCCGCTTCTAGGTATGCGGTGCGATTCTGCGCAGTCGGAACAGGCGCAACGGTTACAAGGCTACCGGCAGTTACATTGGATACGTTTATAGTCTGCGAATTGCCGCTCCAGGCATTTGCGGACAGTGTCACCGTCGCAGACTTCACAGGGCTTTGATAGTCCGTACCAGCTACCGCCGCCGACACGCCGCCGGAACCATTTCCTTTCAAAAGTCCGAAAGTTAGGATTTTCGCCTGCTTTCCGGAAATCGCCGTAGACATAGGCGTGGGGTCATCGCTGGATTGCGGGATATCGGAACCCGTCAGCGGGACATTTCCGCCGGAATCCGGGTCTACCCCGCATACTGTGCTCACCGCACCGGTTCCGTCAATTCCCATTCTGGACACGGAGTACCAGGTGATGGTATCGCCGGTGTTGAAAGTGACATCCGTCTTTGTCCAGAGGAACTGGCCCTGTGGAACTGGGGGCACAGCCTGTAGCCAGGAACCGCTGGGAGCCGTTGTGCCGGAACTCCCCACCTGATAGGTGACAGACTTGCTCGTCACAGAAGCGGCATCGCCGGTTTCGCCCTTCTCGCCCTTGATTTTGAACCAGGAATACTCCGTGTAGTCCGTGGGAGCAGTTGCGCTGTTTCCGGCGTAAATGCCCATCCAGTTATCTGGTGTGGTTCCGAAACTGTGAGAGCTTTCCGTAGGCTTCTGGCCGGTATACCGAATCCAAATATAGGAATTGTCGCCCTTATCACCTTTATCACCGTTTGTGACGGTGAAATCAGTGGTAGTGCCATCTTTGGCGTAGTAGATGCGGTATGTATCTTTCAGGCCGGAGGTGCTGACCTTCTCGATTTTGGAAATTCCGCCCAGCGAGTTGGCAATTTCCAGCAGCCAGTTTTTCAGGGTGTTGCCGCTGAGCTTCTTGGCAGAACCAGACTGATTCAGCACAAACAGGTCATCGGAATATACTTTTTCTGCCTCATTCAGCTGGGCTATGGATTTATCAGCCATCGGCTTTTTCCTCCTTCTCGTTGTCGGAAATGTACTTGTTCACAATCTCCATAGACCGTTGGATTGCCTGAGCGCAGCCGACAAATTTATCCTGATTGTCCAGTCCGGAGACCGAAATAGTGTCCATGGTGTGCATAACGGATTTCAGAAGATTGGTTGCGGATTTCAGATTTTCCATAGATTATGGCCTCCTCAGCAGAACTCGAATTTCGTCACCTACCGGCATAATAGACACCATTTCGGTGTAACCCACCGCATGTTCGTTTCCAAAACTAAGTTGCATCGTCTCTTGGCTGTTGCTAAATATGGCAGCTACCGAAGCAATATCGATACCGGCCACCTGAACTCGGAGGCGTCCAGCTTCCGGACGAAGGTTGAAGTAATTGCACTGTATTGTTTTGCCTGTTGCTGTAGTGATTGTGTCCATGGTAATCTCCTTGTTTTTCCTTCCTAATAGTTCGCCAGTACGGAATAGTATCCACCGTTCAGATCTTGAATGGTAATCGGCTTGTATCTTTTTCCATCCAAATATAGCTGTGCCGTGTAAAGGTAGGACGCATAGAATTCTGCAACATAGCTTCCGTTACAGGCGTCGTTGAAAGTATCCGCATAGTCCAACGATGTATTGATACCGCTGTTTGTATAAGCCGTAGATATGGTACTATATCCAATTTGCGATCCGTAAACGCTGTGGGATACCAGACCTGAACCGCTAAAATATCCATCATCCCCGCCGTAGTCAATCTTTCCTGCACTTACATTTCCTCTGAAATAGCCATTTTCAGCGTATAGATTGCCATCTGAAGTCAGCTGCACGCCAGCCGAGGCGGAGCCGCACTGGATTCCCTCGGGGCCTATGTAGATACCGTTCGAGTTGCTTCCGTTCCAATCCTGGCCATTGGTACACAGATACCCGTCCTTAATGGTAAAACCGCCGATACTGCCGGAAGTGGCTCGGATTTCGCCCTCTACCTCTGCACCACTGCTGTTAACCTTAAAGATTGCACCGCTCTGATTGCCCACAGACCAACCATCAGACTGCAACGACCACCAAAAACTTTCAGTGGTTTTACCATGAACCTTTTCTACTCTCGCTTCAATCGCTTCCGCCTGAATAGTCAATTTAGACCTAACATCGCTTGTAAACCGTGCATACTGCCTATCAGTCGGGGATTGTACCTGAAATTCGTGCTCCACCTCCTCCTTGGAGGGAGCTTCCAGGTCGGTACGGATGTACTTGCCGTAGGTGGTCTTCTTGGCAAAAATGCCGCCGTAGATATCGGAAATGGTTACAGCGTCCCCGATTTCCGCAGAAGGATCAATGCTAGAGCCGCCTGCCTTGTATGGCTGATACCGCCAACCTTGAATTTTCTTCAAAATGGCTTCCGCCATCTCCTGGGTTCCCCATTCGTTGGTGATTTCCAGGGTCGTGCCGGTATCATCTCCGGCGGTGTATATCTTGTTCTCCCCCTTTTCGTTCTGCCCGGCATAGATAGTCACACGGCTATATCCGGGCAGTTCCGGGGAGATATCCAAACTCTGGACACGGCGCAGAAGGTTAAAGCTTTCTGCCATAATTTCACCTCACATTAAGCAAGAATATACACATTCTCCCCATCGGCGGTCTTTCCAAAGACAATTTTATATCCATCTTCGGTACATAGCACCCTTGTCTCCGGCGGCAGGTCGAACATACTCACAAGCCGAAGTTCGCCGGTGGGAGAAATGATGAAGTTCCCGGCATAGGACGCTGCGATCATCCCAAGAGCCTCCCGCATGGAGTAGCCAGCCGGAAGATTGAACTTGTACCCGGCGGTCATCAGCTCCCATGTCCTTGGGTCTACGCTGATACCGTTTTTACTGTTCGGGTCAATCTTCATGTTGTCGGCGATGAACTGTACCATCGTCTTGTCCAGCATGGGGTATCTGCTCTCACCGTTCTTCTCTTCGCTCTTATCGCTTGGATAGGTAACTTCCGCAAGCATCATAGCGTCGAACGCTTCAATGGTCAGAACATCAAATCCACGCTCGTCATGCTCTTGCTTCCGGGTGTCGATGTAATACACGCCTTGCTGCACCCATTCCGATTTATCGGTGTCGTTCACCGCCCTGGAATAGATACAGATTCTCGCCTTTTTGGGAATGTTGAACGGGGCAATCATTTTAATATTCGCAGTCCCGGATACCACCGCTCCGACACAAGGGCTGGAATCTTTGAAAAACGGTGCCTTTGTGCTTACTTCGAAGAGCTTATCCTCACGGAAACCGGATTCCGGGCTGCCGGTATCCACCAGAATGGATACTACCTCATGCGGAACTTCACCGAAGGTAATAACATCTCCCGATTCCGTTACCAGCCGTCCGGAATCGCCGATGGTTACGGAGGTTTCAAACAAGTGCTCACCCTGAATGATTTTTTTATAGAGTTCCGATGTTTCCTGCATAAACCGCCGTCACCTCTCAATCAGGGGGAAGGTTATACCGCTCCACCAATCGTCTTCCGGCTTTTCAATCAGGAACGATGCCGGGTTATTGTTGGAGTACATGGTCACGCCGTACCGTTCCCCGCTCATGGGGTCGTAGTAGTCCACAGACACATACTCCGGGAGAATGGTGTTCAGCACCAGACGGGCTTCCTCTGCCCTCAGAGGGCGGCAGGTGATGTCCAGGCGAATCTTGGTTGCTACTCTGCCACGCTGCATCATGCCGTCCATGGTGCGCCCGGAATTGGGCGCATCAATGTCATTTCTTTGCCACTTTACGCCCTGTTTGGCGATAAACGGCATGAAGTCCACGCCATTTATGCTGAGCATCATCTTCATGCCGTTTTATCTCCTTCCTTCTTAGCCGTAAACTCTTGCATTTCTGCGGTTCGCCTCGTACACGGCTCGGTCAAAGTCATAGCCTCCACCGCCTCCGTTGTCCTGATTCCGCATTTCCGCAATAATCTGCTGAGCGACAGCATAAATAGCGGTAACAACATCGTCATTGGCTTCCCTGACACCGTATGTAATGCCGTCAACGATCTGGTCGTTGTTGGCAACTGCTGTCCGTCTGCCAATGGAGCCAACCATTTCTGCGCCCGCTTCACGGGCGATAAAGAGCTGACCTTGGTCTACGAAACCGCCGTTGGCAAGCATCGGAATTTGAGGAACGCTAATTGTTCTCAGGCCCGAAAATGGCGAATATCCGGCAATGCTGAAATTCTTCAGATCACTTAAAATACTGTTGATTCCGCCGAATATCCAGCGCAATGCGGAATTTAATGCAGATATTACGCCATTCAGTGCTGCTTTTACTGCGCCAACCAGCCCGTCAAATACCGTCGCCACAGCTGTTCTCAAAGGCGTTAAGAAATGGGTGTTAATGTAGTTGTATGCAGTCAAGAAGCCATCGCAAATCTTCGTCCATGTGTCGGAAGCCCACTTCGTTATTCCGTCCCAAAGGGAAGAAAACAGGTTAGAAAGCGGCTGGATAACGTTTGTATCGAACCAGCCAGAAACGATACCCCAAACAATCTTGATGGTTTCCCACGTTCCGCTCACAAGCACTCCGATGTTATAGAAGACATCCTCAAATGTCTGGCTTACGCTTTTCCACAGATCAGAGAACCATGTAACAGCTGGTGAAAATGTTTTAACAATGTCCGTCCAAAGTCCGGAGAAGAATCCGGATATTGGTTGCACAACGTTTACATTGAACCATTCCGCAACAGGTGCAAAGAAAGCGCAAATTTCATCCCATTTCTGATAAATCAGAATGCCAAGGTCTGTCAGTGCGCCTATTACTAGGCCAACGAGTGCGCCGATAGCTGCACCAACAGGGCCGCCGACAGAGCCTATCGCCGTACCAATGATTGCGCCAATTCCCGTAGCAGCTAATGTAGACCCCGCCGGAATCAGCAATCCATTGAGGGTATTCAGCCCATTCATGATTGCGTCGTATACTCCGGTAACGAACATTGGGATTCCCGCAACAATTCCACCGATGGCCGCCCCGATAAGCCCTGTGCTTATCGTTCCACCACCAGCGGTAATTGCTTTTGCTACAGCACTTTCGCCAAATGCTTTGGCGATAAGCTGACCGATTCCTTTTCCTATAATCCCAGTTCCTGCCGTTGCCGCCAATCCGCTGAGAACAATCTCCCCGAAGTTGAAAGCATTCAGCCCTTTTTCGATTGCGTTTTTGATAGCTTCAAACTCTATTTTGAACCCGGCCACCGTCAAGATAGCACCAGCCGCAAATGTAAGCGGGATGGAAAGGCCGTTTTTCCCAAGCGTTTTGAGCACCATAATTCCGTTCAGGAAATCGTTTGATAACTTCCATGCAAGTAGCGCAATTCCGATTGTGGCAATAAGCCCCAGAATCTCTTTCAGATTGTCCTTAACAAAGGAAACAAGCGGCTCCAGTTTCTTTTTCCACTCGTCAATCTGCGTGGTTACTGCATTTTTCAGGAAGTCATACCCCGGAAGCTCACCAAAGTCTAATCCTCCACCGCCTACACCGGCTCCGATTCCACTGCCGCCCTGATTCTGGTCAGGCAGAACATTCAGTTCATCAAACCCGGCAAGGTATCGTTTCAGTTCCTTGGCAGACCCAGCGGCACTGTCCATATTGTCCGCAATCGCTCCGCTTCCTGCGGTTGCTCCACCAAAAGAATCTCCCCAGTCAGGGGCTTGGAGCGTAACGCCAAAAAGACCGGCGATAGCAGTAATGATTTCTCTGAGAGCATTTGCAACAGCTATAGCGAAAGGAAGGACTTTCACCAGAATAGGAATGAACAGATTACCGATTGCTCTAGCGCACTGTTCAAACTGGGCTTTCAGCACACGCAGCATATTTGCAGGCTGTTCCAGCGTTCGTGCCATATCACCCTGCACCTGTGTTACCTGGGTCATCATGGCATAGTAGCGGAGCTGGGACTTTTCAGCCTGTGTCATGGAGGAAACGCTCTTGTCGATGCCAAGATTCAACCGCTCCTGCTCCAACCGGGCAACGGATAGATCGTAGCCAAGGCGGCGCATGGGTTCCAATTCGCCAGCGATACCAGACTGCACTTTCTGCATGGCAGATGCAAAATCCAGGTTGTAGAAAGATGCAAGGTCATAGCCAAGCTGGGTAAGGTTCTTGGACATGAACGCCGCTTTGTCACCGGCAACGCCGAAACCAGAGATAATTGTGTTAAACACGCCCTGATTCCGCATCCATTCAGCCGGGTCAATGCCCATTACCTCAGAAACCTTCTGAGCGTAGTTATAGGCTTCCTCGGCGTACTCCCCCATTGAAACGGTGAACAGGTTCAAATCCTCCGTATACTGGGACGATTTTGCAATTGCGATACCCAGGAGCTTTGCCGCCGCCCGGTATATGGCCACAAAGCTGATTGCTTTGAGCGCACTGTTCCACGCATTTGTGCTTGTGGTTGCCCTCCTGACCGTTCCGTTGTACTGCTCCGTGGATGTAATAAGCCGCTGGATACGGCTGGGGAATGCAGAGAAACCAGAGGATACCTTGTTCATTTCATCCGCAAATGGCTTCATGGCCGAAGCCAAGTCTTTCATCTGCCGAGTGAACTTATCAATATCCGCCTTTTCCAAATCTGTGATGACCTCTGGCAGCTTTTTCAGCTGGTTTATGAAGGAAGTCATATTAGACCGGCCAAGCTCTGATAGAGGCTGCAACCCGGATGCCAGATTCCGCAGTTTTTCTCCGGGGGTGTCAGGCAGATTTGTGATTGCTTGATTGATGGCCGACATCTGTTTTCCAATGGAAGTGGAGATTTTCAGGCTATCCGTCTGGACTTTCAGATTGCTCAGGGAGCTGCTAATGCGGTTCATCTTGTTCGCAAAATCGCCGGTATTTATGTTGTTCACGGCATTCTTGATCTGCGAAATTCCTGCTGCAACTTTGGAAAGGGCAGTTGTGGAACCGCTGATCGACGTTTTTAGCTCTGTCAACTTTTTTGCCAGAACCTCCACCCCTGCGGATGCCGCGGCACTGTCATTCACAATCTGAAACTCAATGCCCTGCATTTCCACATTATCAGCCATTCCCTTCCCCCCCCTTCTTCTCAAATTTCTTGTTGATGGAAACCATAAACATCTCCATCATGGCTTTTGCCTTTTTGTCTCTCTTTTCTTCAAGAGAGAGCGGTTTCTTCTGCTTTTCCTCCTGTTTCCTAGCCCATGTGTGAATGTCGATAGGTTGGTCACGGTAGGGGATAGGCTTCGGAGGTTTCCTGTTAAGGCTAAACCGCAGAACCGGGGCGGCATCCAGTATGGCTTCATAGATGTATGCGCCCTGTAGCCACAAATCTTGGTTTCGCAAATCACGTTTGATTTTGTCGGCTTCCCGGTATGCTTTTACAAGGCACACATCCTGATTCCAGAACTGGTCATAGGTCATGCCGATTGCTAAGTAGTAAGGAAATACCTTGTTGAAAATCTCTGTGTAAGCATAAGAGGGAGCAGGGGATGCCCCGCCCCCTCCAAAAGTGGGAAGAATATCGCTTACTCTACTGCTTCCCAGCCGGGGTTTCCCTCGTTTTCCTCATCCTCGTCAGAGAGCAGGGTATACACAGCTTCGGAGTACATTTCCGTCAGCACCTTCACAAGGCCGGACTTGTTGCCCATGCCATCGTAAATCTTGTTGATGGTAGCCACTTTGGTATTGGGATGGTTGGCGGCAAACGCACCAGAGAACAGCATGGGGATCATGGTAGCGGGCTTTTCGCTCAATTCATTGATGGAAAAACCAGCCTTTTCCATGGCAGAAACCGTAGACCGTGTGAATTCCAGAACGTACTTCTTGCCGTTGTAGGGAATAGAAATCTTCTTAGCCATCGCTAAAACCTCCTAAATTTATTCTGTCGCGTCCAGCGTGATGGGAGTGGACGGGGCAATGGAAATATTCAGGTCAACAACTTCGTTGACACCGCCGCCGGTGGGGTAGCAAGTCAGCTGACCATCGAACTTGAACTTGCCGTCAGAGCCGGTAGGGGTCAGTTCCTTACCGTCACCTGTGCCGCCGAACCACACAGCGTAGTGATCGGTCTTTCCGTTGAGAGCCACCAGCTTCTTGTAGTCCTCCAAGGTGTAGTTCGCCGTAAAGGACAGGGCATCCATGGACTGAATACCGGCGATGTAGGTCTGCATATTGTCAGACAGGGTAGTGGTTTCCAGCATCTCCGGGTCGCCGCCCAGATCAGGGAACTCCTTGATGTCAATGAGCTTTTCGTATGTGTTTCCGGTGCTTCCCTTTTTCATAAGAAAGACGCGATATGTGGAAATAGCTATAAGTCATCATTCCTTTCGTTGTAATAAAAAATGGGCTGCCTCCTGTGAAGCAGCCCTTCGGCTCTCTTTCCGCCCTTGCGGAAAGGTAACGGATATTTACCTGCGGTAGATTGTCCCGCCGTCCGTCTCCGCCCGATACCTGGCGACCAGACGGTAAATCGTTCCGTTTTCCATGTTCGGAACAGGGGACATAGAAATTCTTGTAAAGTTCTGCTTATAGAGCATTTCGTCAATGACATCCATGATTTCACGGCATACGGATTTCTTTTTTCCAGCTTTGTCGGAGTACACATTTACTTCGTACATCACCGTTGCGTACCGTTCCATGTTGCTGCTGTCAAGATGTGACTGCGTTGTGTAATTGTCCTGCTCTATGATGGACACATAGGGGAATTTTGCCGGGGAGTTCACATATTCGCCGCTGACAGAAATACCCGGAAACCGTTTCCGCAGCGTTTCCGCAATGGGGGTATAGACCTTTCGCTCAATGTCGATCATCTGGTGAATACCTCCTTTACGATTCTCGGAAGCTCCTGCTCAATTTGTTTTCTCGCCTCATACATGGACATTGCAGGAGGATTTCCGTATGTGTGGCCGCCGCCCTTGTCTTTGGGCAGATACCAGCCCTTTGGGTCATCCCAATGACCTTTCCCGTCCGGGTAGGTGCCAGCCCCCATGCCAAACTCCGACGCTTCCGGGTGCCCGGTTCCATAGGTGATACCGGCTCCAAATTCGATGAAAAGAACGGATTCTCCATCGGCCTTTACGGCGTAACCATTCTGGATTGCCACGACGGACACGGCTGCATCCCTCATCCCGGTGTAAACAGCCCGCGAAAACCGGATGGAAGCCACGGATGCGCCCAGCATTGCCAGCCTTTCGGCCAGTTCATTTGCTTTGTCCTTCTGCCAGCGTTGATATTCCTTCAATTCGTCCTGAATCTTCTGAATGCCGGAAACCGACAGCGGGGCCACAATTTTCTTGTAGCTCACGACACGCTCACCTTCGTAACGGCGATGGACACTGAGTTCAGAGACCTTGCCACACGCTTCACCATGTAGTCATACAATGGATTGCCGCCCTCGCCATACTCCGGCTCTTTGTCGATAAACAGCACTGTGTTTTCGTCAATGGGACAGGAGGTGTCATCCGTGACGATCACCTTGTCATACCCGGCTAGGTTGCCAAATTGCTCAACCTGAGAAGAACCGCTTGCGGCTGAAATATTGGCTCTAAGGCTCTGGGCTGGCTTGTAAACGATTTGTTCTTCGCCCGTCTCATTGCCGTTCTCATCAATAATCGGCTCTTTTCGGTCATACAGGCAGTACCAGAATGTGCGCTTGTTCCGTTCCATGCAACGCATCTATCCACCTTCTTTCGGAGAAGTCAGCGCACGTTCTACGCTCCATCCCCTGTTGATTCTGTGTTCTAATCTCCTATAAGGGATTCCGAGTATATCCGACCATTCTGCCATGGTATGCGTTTCACCTCGAAACGATAGAAGATGGTTGTTCGTCCTGTTGTTTTGTTGAACTTTCTGCGTTGCAAATCGACAGTTTTGCGGGCAGTAATTACCATTCACGTTAACTCTGTCAATGGTAAGACCCTTTTTGTATCCGTTATCCTGGCACCAATCCCTAAAGGATTCATAGTTGGTTTTCCACTCGTCACAAACTGTGATTCCTCGCCCACCGTATTGCGGATATTTTGGGTCATTTTGGTTGTAGCAACGATTTTTAACACAAGACCATAATTTATAAATAGGGCTTCCTGTTTCGTGGTGCATCCCTTTCGCATAGTTCTGCTCAGCTTTTATGCAGCCACAGCTTTGCGTTCTTCCTATTCTCAGAGCATAAGAAGCGACAACCTTTTGACCGCCGCAATCGCACTTACAAAGCCATTTTGCGTTTCCGTTGTTAGTTCTACCAACCTCTTTAACTGCTACAAGTCTTCCAAACCGTTGCCCTTCGAGTCTCTTTACAACTGCCATATTCTCACCCCAATGTGCTGCAAAACGGGGTTATAGACCTCATAATCGAGGATGGAACATCTGCGCTTTCATAAGTTCTATTGATCCCGTTTTCGTTATGTGAAGTTTCAAATTCCGCACCACGCTTGTTCAGGAGGTAAACGGCAATTTCCACTTGCAGGAAATGGTACTGCTCCGGCACTTCCGTAACGGTAGGGTCAAACGGGTAGGCTTTTCGACAAATCTTATTCCCGGCGATTCCAAGGTAGGCAGAAACCGTACTTTCATCGGTTTCTCCTGTCATGGCTTTCGCCATTTCAATCTTTTCGGAATGCAGCACGGTTTCTTACCTCCTTTCATTCTACGGGTTCTCCCGCCTTCTTGCGTGGCATCTTGATAACGGGAATAGGATTATTCTCCGATAAACCGAACTTGGTGATAACTTCCTCGCGGGTGAGCGGTACGGGGTCGTTGAGGATATCAACGACTACCGTTCCCATCACCACAGAAGTGCTCTCCAGTTCGCGCCGGGTAATCACCTTGTCCTTTGCGGTAAAGCCCACGTTGCGAA
>ENA-UEQW01002305-UEQW01002305.1-human-gut-metagenome-genome-assembly--contig:-NODE-2305-length-14646-cov-3.614730_pt1 | contig 14646 bp, 8 predicted proteins | sample MGYA00242947_ERZ507947 | MGnify/ENA primary metagenome ERZ507947 (study PRJEB26167, sample SAMN06115421) | human gut metagenome | host: Homo sapiens | place: China:Guizhou | collected 2015-03-17... | reverse complement strand
ATTCCCTTGCAATCCACCGTATGTACCAGCAGACTATAATCCGGTAGGAGCTTATGTCCGTGAATTCACAGTAGCCGAAGACTGGGACGGAATGGATATCTTCCTCGACTTCGAAGGGGTAGAATCTGCATATTATTGCTGGGTAAACGGAGAACTTGCCGGATACAGCGAAGACAGCCGTCTGCCGGCTCACTTTAATGTAACCAAGTTATTAAAAAAAGGGAAAAACAAGCTGGCTGTCAAGGTATTCAGATACAGTGACGGATCTTACATGGAAGATCAGGACTACTGGAAATATAGCGGAATAGAACGAGATGTCTATTTGTATGCGCGTCCACAAAGCCGAGTAAAAGACTTCAAACTCACGGCCGAACTGATCAATCAATATAAAGACGGTGATTTTGATGTAAATATCACACTGAATCAGCCTCAGCAAGGTCAGCGTGTAGAGTTCAAATTACTGGATGCAAAAGGTAATGCTCTTTACACTCAGGATAAAGAAATAAAAAACAACACCGACACATTATTGTCTGGCAAAAAACTACTTAAGGATGCTCTGGCATGGACAGCCGAAACACCTAATCTTTACACACTGGTTGTCAACACATTCGACCAGCAAGGAAAACCGATGGAATCATTTGCACATCCATTCGGATTCCGCACTGTAGAAATGAAAAACGGACAACAACTTATTAATGGTGTACCCGTATTGTTCAAAGGAGTAAACCGACACGAACACGATCCATATAAAGGACGCTCCATCGATGTCGCAAGTATGTTGACGGATATCCGGCTGATGAAGCAATTCAACATAAACGCTGTACGTAACTGCCATTATCCAGACCACTACCAATGGTATGCATTGTGCGACAAGTACGGACTATATCTGGTTGGCGAAGCAAATATCGAGAGCCATGGAATGATGAGTCACAAAGATGGAACACTTGCCAATTATCCGGAATGGGAACCTGCATTCATGCAACGCATGAGCCGTATGGTTATGCGCGACCGCAACTGTACAGCTATTGTTACATGGTCATTAGGTAACGAATCAGGTTATGGTAAACATTTCGAAACAATATACGACTGGACCAAGAAAACAGATCCTACCCGTCCGGTACAATACGAAGGTGGAGGTTACGAAGCTAAATCGGATATTTATTGCCCGATGTATCCCCGCATCTGGTCGCTCCGTCGTCACATTAATCAGCGCGATGCACGCCCGATGATTATGTGCGAATATGCTCATGCAATGGGAAACAGTGTCGGCAACCTGCAAGATTATTGGGATTTAATCTATAAGTACGACCAGTTACAAGGTGGATTTATCTGGGACTGGGTAGACCAGACATTTGCAAAGAAAGACGAAAAAGGGAAAGATATCTGGGCGTATGGAGGAGATATGGGCTATGTAGGAGTACACAACGACTCCAACTTCTGTGCCAATGGACTGATTGCAGCCGACCGTTCTTTACATCCGCATATTTATGAAGTGAAGAAGGTATATCAGTACATTCACTTCCGTCCTGTAGCCTTTACTGCCAATCGGATTAATATCACTAACTGGCATGATTTCATCGACCTATCCGGTTATCAGTTGCGCTGGACAATAGAAGCTGACGGTAAAAGCATTCAGCAGGGAGTAATGGATTTTCCACAGATACCGGCACGACAAAGCCGGGAGATCGTACTTCCTATGCAGACTATTGCCGCAAGTGAAAAAGATTATTTCTTGAAACTGGAAGCAATTACCCGCCAGGATGCTCCTATGATTCCGGCAGGACATATAGCTGCAATGGAACAGTGGCAACTGCCTGTAGAGCAAATAGCTCAAAACATAGAGCCAATTGACGGTTCACTAAGATCTGAACGTACTCCGGAAAGCATCAGTCTGAGTGGAACTAACTTCCGTATCAGCTTCTCCACAGCCGACGGAGAAATGACGGCTTTAGAATATAACGGAAAGAATCTCATAAAAGAAGGTCTGCAAGCTAACTTCTGGCGTGGATTGACAGATAATGACGTAGCCAATGGCACTCCCGAACGTTGCAGAATCTGGAAAGAAGCAGGTAAGGATGCGAAACTGAAAGACTTGAAATTAAATGAAAGGAGCGACAAACGTCAGGCCATTGTCACTGCTACATACCGCATGGAAAAGCAAGATGCCGACCTTAATATTAATTATATAATCCGCCCTGACGGTGCAGTGAAAGTTACCATGTCATTTATCCCTGGTCAAAAACAATTACCAGAAATGCCTCGTCTGGGTATGCGTATGATTTTGCCTGCCGATTATGAAATGATGACATGGCTCGGACGCGGTCCACATGAAAACTATGCCGACCGTAAGAACAGTGCTGCAATAGGTGTCTACACTGCTAGCGTATGGGAACAGTATCATCCGTACGTACGTGCACAGGAAACAGCAAACAAATGTGATGTACGCTGGGTAGCATTACGTAGCCAGTCAGGAGAAGGTCTGCTTGTCACCGGAGAAGAACCTTTGAGTATCAGTGCATGGAACTTCCCACTTGAAGACATCGGCTATCGCCCATTCAGCGTAGAGCGTCATCATGGAGGAAGCATAGAAAAACAAGATCTGGTATGGCTGAACATCGATCACATGCAAATGGGAGTAGGTGGCGATAATACTTGGGGAGCACAGGTACATCCTGAATATACAATAACTCCTCATGCATGGCAGTACAGCTTCACCATTCAACCTCTGGATAAGGAAATGGATGCAGCCTCACAGGCTCATAAGAGATTCTTCTAAAAGAAGCGTTTTTGGTTTACATACTTAAAAACATCAATCAACAATGAAAAAAAATACAATAAAGGTTTTGCTTCTGGGACTGGCTGCCGGCATTTCAGCCTGCACCACAGGTTCCCGACAGAATATGGCTCAGGAAAGAAACCGATATGAATTCAGCAATATCCTGAATATTGCGCTGACACCCGATTCAACCGTTCATCGCGCAGGATGTTTTACCGATGCAGGTTCGTGGATGGGATTTACCATACCGCAACAAGATAAATGGGTAAACGGATTTTGCGGTCCGTTCAGCATCGACAACCGGATATGGTTTGCCCAATCGATCGTGGAAGCCAGTCTTATAGGAGAAACAACAGCAATGACTCCCGACTCGGCATCTTACTTTCCAGGTGAAGCATATATATCCTCATCCTCCGGAACAGAAAGTATCAGCCAGCGAATGAATTTCATCAATGCTTCTACAGCTCTACTGCAAATAGAGAGCAACAGTGGAAAAGGACTTTGCTTTACAGCCAGACAATGGAATAATAATGTACATCTGGAAGCTGAGCGCAACATCGTTACAGCACGTCACTCCAACGGAGAGATTGTAACGTTAACGTTCGATTCTGACATCACGTTGACATGCGACGGGAAAAATTATGTTGCACAGACTGAACCCGGATGTAAGAAAACTGATATTGCCATTTCGTTCTTCGCTTCCGAAAAAGAACTTCCAGTAAGCGAACAACGCATACAAGCTCTGCTGAACAATCCTTCACAAGAGCTGAAGGCAAATGCAGACCGATGGAACGGATACTTACAAAAGATTCTACGCAACGACATGAAGCCTGAGTACGACCGTATTGCCGTAAAGTCTGCTGTAACACTGATTTCCAACTGGCGTACACACCGCGAAGGACTGTTGCATGAAGGAGTTATTCCCAGCCATGCGGTAGGCTATTTCGTCGGATTCTGGGCCTGGGACAGCTGGCGTTTCTCAGCAGCTCTGGCAAGCTTTGCTCCCGAACTGGCGAAAAACAATATTCGTGCCATGTTCGACTACCAGTTGCCCGACGGTATGATTATCGACTGTATCTATACCAATTCGGCAGATAATAATGCCCGCGACAGTAAGCCACCTTTGGTTTGCTGGGCTGTAGATGAAATATTTACTCACACCCAAGATACCACCTTCGTAAAAGAGATGTATCCGCAACTGCTTGCCTATTACAAATGGTGGTATGCAAAACGCGACCACAACCGTAACGGCATCTGTGAGTTTGGTTCTACCGACGGCACCCTGGAAGCTGCCGCATGGGAAAGTGGTATGGACAATGCCATTCGTTTCGACAACACAAAGATGCTGAAAAATGCAGACGATGCATGGAGTATGGATCAGGAAAGTGTGGACCTGAATGCATATCTAGCCTACGAATGTAAGTTACTGAAGAAATTTGCTTCGTTGATCGGCATTAGCTTTGATGGTCCCGACTACAGCGATAAAATCGCCGATTATTTCTTCGATGAAAAAATCGGATGGTTCTGTGACCGCCGGTTGAGTGATGGCAGCTTCATTGAAGAACCTGGATGCGAAGGATATACTCCGCTCTGGGTACAAATAGCCAGCAAGAAGCAAATGGATAAAGCCATTACACTGCTGACTGATACAACTAAGTTTTCAACTTATATCCCCTTCCCTACGGCTGCTGCCGATAATCCGAAATGTAATCCGAACGGATATTGGAGAGGTCCGATATGGCTCGACCAGACTTATCAGGCTATCAGGGGATTACGTAACTATGGCTACGGAAAACTTGCAGATCAATATACGGAGCAAGTATTCGAACGCTGCCAAGGGCTGAAAGAAGATGCTCCTATACATGAAAACTATGGCACACACAACGGAGAGCGCCTCCAGGCTCCTCACTTCAGCTGGAGCTCGTCGCATCTGCTGATGATGTACGAAGATTACGGAAAATAACATAACTCTTCATCTTACTTCAACAAGGGAAGGCTACTTTGTCTATCGGGTAGTCTTCCCTATTTTTTTACACCCATATAAATCACTCATTTCTCCCATTTTATTTATTTAACTATAAAAATTAGTTTATAAACTATATATTTTAGTTATTTGCAAAAAACAAGAGAAATATATGAAAAGACTCACTGCAAAAGAAGAAGAAATTATGGGTTTCTTCTGGACGAAAGGTCCTCTATTTGTAAAAGAACTGCTGACTTTTTACAATGATCCTAAACCGCACTTCAATACACTTTCTACCATTGTACGTGGATTAGAAGAAAAAGGTTATCTCTCGCACGAAGCATTCGGAAATACATATCGCTATTTCGCCATAGTAACAGAAGACAGCTTCCGTACCCGGACGTTGAAGAGTGTTATCAGCAAGTACTTTAATAATTCTTTTTTGGGAGCAGTATCGTCACTCGTAAAAGAAGAGGATATTTCCATCGAAGAACTAAAGGAACTGATACGGCAGGTGGAAGAAGGAGAAAACGAAAAGAAACAATAAACAATTCTGGATTATGGGAGCATTTTTTGTCTACATACTGAAATCATCGCTCTGTCTGGCTGTATTTTACCTGTTCTACCGGTTACTGTTAAGCAAGGAAACATTTCACCGCTGCAACCGGATAGCCTTACTGAGTATCATACTGCTTTCGTACATACTACCTCTGACAGCAATCACAACCAGTCAGCATACTATGGTCAGTACAGCTGTAACAACTGTAGAAGACTTGCTGATAATGTATGAGCAGAATGTGGTTCCCAATCAAGGATTACAGCCAGAATATGTTTTTCCCTGGCAAGAAATATTAATAATCTGTTATGTGGCAGGAGCTATATTTTTCATTCTTTGCCACCTCTGGTCGTTGGGGCGCATGCTCTATTTCATCCGTCACAATCAGCACGAGCAACTCCCCGATGGAACGCTTCTGATAATTCACTCATGCAACTTTGCCCCTTTTAGCTGGATGAAATATATTGTTATTTCACAAGCCGACCTTAAAGAGAACGGACATGACATTCTGCTACATGAACAGGCACATATCCGTAATCATCACTCGTGGGATCTGCTGCTGGTTGAGGTTTGTAGCTGGCTACAATGGTTCAACCCCGCTATATGGCTACTCAAACAAGAACTGCAAAATATTCACGAATATGAAGCCGACGAAGAAGTCCTTCGTCAAGGAATCGATGCCAGACAATATCAAATGCTATTAATAAAAAAAGCCGTTGGCGCAAGGCTCTACTCTATTGCCAACAGCTTTAATCACAGTTCACTTAAAAAACGTATTACTATGATGATTCGAAAAAAATCCAATCCGTGGGCACGAGTCAAGTACTTGTATGTACTTCCACTGGCAACTGTTGCAGTTACCGTTTTTGCCCGTCCCGAAGTATCTCAACCATTAGAAGAGATTTCAAATGTCAAAGTTAGTGATTTATCGGATGCTATGAAAACGTATACCGACAAAAATCAACAAAACAATCAGTCTGCTCCGGATAAAAAAATACGTCTGAGCATGAAAGTCGTAGACGAAACCGGACAGCCAGTACCACAAGCTACAGTAGTCATCACCAATACATCCAATGGTACGCTTACAGACGATGACGGACATTTTTCACTAGAGGTAGGCGAAGATCAGAGTTTATGGATTTCGTATGTGGGTATGGAGTCGAAAAACATATCGGTAAAAGACTGTATCAAGCAGACGGATAAAACAATTCGACTAACAAGTGCTACCAGTGAATTAGATCTGACAGTTTCTCCTTCTGCACCTAAACCTGCCGTACAGAATGGAGAAACATTTACTGTAGTAGAACAAATGCCGGAATATCCTGGGGGAATGAAAGCATTGATGGGTTATCTCGCAGAAAACATACAATATCCGGCAGAATGTCAGAAAGCAGGCATTCAGGGAAGGGTTATTGTCCAGTTTGTAGTAAAGGCAGACGGCTCACTCGACAACTTCGAAATAAAGCGTTCTGTAAATCCGTTATTAGATGCAGAAGCTTTAAGAGTTATAAAAACTACCCCTAAATGGAAACCCGGAACCCAACATGGAAAGCCTGTTGACGTAAAATTTACTATTCCGGTTACTTTCTCACTTCCTGACAAACAGAAAGAACATACACCAACAGGAAACATATCTGACAGCTCGCTTACATTAAAGAAAACACTCTTTATCATTGATGGTAAAGAAGTTGAGCCAAAAGCTCTGAATGAAATAAATCCCGACCAGATCAGCTCCATAAATGTTATTAAGGATGGAACGGGCGTAACCATATTCGGCCCCAAAGCTCGTGATGGGGTAATACTGATAACGACAAAAAGATCTTCTACAACTTCTCAAGGCGAGTCGCTGGTTACAGGCCGTGTTACAGACGCTGCCGGAAACCCAGTTTCGGGAGCATGTATTACCATAAAAGGTACTACAACACAAACTACATCCGACAACGAAGGCAGGTTCACACTTACCGTTCCAAGGAAAGATGCCACACTGGAGGTCAGTTCCAGCAATATGAAAACCGCTACAGTAGGTGCCCAGCCATTGCTAAAAGTCGCATTAGAAAAAGAATAGCAGCAAGTAGGCTTGCCTCTATTCAGGAGAGTAAAACTATAAGCAAAACAGTCTTCGTAAAGACTACTAAAAAGCATCAGCAACACCCGCGATTTTTTCGTACAAAAAATAAAAAAACTTCTCGATGTTTAAGAGAAAACATCGAGAAGTTTTTAGAAGTTTATGCTGATGATTTGACTAATATGCTACAAAGAGATTATAAACTGTAAAAACAGCTACTCAGAAAGAGATATAATACGTTTATAATCAAAAGTATAACAATAAAAATCTCCTTATTCCATCTTGAGCACTTAATGTAAAGATTGGAATAAGAAGATTATTCTTTATGATACAGTCAAACAGCAAGTCCTGTTATCAAAACATCCGGCTTACCCGTTCTATACCTGCTGCCAGTGCATCAATTTCTTCCTTCGTATTATACAAACCCAACGAAGCACGTACCGTTCCTTCAATTCCCATACGGTGCATTAACGGCTCGGCACAATGATGTCCTGTACGTACAGCTATACCCAGACGGTCGAGCAATGTTCCCATATCAAAATGATGAATATTGCCCACCAGGAAAGAAATAACGCCTCCCTTATGTTCAGCCTCTCCGAAAATACGCATTTCCGGAATTTCCTTCAGTCTGTTCATGGCATATACTGTCAGTTCATGTTCATAGGCTGCAATCTTATCCATTCCAATTGCCGAAACATAATCGAGTGCTTTTGCCAGTGCTGTACTTCCAATATAGTCGGGAGTTCCCGCCTCGAACTTAAACGGCAGTTCGTTGAACGTGGTATGCTCGAAACTGACATTCTTTATCATTTCTCCTCCTCCCTGATAAGGCGGAAGTTTGTCGAGCCATGTTTCCTTACCATAAAGCACACCGATACCCGTAGGACCATACACCTTATGTCCGCTGAGCACATAGAAATCGGCATCCAGATCCTGTACATCTATCGGCATATGAGGAATACTCTGTGCTCCGTCTATCAGAACAGGAACCCCGTGAGCATGTGCAGTGGCAATCATTTCCTTCACAGGATTGATTGTTCCAAGCACATTCGAAACATGCGCTACTGAAACCAGACGAGTACGTGGAGAGAAGAGCTTTTCATACTCATCAAGCAACAGTTCCCCACGGTCGTTCATCGGAATCACTTTCAAGACAATTCCTTTACGCGCTGCCTGCAACTGCCATGAAACAATATTGCTGTGATGCTCCATCACAGAAACAATCACTTCATCGCCTTCCTTCATCTGGCTGTCAGCAAAGGTAGATGCTACCAGATTGATGCTTTCGGTAGTACCACGTGTAAAGACTATTTCCGAAATGCTGCGCGCATTAATAAACTTACGTACTGTTTCACGCGAAGCCTCGTGCAAGTTGGTAGCCTGCTGCGAAAGGAAATGTACTCCACGGTGTACATTCGCATTGACCGAATAGTATTCGTCTGTTATTGACTCTACTACCTGACGGGGCTTCTGGGTAGTCGCTCCGTTATCAAGATAAATCAACGGCTTATTGTACACGCTCCGTGAAAGTATCGGAAAGTCCTCTCTTATTTTTTGTACATCGTAAAACATGTCACACTAATTTTATTTACAAATAGCACATCCCTGACATTTATTCAATTCGCCACGGAAACGTTTCTCAACAAGTAAGTGCAGACGGTCTTTCAACGCATCCATACGGATATTGTCGATCACTTCATTCACAAAGGCAAACATCAGCAGCAAGCGTGCTTCTTTCAGGCTGATACCACGCTGACGCATATAGAACAATGCATTTTCATCGAGTTGACCGACTGTTGCTCCATGCGAACACTTTACGTCATCGGCATATATCTCCAGCTGCGGCTGAGTATACATGCGAGCTTCACGTGTTGCACAAATATTACGGTTGGTCTGCTGTGAAGAAGTGTGCTGAGCTCCTTCACGTACCAATATTTTTCCGGCAAAAGCTCCTACAGCCTGATCGTCGAGTACATATTTGAACAACTCATTGCTGGTACAATCGGATACTTGATGATCAATGAATGTATTGTTATCCACTTGCTCGTTCTTGTCTGCAATAGCCATACCATACAAATTGACCTCTGCTCCACGTCCTGCCAGTGTTACTTCAGTTGTATTGCGTGTCGTACCGTTATGAAGCGTCATACCATTCAGCAATACGTTGCTGTTTGCCTCCTGATGTACGTACAGGTTGTTGAAACGTACTGTACTGTTATGTGTTTCTTCCAGCTCATAAAGGTCGAATACAGCATTTTCACCGATAAAAGCTTCTACAACCTGCGTAGAGAGGAAATTCACCTCATCCATAGCATGGTCGCAAATCAGCAGCTTGGCCTGTGCTCCTTCTTCGAGGATAATCAGAATACGACGGTTCACCATCGTATTGACATCGGCACGCAGGATATTAACCAACTGGACCGGTCTTTCCATTACCACATTCTTCGGAACATACATCAGCGCACCGTCTTGTGCAAACATCGTATTGAACGCTACCACACCATCTTTCGACGTATCAGCCAACTTTCCGTAATATTTTTTCACCAGTTCCGGATGTTGTTCTGCCATATCCTTCAGACTGCCGAATATAACTCCTTCAGGTAATTGTGCAGAGGGATGTACGTGCTTGTCAAATGCATCGTTTACCACAAAATAGAGGGAAGTGCTCATATTCGGAACATCGCACTTGAACACTTCGTACGGATTGACCGGAAACTCCAGACGGTTCAGGTTCAGTCCGTAGTCGGGAGCAAAATACTTGCCCACCTCAGTGTATTTATACTTTTCCTGCTTGCGTGTAGGGAATCCCAGACGTTCGAAGTCGGCAAAGGCTTTTGCACGAGGAGCATTCAGCACCTCTGCACTATGCCGGCAAATCATCGCCTCACACTGCGAGAAAAGATCAATATATTGTTGTTCTGCTTTCATGCTTATTCTCCTAATTCTTTCTTTATCCAGTCGTAACCTTTTTCTTCAAGCTCAAGTGCCAGTTCCGGACCGGCAGTCTTTACGATGCGTCCTTTGTAAAGCACGTGTACGATATCGGGCTTGATATAATCTAACAGACGTTGATAGTGTGTAATCACAATACAACTTGTTTCAGGAGTTTTCAGCTTATTCACTCCTTCGGCTACAATACGGAGAGCGTCAATATCCAGTCCAGAATCTGTTTCATCGAGGATACTCAATTTCGGTTCCAGCATAGCCATCTGAAAGATCTCGTTACGTTTCTTTTCACCACCCGAGAATCCCTCGTTTACAGAGCGGTTGGCAAGCTTGCTGTCCAGCTCCACAATTTCACGTTTCTGACGCATCAGTTTCAGGAACTCACTTGCAGTCAGCGCCGGAAGCCCTTTATATTTGCGTTGTTCGTTGACAGCCGCACGCATAAAGTTAACCATGCTTACACCAGGAATTTCTACCGGATACTGAAATGAAAGAAACAGTCCTTCATGACTACGGTCTTCTGCACTCATTGCCAGTAAATCCTTTCCATCGAAAGTTACCGATCCTTTTGTTACTTCATAAGCCGGATGTCCTACCAGCACATTACTTAATGTACTCTTACCAGAACCATTTGGTCCCATGATAGCGTGTACCTCGCCAGACTTTACAGTCAGATTGATTCCTTTTAATATCTCTTTGCCATTAATCATGGCATGCAAATCTTTTATTTCTAACATAGCTTTCTTTTTTATTTATCCTACACTGCCTTCCAATGAGATAGAAAGCAATTTCTGTGCCTCTACGGCAAATTCCATAGGAAGTTTGTTCAATACTTCTTTCGCGTAACCGTTTACAATCAGACCTACTGCATCTTCGGTAGGAATACCACGCTGGTTACAGTAGAATAACTGATCTTCCGAAATCTTCGATGTAGTAGCTTCATGCTCTACTATCGCTGTTTCATTGTGTATATCCATATATGGGAACGTATGAGCTCCGCAATGGCTTCCTAAAAGCAACGAGTCGCACTGGCTATAGTTACGGGCATTGTCTGCACGTTCTGATACACGTACCAGACCACGATATGAGTTCTGACTCTTTCCGGCACTGATACCTTTGCTCACAATCGTCGAACGAGTATTCTTTCCCAGATGAATCATCTTAGTTCCGGTATCGGCTTGCTGGTAATTATTGGTTACTGCAACCGAATAGAATTCAGCTGTAGAATTATCTCCACTCAATATACAGCTCGGATATTTCCATGTAATGGCAGAACCGGTTTCTACCTGTGTCCACGATAATTTACTATCTACACCTTTACAATTACCTCGTTTTGTTACGAAGTTGTATACACCTCCCTTACCTTCTGCATCACCCGGATACCAGTTCTGCACAGTAGAATATTTTACTTCAGCACGGTCGAGTACAACGATTTCTACGATAGCAGCGTGTAATTGGTTCTCGTCACGCATCGGCGCCGTACATCCTTCCAGATAAGAAACATAACTATCATCATCTGCAACTATCAGTGTACGTTCAAACTGTCCGGTATTTGCAGCATTAATACGGAAATAAGTAGAAAGCTCCATAGGGCAACGTACACCCTTTGGTATATAGACAAATGAGCCATCACTAAACACTGCCGAATTAAGAGCAGCAAAGAAATTATCTCGATAACCAACTACCGAACCCAGGTATTTCTTTACCAAATCGGGATGCTCACGTACAGCTTCGCTCATCGAACAGAAAATGATTCCTTTTTCCATCAGTGTTTCCTTGAAGGTTGTCTTGACAGAAACAGAATCCATCACGGCATCTACAGCCATTCCACTCAATGCCATCTGCTCTTCCAGAGGAATACCCAGTTTATTAAAAGTCTTCACCAGCTCAGGATCTACTTCATCCATACTCTTAGGTCCTTCCTTCTTTTTAGTCGGATCTGCATAATATGAAATAGCCTGATAATCTATTTCAGGAATATTGAGATGAGCCCATGTCGGCATTTCCATTGTCAGCCAGTAACGATAAGCTTTCAGACGGAACTCCAATAACCATTCCGGTTCACCCTTCTTGGCCGAAATCAATCGCACCACATCTTCATTCAATCCCTTTTCAATGATGTCTGTATGTACTTCCGTAGTAAAACCATATTTATACTTTTCCTGCGTCAGTTGTTTTACAAACTCATTCTTTTGGGATTCTTCCTTTTTATTGAGTTCTTCTTGCATATATTTTATTATATCAGTCTATTAGTTGTTTAGTAACATTCTTCACAGTAGGGAAAAAGACTCCCGAAAAGCCTTCTATCGGATAATATAACAAAGAAGTACGTTTTACGGTTGACTTTATTAAGTTATCTTTAGAATCGACAAACTCTATAAAATGTACGAATAGGCTGACAAGCAATATGTACTTCAAAGCTCCCAGTGCGGCGCCTAAAATACGGTTGACAAAACCTAAATGTACAATTTCAATCACTCGTGTCAAAGCTGAAGCAAGCAACAGAAAGACAAGCGGAACCAGCAACCATATCAGAATAAAGGCTACGACTTGGGCAAAGGTGAGTGATGTACCCAATTCTTCGGCAAGCTTTTCGCCTACAGAAGCAAATAATGCACGGGCCACAAGCAATCCAACTACCAAGCCTACAATAGAGGCTAATTGCCTTATAAATCCCTTTGTAAATCCAAGTATAGCTCCTATGCTTATTATTGCCACAATAATCCAATCGAGGACTGTCATACTCTATATCGTAATAAAAAAGGAAATGTCATGCTGAACGCAGAGAAGAATCTGCACACATCCGATAGCGTTCACAGATCCTTCGCTATGCTCAGGATGACATCACCTCATTAAATTTACTATAATGTAATTATAAAGTTTGTTTTACTTCCACTTCTTCATAAGTTTCAATAACGTCACCTACCTTCAAGTCATTGCAATTAGTCAGGCTAATACCACATTCAAAGTTAGTACCAACCTCTTTCACATCATCTTTAAAGCGTTTCAACGCATTGATGCTACCCGTAAAGATTACAATACCATCACGTATCAAACGAGCCTTGTCAGTACGTTTCACCTTACCAGTCTTAACCATCGCACCGGCAACCATACCGACTTTACTGATATTGAATACTTCACGAACTTCGATTGTTGCAGTAACCTGCTCTTTCAATGTAGGAGCAAGCATACCTTCCATAGCAGACTTCACTTCTTCGATAGCATCGTAAATAATAGAATACTTACGGATATCTACTCCTTCCTGTTCAGCCAGTTTAGCAGCATTGCTAGAAGGACGAACCTGGAATCCTACGATAATTGCATCTGATGCAGCAGCCAGTGATACATCTGATTCTGAAATCTGTCCAACACCTTTATGGATAACATTAACCTGAATCTGTTCGGTAGACAATTTAATCAATGAGTCACTCAACGCCTCAACAGAACCGTCCACGTCACCTTTCACAATTACATTCAGTTCATGGAAGTCACCCAATGCCAAACGACGTCCAACTTCATCCAATGTAAGCATCTTCTGAGTACGCAAGCCTTGCTCACGTGCCAACTGCTCACGTTTATTTGCAATTTCACGTGCTTCCTGATCTGTATCAAGCACATGGAATGTATCACCTGCAGCTGGGGCTCCATTTAATCCCAAAATCAATACCGGTTCAGAAGGACCTGCCTCTTTCAAGCGTTGATTACGTTCATTAAACATAGCCTTCACCTTACCATACGAAGTTCCAGCCAGCACAATATCTCCTACATGCAGTGTTCCATTAGAAATCAACACTGTTGCTACATATCCACGTCCCTTATCCAGAGAAGATTCAATAATTGAACCAGTAGCCTTACGGTTCGGATTTGCTTTCAAATCCAACATTTCAGCTTCCAGCAATACTTTCTCCAACAATTCAGGAACGCCTGTACCTTTCTTTGCAGAAATATCTTGTGACTGATACTTACCTCCCCATTCTTCTACCAAGAAGTTCATAGCAGCAAGTTCTTCCTTAATCTTATCCGGGTTTGCATTCGGTTTATCTACCTTATTGATTGCAAATACAATAGGTACACCGGCAGCCATTGCATGGTTAATAGCTTCCTTAGTCTGAGGCATTACGTTGTCATCGGCAGCAACAATGATAATAACGACATCGGTAACTTTAGCACCACGTGCACGCATGGCAGTAAATGCCTCATGTCCCGGAGTATCCAGGAAAGTGATGCGACGTCCGTCTTCCAGTTTTACATTATATGCACCGATATGCTGTGTAATACCTCCAGCTTCACCAGCAATTACATTTGCTTTACGGATATAGTCCAGTAATGAAGTCTTACCA
>ENA-UEQW01002297-UEQW01002297.1-human-gut-metagenome-genome-assembly--contig:-NODE-2297-length-14702-cov-4.687043_pt1 | contig 14702 bp, 9 predicted proteins | sample MGYA00242947_ERZ507947 | MGnify/ENA primary metagenome ERZ507947 (study PRJEB26167, sample SAMN06115421) | human gut metagenome | host: Homo sapiens | place: China:Guizhou | collected 2015-03-17... | reverse complement strand
GACGACATATACGACGACGACGGTTACGACGACATATACGACGACGACGGTTACGACGACATATACGACGACGACGGTTACGACGACATATACGACGACGACGGTTACGACGACATATACGACGACGACGGCTACGACAGCTACGACGAGGAATACGACGAGGAATACGACGACTTCGAGGGACACCACGAGCGAGACATCCTCACCTACAAGGAGGAAATGAACGCCCTCGAGGCCCGCCTCATCCTCACCAACTGCCCCTCGCTCCGCTCGCTCTCCGTCGGCCCCAGCTCCTTCATGACCTACAAGTCCTGCGAGATCCTCCGTCCTTCTCCTCGCTCCTCCTCACGCCTAGACTGTCCCGCGCTCCAAGACGTCTTCTTCGGAGAGAACGCCTTCCAGTACTCCTCCGCGCTCACCATCGCGGGTTTGTCTGCCGCCTCGCCGTCACGAATAGACTGCGCGGACCTCTACACGCTCGACTGCGGCAACAGCGCGTTCGCGGAGGTGGAGAAGGTCACGCTCTCCGGACTCGCGAGCTTGGTGTCATTCCACATGCATAACAACGCGCTCCAGGGCTGCGACCTGATGCGCGAGGAGAACGAGCTGGTGCTGGAGGGTGACCGTGGCGTCTTCTCTTCACACGTAGAGATCCCCGCGGTTGAGGAAATCACCGGCATCGGACAGAATCTCGTCTATTTCAGCACACTGACCGTGTCGAGTTGACTCTCCTTCTTGTCGTGAGGTGTAGAAGTGGGGACCCCAAATCGCCCTCTTCAGATCATCCTCCAGGACAGCGCCTTCTCCAACGTCTCTCTTCTGAAGGGCGATCCGTGCCGGCTGTACGAAATCGCGCTCCAGAGTTCCCCGTACCTCACGGAGGACCCCCACAGCAATTCCGCGGACACGGAGCTGGACGTGATGGCGTCGAGGAGGCTCGTGGTGGGCGACGGGTGCTTCAACCGCGTCAGCAACATCGACTTCGCGCTGAACAGGCAGTTGAAGTCCATCTCCATCGGGAGCTTCAGCCTGTGCTGGCTGTCGAACATGGTGCTGTGCGACATGCCGGAGCTGGAGCGCGTGGAGATCGGCGAGAACTCGCTGTGCTACCTGCAGGACGACGTGATCTACTTGAGCAACGACCTGCAGTCGTTCGACACGAGCAAGAGCGTCATCTCGACGAAGGAGCTGAGAATCACGCACTGCCCCAAGCTGAAGTCGTTCGTCACGCACGAGCGCGCGTGCTGGAAGTACTCCATTTTCGTCATCGAGGGTAGGAGCGAGGGAGGAGTTAAACCGTAGACTGCGACTCTCTGACGAGCATCGATATTGGGAGTGAATGCTTCCCGTGCCTGGACAGGTTCTCCGTGAAGAGTGGGGATGGGGGAGTGAAATCACGCATAGACAACGAGAAGCTAAGGGACATTTGCATTGGCAGTCATAGCCTGTGTCGCATCATTAACGGCGTGTTGGAAAGTGAGCTTGTTTCGAGCGTGTAACTGTAGATCTTCCTTCACTGCAGCGGATTGACATGAAGAAGAGTTGCTTCTACTCGTATCACGACTTGTTACTGGAATCCAAGTTGACGCTGAAGGGTGGTAACGCGCGTGAATTGTGACGCGTAGATCTTCCTCGGCTGAAGACGTGGAAGGGAAAAGGGGAGAACTGCGTCCACTTTTCCTCGCTTTCGATTTCAAGTGGTGCAACGGAATGTGCGTTACTCGTAGACGTGAAGATACTCAACAGGAAGGGAATCACGCTCTCTCTGGATGCCTTTGACAGTATCGATTCCTTGACCGTGCAGGATGCGAACGACTTCAAAGAATTCATTCAGAACAGGAAGGGTTGTTCTGTTTCTTGCAAAACACAAGAGTCCACTTTTCGGGGGTATTTTTCTGTGTTTCAGAATTCATCCCCATGTTCGAAGATCTGGTAAGTAACTTACTATCCACGTACCTGGGTGATTATCTGGAGGGTCTGTCGAAGAATGACCTGAAGATATCACTTTGGAAGGGCGATGTGGATTTTAAGAACTTGGTAACGAAGCGATCCTCGTGATGACGCGTAGCAAGTGAAGGTGGATGCTTTCGATTTCCTGAATCTGCCGATTCAAGTGAAGAGCGGATACGTCGGGAAACTATCACTGAAGGTAGTGCACAACGCATCGAAATCACGGGATAGATTCCGTGGAAGAATTTGGGGAAGAAGCCGACCAAGGTGCTAGTGGACGAGGTATACGTGATCGCATGCCCAAAATCGGAATTGCACTTCGACGAGCACAAGAAGGGAAACCGAGAGAGGGAGAACAAGCGTGCGCAGTTGAAGGTTGGAGAGAGCGGCTGGGCTGATTCCGTAGGCGATCGAGGAAAGTCAACAGAGAATTGAGGACGAACGCAACGGCAAGGAGAGCGCGTCCACCACGGCTCGATTGCTGGCGAAGATCATCGACAACTTCCAATTGCGCATCGATCGCATCCACATCCGATACGAAGATCACAGTTCGTGCAAGGACAGGCCCTTTTGTGCGGGCATCATTCTCGAGAAGCTGCACTTGTATTCGCCATCGGACGCTTCTTCTGCTTCCAAAGGAGACTCGATAGCCAAAGTCATCGACAAGAAGGTGAAATTGGAGGGTTTGGGGGTGTATTGGGATTACTGCGAGAAGACGCAGGCGGACGCCTCTTCCTTCCTTCGCATGCGAGAGTGCATGGAGGTGCCGTTTGTATCGAGGTCGATTCCCGAGGCATTGCAGTGCTACCTTCCTCATCACTTCGTTCTGGCTCCGATTTCGCTGTCTCTCCAGCTCCACATCGATTTCCGCAAATCCGACCTGCGCAAACCCCTTCTCTCCACGGCGATACAGAACACCGTATCATCCCTTCCCTGGTGTTCCTCCACGCCTCAGCTCTCTTCTCTCTTCTCGCGCGCGCTCACATCCGTGTTGAAAGACGGCAAGAAGACGCAGGAGTCTGCGTGGAGTCTTTACTCTGCGTATCTGGCCTCCCACTCCGTTTCCCCGCTCGATTCGGCAACTCGCGACCTCAGCCAAGCCTTCTTCTTGTCCGTGTGGAACCAGCTGAACACGGTGCTGCCCATGGTGGAGGTGGACGCCGATATGAGGGATTTCTCTGTGCGACTGGACAAGCAGCAGTACCGAGACGCCCTCGAGCTGACCTCCTCGCTGAGCGTGCAGACGCTGAAGGCGAAGTACCGTCGTTTCATGCCGAAGGACGGGTGCACGACGGGAAGAGAGTGGTGGCGCTTTGCGATCCGCTCCGTGGTCTACAACAACCAGCGGCACCGTCGCCACAGCGGGTGGAAGCACTACCTGCAGTTCAAGCGCCAGCGCGAGGAGTACATCGAGTTGTACCCGAAGAAGGACGATCCGGCCGTGCTGATGAGGCTGCGCAGACTGGAGGATAAGCTGTCTCTGGAGAACATCCTGTTGTTTCGGCGAGTGGCGCTGAACGAGATGGAGGAGAAGAAGAAGAAAAAGAAGGTGCTGTCGCGGAAGGGGCGCAAGAGTCTGGAGAGCTCGCTCCGCAGTACGGAGGAGGCGGCGTGGAGCGAGGCGCGACGCCAGGAGCTGCTCGCGGAGTTCGACATCAACCCCGAAGAGCCCTCGCTTTGGGAAGAGGGACAGGCGCTGGACAGGCAAGTGAGCATCAAGTTCCACCTGCACAAGCTGGGTTTGTGCTTGACGCAGAACGACAAGAAGCTGGTGGCGTGCAAGCTGCGTGGACTGGAAGTGCAGTACCTGAAGCGGAAACAGGCGCAGCAGGTGTGGTGCTGCATGAACGAGATCATCCTTCAGGACGAAGTGGACAAGGGAGGGAAGTGGCGACGCATCCTCTACCCGCAGCAAGCCGCGTCCACTTCGCAGCGTGCCTCGTTCCTTCCTCAGGAGATGGTGAGCAGAGGAAGCGTTCCCTTCTTGCAGCTGGAGCTTCAGGCACCTGCATTGGACGGAAAGGCGGACGTGTTCCTGCAGGGCCGTTCGCTGCCGTTGTGTGTGGTGGGGAACACGAAGTGCATTATGGAGATTGTGGACTTCATCGTTCCCGAGCTGACGTCACTGAACGTGTACGCGTTCAAGCAGAAGGAGTACCCGCTGTTCCGTGAGCGAGGCGAGAAGAAGCGACGGTTTGACATCAGTCGGGAGCTATCGAAGCACAGGGTGATGGAGCTGAACGTGGAGTTGGGAGCCGTCCACGTGATCATTCCGGAGAGGGTTACGGAAGAGCAGTGCCAAGTGCTTGTGCTTCGTCTGGGTGATGTGGTGATTCACAGTAGTCCGCAGGGGGGTGTGGTGGTTCAAGGGGAGAGTGGTGCGTTAACAGAAGAGAAGAGTGGCGCGTTAACAGAAGAGAAGAGTGGCGCGTTAACGCACAAGAGCAACTACACATCGACACAAGAGGCATACGACACGCTCACAATGGGCTTGAGGAACATCACAGCAGTGCTGACGACGAACCACGAGTCGAACGACGACCTGAGCATCATTCAGAGCTTCAGCATTGAAGCCATAATCGGCAGAAGCATCACGCCCTCAGAGCTGGAGCTGCCCACGGTGCGCGTGGACCTCGCAATGCCAACCGTGCTGATCGAGCTGAACCAGACGCAGTACAACTCGATCCTGCAGTGGCTCCAGGGCTTTACCGAGGCGACGCTGCAGCTGCTGGAGGGAAAAAAGGACACGCTCTCGGGGCTGTCACAAGCGGCGTCGCAGTTTATGGACAGCGTGTTCACAGAGATGGACGAGAGCGAAAAGGAGAAGATGAAGGCGATGCCGATCGAGGAGAAGCAGATTCCCTACTCCGAGGAAGAGCTCTTCGTCCTGCAGCACAACCGCATTCTGGAGCTACGAGCGGTGCTGAGCGGGTGTCGCATCCGTCTCCAGGAGGAGTGCGTGAGGGAGAATGCGCTTCCAGCCAGTCATGGAATGGTCGAATTCGTGATCGGCGAAGTGGAATTCGAGTTGCAGAAGCGGTCGCTGGACTTCTCCGTTCACGCGTCGCTGAAGGAGTTCTGCGTGATCGATCATGCGCGCAGCCTCCTCGCGTCGGAAACGCAGTACTTGGTGCTCTCGAAGCCCATCGACGAGCAAGGGCGAGGCGTGGAGGAGCAGCACGCTCTGATGACCGTGGACTTCCATCGCGTGAAGGAGCTGTCGCTGGACTACCCGCAGTCCAAGAGCGACCGTGACGTCCAAGTCCAGTTCGGCGCGTTGAGTGGTGAGTGGACTTGGCTGGATCTGACGTGTAGTGGTGGCGTTTCGACCCACGCTGCTCCGCCTGGCGCAGTTCCTGATTCCGTCGGATAAGCCGGTGTACGCGTCTTCGGGAAGAGGCGCGTCATTCAACGTGAACACTTACACGCTGAAGGCGATTCACAACCAGATCAAGTGGCTGGTTCACCGCCACAAGAGGCCCGTCACCGACTGGCTGCGACAGAAGATGAGCGTTGCGCTGTCGCTCCACTCCGTCTCCGTGCTGCTGCAGGACGACGCTGTGCGCCCTCTCTACTACTCACGCGTGCAGAATGTGGGTCTCTCCGTGGCTGTCTTCCCGGATCGCGTCCAGTTGCGCTGCTCGCTGGTGGACGTCGCGATCGACGACGTTTCCGAGGGAAGGGGACTGTACCCGTCCATTCTCTGCATCGACCGCACGAGCGAGGATGCGTTCGTCGACATGAGCGTGACGGTGAACACGCGCGAGAGCAGTCCGTCCTACCCGCACTACCGCGTGGGCGTCGAGCTGATGATCCACGCGCCAGTGCTGGTGCTGCGGTACCGCATCGTGGACGAGGTGATGAGCTACTTCTTCGCGGGACCGATGCACGAGACGATTCTGCTTCTGAAGCAGGCGATCGAGGCGAAGAAGAGGCGTCTCAGCGAGCAAGTGACCCACTCGCCGTCTCTGTTCAAGGGGATGTACTCGTCAGCGTTGCAATACGGGAAGGAGTTTTTGGAGAAGGAGGAGAACAGGCAGCTGCCTCTCCTTCGTCTCCATGTGACCAACTGCGAGATTCGCGTGCCTCGCTCCAGCACCGACGAGGACTATGTTGCGTTTGAGCTGGGTCAGCTGGACGTGTGGAACCAGGAGCCGGGCGCACCGACCGCGCTGAACACGGTCCAGCTCCACCTGTCCAACATGCACGCGTTCACTGCCACGACGCACAAGCAGTACGTGATAGGCAACGTGTCGTGTCGGATGCAGTTCGTCGTTTTCCAGTGCCTGGAGCTTGCGGCGCACATATCAAAGCTCTCCATCGCGCTGAACGAGAGACAGATCGACTTCTTCGCGCAGATGGTTCGTGGGAACTTGAGCGAGCGAGCCGTGTGCAGTTCTGGCGATGTGTGCAGAGCCTCGTCGCGCAGAGACAAGCCTCAAAAGCGGAGGTCGTCCCTGCAGTCCGTAGGAAGGACGGTGGCGTGCTCCGTGATGTTCGACGGCATCTGTCTGGAGTATCTGCTGTCTGACGGTGGCTACGCGTACACAGCCTCTGGAGACGATATGTACCAAAGCGTGGGATCGCAGGCTGTAGGTGAGGAATGAATGAGTGACACATAGCTTTCGTTTGCCGTCGCGGACATGAAGGACGTTCACGCGGTGCTGCGCATGGAGGAGGACCACATCTCCTCCTCCTTCTCCCTGTCGTCCTTCTCGATTCGAGACACGCGCAAGGACACCTCCATCCACCCCTCGTATCGTTCCGTACTCACCTTTGGAGGCACAGCCAAGCCGGCCATTGCTGTCATCCTGAACGTCGCCAAGCGCGAGGACGGTCGTCACGCTACTGCGGTTTCCGCGTGCATCGGCTCGCTTGTGGTGATGCCCACGCCGTTCATCTTCTCCGCGATCGACACGGCGCAGTGCTTGTGGACGCGCCTGCACGCCGAGTTGCAGGACGCGGGACTGTCCGCAGCGCCGAAGGAGAGACAGCGTTCGCTTCCGGGCTCACCCCTGACGACGGACTCCCCCGTGACCATCGACGTTCGTGTGGAGAACCCGTTCTTCTTCTTCCTCCACGACGTGACCGCCGCTCGCTCGCCCGCTCTGCTCCTCTCCTTCGCCGTCGACTGTTCGCTGTCCCTCGCCTCGGATGGCTGCGCGGACAGTACGTTGAACGTTCTCGGTGTTCGGGTGTGTCGCGGGGATCCGTCGGTCATGGCGCTTCCCGAGCCCGGGGATCGCGACTTGATCCGTCCTTTCGATTTGAGTGCCAACGTTCATCTCACGGACGGTTTCAAGGGAGTGCGAGGCACCGTTTCGTGTTCCGACGTGCTGGCGCGGCTGGGGATCAAGGACGTGCGTCTGATGCTGGACGCGTTGACCGCGCTCGTGCCGTCGTCTCTTCGTTCGGAGAGAGATTCGACCCCTTCGTGCATGAACGAGGAACTGTTCTCGTGGAGCGTGACCGTGTACGGGAGCATGAGCAGTCTGCAAGTGGTGGTGGTGAACGACGCGAAGAGCAATGAAACTCCTGTGGTGGCGGCGAGGATGGAGCAGTTCTTCGCCAAGGTGGAGGTGTACAGCGACGCCATGAAGGTGCAGTGTGACTGCACACTCGCCGCAGACTCCTACGTGCCGTGCAGGACGTTGTGGGAGCCCCTTCTGGAAGAGTGGTCGGTTTCCGCGGTGATGAAGCGAGAGCCGCGAGAGCGCATCGTAGGAGAGAGAGGAGAGAGTGATGTGTAGATGCAACGCCTAACCGCGGGAACAGAGGGCAAGCCGTTGGCGTCGAATGCGTGTATCCAGTTGGTGGTGAAGGCGGATGAGCGCATGGAGCTGAACGTGACGAATCCGTGTTTGGAGGGCGTGTTGGAGGCGGTTCATGACTTTTCTCAGTTCAAGACGGTAACTGTGAATAAGGAAGATACGTATTGCATTGGGATCCGGAATTGCACGGGTTTGGATGGGTCGTATGGGATTGAGAGTGATGCGGGGATTCGCGAGTTGGTGGAGGAGCATCATCGGGTGATGGAAGCGGAGCGGTTGGATGAGGCGTTGTTTTGCGATTTGGTGCATGTGTGTCTGTGTCGGGGTGAGGGGGAGAGTGATCGTGAAAAGACTGAGGAGGAGAGTGGAGAGAACGAGACGGAGCAGAAGAGTGATAGTGAAAAGACGGAGCAGAAGAGTGGAGAGAAGAAAGAAGAGAAAGAGACTGAGCAGAAGAGTGGAGAGGGGAAGAGGGAAGAAAAGCGCGAAGAGAAAGAAATTTCACAGAAGAAAGACAACCACATAAACACCCCTTCCCAACAAGGAAGCGTCATGTGGCTCGAACTCCACACCATCTCTCCCTTCATTCGCCTCTATCCATCCATTCCGTTCAAGCGAGATACCAAGAGGTGCTCTCTCTTTGGCAACACTTTCGACGCAGTGGAAGAGAAGCGAGGGATGCTCTTCAGCGTCTTACGCTTCGAGAACGAGAGTGCATCGATGAACGGGAAGCGCATTTTGGTGTGCGTGGACAGAAAAGAAGAGAGACCGGTTTGGAAGCACTGGATCGAGGAGCTCAACGAGAGGAGGGTTCAATCCATCCCTCTTCTGTCCCCCACGAAGGACCCAGAGTATCCTCTTCCCTCCTCCAACCAGATTACCATCACTCCCTTGCCCGCGCACCCCTCCATCACTCTCCAGTACTACAACCAGCCCTATCGACGAATCAAGGAGCGCGTGATTGTGGTGCGCCTGACGGACTGTTCGCCGTTCACGATTCCCATCGATTCCGCAAGGACGCGAGCCGTCCGAGTCCGGCACAAGGAGGAACAAGCCATGGTTCTTGTGGAGACGTCTGTGGAGCGAGGACGGAAGGTCGTGACGCTCTCCGCTCCTCTTCAAGTCATCAACCACACCAGCAGCGCTCTCCACTGCGGGTTTATGCTGAACGATGGTGAGGAATCGGAGGAGCTCTTGCCACCCCAAGAGGCGCTGTGGGCTGGATTGCGTGTGATGCGCGAGGGAAGCGTGTTCGTGGCGGGAGTGGAGAGGAAGGTGATCCCGCTGCAGTACGTGCGCGAGAAGCTCGGGAGTGGACTGCTGAACATTGGCACGGCAGCGCAGCCCTTCTACGTGATGGTCCACGAGGAGGTGGTTTCTGTGCCTGTGATGCACCAGCCGTCGCAGCAGGTGCTGTGCTACAAGCTCTTCTTCAGTGACGTGTTGAGCATCACGAACCTCCTGCCCGAGGCCGTGGAGTACCGCATCATCAACGCGGAGGGTCGCGTGTTCGCGTGCTGCGCGCTGAAGTCCGGAGAGAAGCGAACCGTCTCCTCCCTCAAGTTCCGAAGGGAAGAAGGCTTGCGCATCAGCGTTCGCGTGGTGAGGAGCGACTTTGAGTTCTCGGACTACGAGCACTCCATTTTCGTTACAGTCCGGTGGCGTTCTCACTCCTAGCTGACGCGCTCCTCGTCAACGGGCACATGCGTTCTCTTCAACGCGGAGACGGACTCGCACCTGGCGCTGAGCTACGTGTTTAGCTGCATCCCGAACAACGCGTGGCTCATCCAGCTGTTCAGTGACTACTGGATCATCAACAAGACGGGCGATACTCTCCTGTTGCTGCTTCTTCCTCTACTCATTTTCTAGCATACGCGATGCCGAGGCCCCCGAGTACCATTACGAGGCCGTAGCCACTCCCCTCCACTTCTCTGCCTCGCCTGACGCCGCGCTGACCCGCCCTGTTCTGTTCAGCGTGAAGACCAAATCGAACGCGGCGTGCATGCAGCTGTCGCTGGAGGGACAGCGTGGCTGGTCGGAGCCACTCCCACTCAACTCCATCGGACTGTCCACCCTGTGCGAGATGGAGGAGAGTGCGACGCACCGCGCGTATTGCTACAGCGTTTCCGTTTCCCGCGCTCCGGGCGCCTTCGCCAGAACGCTGGTCGTGTCCATCACCCCCTCCTTCGTGCTGGTCAACCAAACGGACTCTGTGTTGAAGGTGAGACAAGAGGCGACGCACGAGAGCATGATTCTTCCTCCGGGAGAGACCTCTCCCTTCCACTGGAGTTGTGCGACGGCGCCGCAGCGACTGCAGGTGCTTCAAATGCGCGGGAAGAGCACGTGGTCTCCAGTGTTCTCGCCGCACTGTGCGGGCTGTATCCTTCCCTTCTTCCCCGCGGCGTTCGACCAGCCTGCTGAGGCGCTGGAGGTGCGTGAGCGAGTTCTGCCTCTCCAGCAAGAGACGTGGAGCTCAATGGGTGCGGAGAAGGAGGAGGAACTGTCGTTCCTCCACGTGAGCACGACGTCCTCGCACGGCGAGCAGTTCATCTTCGTCCAGCCCTGCGACGCCTCGCTCCTTCCCTTCCGCCTCTCCAATCACACCGCGTCGTGCGTCATCACAGTGCACCAGGTCGGTTCGTCGTGGAGCACCTCGCTCACGCTCTCGCCCTGGCAGTCTCAGCCGTGGGCGCTTCCCCTCGTCGAGTCCGCGTCCGACGTGGAGATTTGTGTACGCCAGGTCGGCGAGGAGATTGACGCGGACGCGCTCTCTCCGTGTCTGCGCGTGAACTTGGACGCGCCGAGCGGGAAGACCTCGCTCACAACCGACATGGAGACGATTTCGGTCACGATGGAGAGACAGGGCACGGTGCGAGAGCTGGTGTTTGAGACGGCGAGGAAGGAGGACAGCGGCGAGTACAGGCGGCATCGCGTGCAGTTGATTTGCTGCATGAACGCGATGGAGGACATCCAGGCGGCGAAGCGGCAGGAAGTGGCGATGTGTGCGAGTTCGTCGGAGCGTGTGTGCGTGCTCCATGTGCTGTATGCTTATGACGTTGAGTTGTTTGGTGGTGAGTGTGCTTCGGAATTGGGGGTTGTCATTGGTTGCTCTCCTTCGCAATCAATCACGAATGATCCTCCTTCTGAATTGGACGCTGATGCCTCTCCCTCCAAATCAATCACCACTGACTCTCCCTCCAAATCAATCACCACTGACTCTCCCTCCAAATCAATCACCACTGACGCTCCTTCATCACTGGAACGCATCACCTGCTCAACCCCTTCATCCTCTCTGCACTTCTACGATCGCGTGCTCGTGATGGATGCTCGTGCAGTGGCTCGATTCACGCTGACGCTCTCACAAGACGAGAAGCGTGTGGTTGCCTGTGGCGAGTTGCGTGGGGATGTGTCGGAAGACGAGAGCGTGATTCGTGACGTGATTGTTCCCTGCCGGACGTCAGAGGGCGTGCTTGTGTGTTCTCTTCTCGTGCGTCTCTTCCACACGCGCGGGAAGACGGCGGTTCTGCCTGCGTACGAGATTGCGTGTTTGGAGCGGCAGAAGGGCGAGGTGCAGCGAGCGGTGGAGGACATGGCGAGCGTGCTGAAGCGGGAGGACCTGTGCTTCCACACGAAGAGAGCCACGTCCTCGTCGCTGCCGCGCGTGGAGAGCTACTGTTCTCTTCGCAGTCCGACGGGTGACGACGCCACACCGAGCGTGTCATCGGCGGAGAGCGAGCGTCTCATGAACGTGTGCGTGTGGCTGCACGACGTCCGCTCGATTCCCCTCCACACGGTTTCCTCGTCCGTGTACGCGGTCCTCCGCATCGGGGAAACGCAGCTGCGCTCGCCGTACGCCACGTTAGAGAGCGACGTGTCGCTGTGGGAACGAGAATCGGTGGTCGTGAAGTGTCGCGCGATGAACACGGGATTCGAGCTGAAGGAGGCGGACGGCGCGCTGGTCGTGAGTCGGTTGCTGCACAACTCGCTGGCGGAGCATTCGGGGCTGCGCGTGGGACACGTGCTGTTCTCCGTGAACCGCGGCAAGGTGCCCTCGTCGCTGGCTGCGTTTGCCCGGCTGATGGAGAACGACTTCACGGAGAAGTACCTGCAGTTCGTGCCTCCTCCGCGCTGCGACCTCCAGCGACTGGTGTTCGAGCAGCAGCTGTTCTTCCCGCGGGGCTGCACCGTGGGGGAGGACCGAGTGGTGGTGGAGCTGTACGAGGAGCGTGAGCATGAGGAGGACGTTCTGCTGGCTCGCGAGTCGTTCCCGCTGCAGCGCGAGGAGTCGGACTGGAGCGAGCAGACCGCCAAGGGCTGGTGCATGAGCGTGGGTGTCGTGTGGAACGAGTACAAGGTGGAGGAGGAGGTGGTGAAGTGGAGTGTGGACGTGGCGTTGCGGGGCGTTCAAGTGTCCGTGGTGAGCGAGGCGGAAGAAGTCCTTCTCCTCACGGTGGACGCCGTCGCCTGCTCGCTCGGCTTCTTCGAGCAGGGGCGCTGCTCTCTCCAGGCAAGCGTTCGTCCTTGAGCGCTCCTTCATGCGTAGATTCACGCGGTCCAGATCGACAACCAGCTGCGGAACACGCCGATGCCGGTGCTGCTCCACTGCGTGAATACTTCCGGGCCCGACTGGTTCCAGATGGCGGTGGTTGGTCGCGCTTCGCCCTCCGTGCTGTGTATCGAGTACTGCAGCGTGCGCTGTCAGGTAGGCGCGTCCACTCGTCTCGACGAATAGGAAATGGAGGTGCGCATCGACTCCTCGCTCGTTCTGGAGCTCGTCCACTTCGTGCGACTCCTTCCCCTGCAGCTGTTCGAGGAGACCGGCGCATCGAGTCAGACGCTGCACGAGCACCCGCTGTTCTTCCAGTCGATTCAGCTCCCCTCGGTCCGGAGCGCCTCTCCGCTCTTCGTGGAGACGATGTGCGTCCACCCTCTGCTGGTGACGCTCACCACGCGCGTGAGTCCGAGCCACTCCTTCGTGGAGTCGATTCTCCCCGGCGTGTCGCTGTTCACGCCCATCGAAGCGCTGGTGGATTCGCTGGGCAGTTTCGTCAGCAACGTGGACAGCGCGCAGATCACGCTGGACTCCTTCCTTGCGTCCAATCTCTTCATGGGCAAGTCCGAGTTCGCTCGCTCGTTGTCGTCGCACTACCTGAAGCAGGCGCTTCTCCAGCTGTATCGCGTGGTGGGCTCGATCTCCGTCCTGGGCAACCCGGTCGGCTTGATTCAGAGCGTGGGCTCGGGAGTGCGCGACTTCTTCGTGGAGCCGTTCCGAGGCATCGTGGAGGGTCCGGACGGGTTTGTGAGCGGCGTGGGACGCGGGGCGCTGTCTCTTCTGCAGAACGCCTCGTACGGCGTGTTGAACTCGGTGGGGAGAATCACGAGCTCCATCGGCGACAGTCTGTCCCTCCTCACGATGAACGACTCCTTCGTGACGAACCGTGCCGCGGGGAAGAACGGCATCATGTACGGCGTGAAGGAGGGCGTGCTGGGACTGCTGATGGACCCCATCGAGGGAGCGTTGGAGAGTGGCTTCCTGGGCGCGTTGCGAGGGACCGGGAGAGGGTTGTTCGGTTTTGTGGCGAAGCCCGTAACGGGATTGTTCGACGACACGTCGCGCGTGATCGATTCGCTGAAGGACGTGGCGCAGTCCTCGTCGAGGGTCCAGCGCGTGCGTCCCTCGCGGTACATCTACCCGGACCGTGTGTTGACGCCATTCTGCGCGTACCTGTCGCAAGGGAAGGAGTTGTTGGCGTCGGCGGACTTCGACGACAGGTACCTGGTCCACGTGCCGGACTGCCAGAACAACGCCTTCGTGCTGGCGCAGGAGAGGGCGGTTCTGTTGTGTGCTGACGGATCGGTGGTGTGGAGTATGGACTACGAGGGCGTCGAGTCCGTCACGACGGAGTACAACGTGATGAGCATTCGGTACCGCGGCACGCCGTACACTGTCGTGATGCAGTCCTCGACCCTCGCCTCGTGGGTGCTGCTGATTATCGAGGGATGCAAGGCGGACGCGCAATTCGACGCCTCGAGTCTGATTCGTCGCGTGGCTGTTCACTACGGCGAGAAGGCAGAAGCTGAGGACGATTCCCTTGCGATGTGCGATGAACCGGACTATCGGGCTGGAGAGATGGATCCTCGACTGAAGGTACTCTCCGTTGCTTCGGCGATGGTGATTGGACACCACCACCCACTATCGGGATCAGGTGAAGTGTTCTTCGTTCGTGTGGAATCGACGGAGAGTAAGAGTTGGACCGTGCATCGTCGGTACTCCGATTTTGAGTAGGTGGTTTGAGACTGAAACGAAAAGTAGAGCGTTGTATCGGATTCTGGGTAGAGAGAGGTTGGATGGCATGGCGCTGCCGTCCTTGCCTTGTCATTCGGATTGTCTGGTGAATCCGCACATATGTGAGGAATATGTTGCGTGGTTGAACAGACTGTTGCACTTGGTGGTGGAACGCGACGACTTGCGAGGAATGAAGTGCGTCGATTCTTTTCTGAAGGCGGGCTGTGTGAGCCGTCAGGGTTTTTAGTTTCCTTTTCCTCTTTTGGCGTGTTTCTTGTTACGAAAGGGATTGGTGATGAAGAGAATCGTGACACTTCCAACCCAGTACAGAGTGCAAGCCAAAGCCCAACGAAACGATTCCACGCAAAGGAGCGGTGTTGGGAAGCGCACTTCATTCAGAATGTGCATTTGGGACATCTTGCCGCAAATATCCCTAATGCACTTATAACCATTCTCTGCTCATACTTAGATTCAACCGAAGTAGGCAGTGTTTTCATGTAGAGGATCTATCGGAGCGTGCGCAGGGGATGCGATATGCATGCGATTTGAGTCCGGTGTCGCTGATTCTAACATCTTCTAGAAAGGAATGCCTCGTGACAAAGATATTGACGATTTCGACGACGACGAAGAGGAGGAGGACGAGGAGGTGGAAGAGGTAGAGGAAGACGAGGACGAGGAGGAGGAAGAGGAGGAAG
>ENA-UEQW01002296-UEQW01002296.1-human-gut-metagenome-genome-assembly--contig:-NODE-2296-length-14711-cov-4.120951_pt1 | contig 14711 bp, 9 predicted proteins | sample MGYA00242947_ERZ507947 | MGnify/ENA primary metagenome ERZ507947 (study PRJEB26167, sample SAMN06115421) | human gut metagenome | host: Homo sapiens | place: China:Guizhou | collected 2015-03-17... | reverse complement strand
TACTTTTGCGGCAGATTTATAACGCATAAAAAAATATATGAAAAAGGTTATTAGATTAGTCTCTTGTATGCTGCTGACAGCAGGTATTTGTGGAAATGCTTTTGCAGGGAACAATGAAACGGTGGTAAAACAAGGTGCCATTCGCGGACGTGTGATAGACAACGGCAAACAAACGCTTCCGGGAGCTTCTATTTTTATTGAGAATCTGAAAACAGGAGTGATTAGTGACGTGAACGGTTTTTATACCTTACCCAATCTGAAACCGGGTACTTATACCGTGAAGGTAACTTATGTGGGCTATAGCCCTATCGAAATGAACATCACAGTTCCCGAAGGCAAGACGTTGGAGAAGGATATTGTGATGAGTGAGGGACTGGAGTTACAAGCTGTGCAGGTAAAAGGGGCTTTTCAAGGACAGAAGAAAGCTATCAATACGCAAAAAAACAATATAGGAATCACCAATGTGGTGTCGGCCGACCAGGTAGGCAAGTTCCCGGATTCGAATATCGGTGATGCATTGAAGCGTATCAGTGGTATCAATGTGCAATACGACCAGGGAGAAGCCCGTTTCGGACAGGTACGCGGTACGAGCGCCGATTTGAGTTCCGTTACCATCAACGGTAATCGTGTTCCTTCTGCCGAAGGGGATACGCGCAACGTGCAGCTTGACCTGATTCCGGCAGATATGATTCAGACCATCGAAGTAAGTAAGGTCGTTACACCTGATATGGACGGTGATGCTATCGGTGGCTCTATCAATTTGGTGACTAAGAATTCTCCTTATAAACGTACTATCAATGCGACAGCAGGAAGCGGTTATAACTGGATTAGTGAGAAAGCCCAACTGAACTTAGGATTCACTTATGGTGACCGTTTCTTTCATGACAGGCTGGGAATGTTGCTTTCTGCTTCTTATCAAAATGCTCCTTCGGGTTCTTATGATACCGAGTTTATGTGGGAAAAAAGCGAAAACGGAAAGGCGTATGTCAATGATTACCAGATGCGTCAATACTTTGTTACCCGTGAGCGCCAAAGTTATTCGGCAGCATTTGATTTCGATATCAATGAGAACCATAAATTGACTTTCAAAGGTATTTTCAATAACCGTAACGACTGGGAAAACCGTTACCGCACGACTATAAAGGATTTGGATGAGAACGGAAAGGGAACTGTCCGTATTCAGACTAAAGCCGGTACACCCGATAACCGTAATGCCCGTTTGGAACGTCAGCGCACTATGGATTTTGCTTTGGGCGGTGAACATTTGTGGGGAGCTATCGGTATGGACTGGAACGCCAGTTATGCCAAAGCTACGGAAGAACGTCCGAATGAACGTTATCTCGATTTTCAGTTAAAGAAGCAGCAGTTTGATATGGATTTGAGTGATGAACGGCAACCGTTTGCTACTCCTCAATCGGGTTCTACCCTGACGTTGAGTGATAAATTCAGCTTAAAGGAACTGACCGAGCAACAGGAGGATATAAAAGAAGAAGACTTGAAGTTCTCTACCAACTTCAAGGCAACGCTGAATAATGGTGCCAAACTGAAGTTCGGAGCGAAAGTGGTGCGTAAAACCAAAGAAAAAGAAATAGACTTTTATGAATATACACCGATAGATGAGGATGCCTTTATGGAAAACAGTCTGCGGAATATAGTCGACCAAAGTACAGATAAGTTTATGCCGGACAATAAATATCAGGTAGGTTCGTTTGCTGGTAAAGAGTATATCGGCGGATTGAATCTGAATGACCCTTCACAGTTCGAAAAGGAGCAGGTGCAGGCAGAATTGGCGGAGAACTTTGAAGCGCGTGAGACTGTCAGTTCGGGTTATGTACGTTTCGATCATCGGTTCAGCCGTGACATCAGCCTGATGGCAGGATTGCGTTTGGAACATACTTCTCTTCGATATACCGGGCGCAACTATGACGATGAAACGGACCAGACCACTAAGACCGACCGTATGACCAACAGCTACGTGAACTTCCTTCCTTCTCTCTTGGTGAAATGGGATGTAAATGATGATTTCAAGATTCGCGGTTCGTACACACAAACTTTGAGCCGGCCCAAATATTCGGCTTTGGTTCCGAGTGTGAATATTAACCGTGGCGACAACGAGATAAAGATTGGTAACTCAGACTTGAAACCGACTCTCTCTTATAATTTCGATTTGAGTGCGGATTATTATTTCAAGAGTATCGGTTTGGTGAGTGCAGGATTCTTTTATAAGAAGATAGATGACTTCATTGTCGATCAGGTGCTGACCAACTATGAATATCAAGGCACAGAATATACTCGTTTCACTCAGCCTAAAAATGCCGGAAACGCTAATCTGTGGGGATTGGAGTTTTCTTATCAGCGTGATTTCGGTTTCATCGCTCCGGCATTGAAATGTGTAGGTTTCTACGGAACATATACATATACCCACTCACGTGTAGAAGACTTTAACTTTGAAGGTCGCGAAAACGAAAGCGGACTGAGTCTGCCGGGGTCTCCTGAACACACTGCCAATGCTTCTCTCTATTTTGAAAAAGGAGGGTTGAATGTACGCTTAAGCTATAACCATGCATCCAGCTTTATCGATGAAATGGGACCGAGCACATTTTATGACAGATTCTATGATGCTGTGAATTATATGGATGTAAATGCCAGCTATACTTTTGGCAGAAAGGTGAAAATGACGTTCTATGCCGAAGCAAACAATTTATTGAACCAGCCGCTTCGTTACTATCAGGGAATGAAAGACCGGACAATGCAGGCCGAATATTATGGAGTGAAAGTAAATGCAGGTTTTAAAGTAAGTTTTTAAATAAATGAATAATATGAATATGTTGAAGATGATAGGAAAAATAAAAGAAGTATTGACATGGGTGTGGATTGCCGTTATCGGTACGGCTATCTGTGTGAATGTATGCGCTCAGACTCCGCAGGAGTGGAAGGGGCTGGAAAGACAACTGAATTTCTATATGGCTAATGATTTGGGAAGAAACGGTTATTATGACCAGAAACCTATTGCCGAGTTAATGGGCGAAATGGCTGATGCAATCGGTCCCGAATGTGTGTTTGCTGCCGGTGACGTACATCACTTTGAGGGGGTACGCAGTGTGAATGATCCGCTTTGGATGACTAACTATGAACTGATTTACAGCCATCCCGAGTTGATGATAGACTGGTTCCCGGTTTTGGGTAATCATGAGTATCGTGGGAATACACAGGCAGTATTGGATTATACGAACGTGAGTCGCCGTTGGTCAATGCCGGACCGTTATTATACGAAAGTATTCGATAAAAAGGGAACAAGTGTTCGCTTTGTGATGATAGATACGGCTCCGTTGATTGACAAATACCGCAACGAAAGCACTACTTATCCGGATGCTTGCAAACAGGATATGGACAAGCAGCTTGCGTGGATTGACTCTGTGCTGACTGTTGCCAAAGAAGATTGGATAGTGGTGATCGGTCATCATCCCATTTATGCGGAGACTCCGAAAGACAACAGTGAACGCAGTGATATGCAGAAACGTCTGGACCCTATATTGCGTAAACATAAAGTGGATATCTATGCCTGCGGACATATTCATAACTTCCAGCATATTCGTGTGCCGGGCAGTGATATTGATTACGTGGTGAATACCTCTGCTTCTCTGAGTCGGAAGGTGAAGGCTGTGGAAGGCACACAGTTCTGTAGTCCCGAACCGGGCTTTTCTATCTTCACGGTAGATAAAAAAGAGTTGGATATGCACATGATCGACAAGACGGGAAAAGTAATTTATACGGTAAAACGTACGAAATAGACTTAGCAATATGGGGAAAAAGAGTATATTTGCAGCATAATGTATGCTGACAACAATGAATTTACCATCTGATTTTTCCCAAAGAACCCATGAATTACTGGGTGATAATGATTATAGACAGTTGGAGGATGCCTTGCAGGACGAAGCGCCTGTGAGCATCCGTGTTAATAGTGCCAAATGTGATAGAGAGGTAAAAGGGGAGCGAGTTCCCTGGTCTGCCAATGGAATATATTTGGCAGAACGTCCGACTTTTACGTTTGATCCTTTGTTTCATGCCGGATGCTATTATGTACAGGAGGCTTCTTCTATGTTTGTGGAACAGGTGTTGAAGACCTATGTCTCGTCTCCGGTAGTGATGCTCGACCTCTGTGCAGCACCGGGAGGTAAGTCCACTGCTGCACGGGCGGTATTGCCTGATGGCAGTTTGCTGGTAGCGAATGAAGTGATGCGCAACAGGGTGCAGATTTTAGCCGAGAATCTTATTAAATGGGGAAATACGGAAGTGGTAGTGACCAATAACGACCCTTCGGATTTTGCCGCTTTGCCGGGGATGTTTGATGTCGTTTTGACGGATGTACCCTGCTCGGGTGAAGGAATGTTTCGTAAAGATGCTGTGGCGGTAGAGGAGTGGAGTGCTGATAATGTGCAAATCTGCCGGCAGCGTCAACGCCGCATCTTGGCGGATGTGTGGACGGCATTGAAGCCGGGTGGTCTGCTTATTTACAGTACCTGTACGTATAATAGGGAGGAAGATGAAGATAATGTAGCCTGGATAGCCCGCGAATTGGGAGCTGAAGTGCTGGAGGTACCTGTCCGGCCGGAATGGAATATTACCGGCAACTTGACCGAAGCGGATTTTCCGGTGTATCGCTTTTTACCTCATAAGACAAAAGGGGAAGGTTTCTTCTTGGCTGTACTTCGCAAGGATACCGAAGGAGGAGAAGAGGAAAGGACAGGAGATTACCTGAAAGAGCATGCCGGCGGCAGAAAAGATAAAAAGAAGGGTGGAAGAGAGAAACAGCAGGTGATGACCGTTCCTAAAGAAGTAAAAGACTGGTTGCAGCACCCTGAAGACTATCAGTTCGAGGTGAAAGGTACCGGTATTGTTGCTTTTCCCAAAAAACATAGTGAAACGTATGCGCTGTTGCAACAGGTTTTAAAGGTCATTCATGCCGGTGTGACATTGGGCGAATTGAAAGGAAAAGATATTGTGCCCGATCATTCTCTGGCAATGACTATAGCAATGAGACAAGGAAAGTTTCTACAGGCTGAACTGAGTTATGAACAGGCTATCGGTTATTTGCGTAAAGAGGCTGTGGTTTTGGACTCTTCCGTTCCCCGCGGTTATATATTGCTTACCTATAAAAAGATTCCGTTAGGCTTTGCCAAGAATATAGGCAATCGTGCCAACAATCTATATCCGCAAGAGTGGCGTATCCGTAGCGGTTATTTGCCGGATGTGCTTAGCATGGTGTGGGACGACTGATACCTTCCGGCATCTATCAGAACGGTTTGCGAAAGGTGCAGCCGTTCTTCCATTCGGAACACCCGTAAGCAGTTTTTCCTTTGATAATCGTTCCTTTTCCACATAGCGGACAAGGTTTACCGACCCATTCATCGGCAGGCGGATTTTCCGGCTTCTCTTCTTTGGTGGCGGCTTTCGGTTTGCGGGGACTTGCTTTCCTTTTGGCAGCAGTCTTCTTGGAGGCTTCTTCTTTGACAGTTTCTTCCATGGTAGTGACGCGGCGATTGGTGTTGTCGCTCAATACGCTGTGCACCACTTCCGCTACCATTTGTTTCAGTTCGTCCAGAAAAGTGGAAGCATCATAGCTTTTCCGTTCTATCTCGCGCAGTTTCTTTTCCCAGATACCTGTCAGTTCTGCTGATTTCAACAGCTCTTCGTGAATCAGTCCGATAAGTTCCACTCCGGTGGGAGTAGCAATCAGGTTCTTGCGTTCTTTTCGGATATAGTGACGTTTGAATAAGGTTTCGATAATGGCAGCGCGGGTAGACGGACGTCCGATGCCGTTCTCTTTCAAGGCATCGCGCAATTCGTCATTGTCCACCAGTTTACCGGCAGTTTCCATGGCACGCAGCAAGGTAGCCTCTGTGTAGGGTTTGGGCGGCTGTGTCCATTTCTCGTTCAATGTGGGCAGATGAGGTCCGCTTTCACCTTTTACAAAGGTAGGCAGAGTGCGTTCTTCATCTCCTTCACGCGGTTCTGTATCAGGGTCGGTCATGCCGTCGGGCAGATTGGTCTGCGGTTTGGCAAAGATGACGCGCCATCCCGGTTCCAATATTTGTTTTCCGGTAACTTTGAATTCTATTCCATCTGTTTCGCCAATCACGGTTGTGGTAGAAAACTTACAGTCGGGATAAAATGCGGCAATGAAGCGGCGTGCCACAAGGTCGAACACACGTTTCTCCATATCCGTCAGGTTGACAGGAGGTTGCCCGGTGGGAATGATGGCATGGTGGTCGGTGACTTTCGAATTGTCGAACACCTTCTTTGATTTATTCAGCTTGGTACCGGCAAGCGGAGCTGTCAGTGTTTCGTATGGTTTCAGACCTGCCAGAATGCCGGGACATTTAGGGTAAATATCGTCACTCAGGAAAGTAGTATCCACACGTGGGTAGGTGGTAACTTTCTTTTCGTAGAGCGATTGGATAAGTTTTAATGTATCATCAGCCGAATATCCAAACTTTTTATTGCATTCTACCTGTAAAGAGGTCAAGTCAAAGAGTCGGGGAGGCGCTTCTGTTCCTGCTTTTTTGGTCACTTCTGTCACGGTAAAAGGAACATTCTTGATACGTTCCATCAATGCTTCGCCTGTGGAGAGATCAGTGATGGGAGGTATTCCTCTGTTTTCTACAGTCCTCTTGCTCTTTTTAGCCGATTCTTTTTGGTCACTTTCCTCTTGTGCCAGTTCTTCATCGCTTTTTCGGATGATGGCGGTAAAGGTCGTATCACGATATACAGTGGCAAGTACCCAATACTGTTGGGGAGTGAAGTTCTCAATTTCCAGTTGCCTTTTGACAATCAGAGCAAGGGTGGGTGTCTGTACGCGACCGATAGATAAAACCTGTCGGTTTTGTCCATACTTTAAGGTGTAAAGACGGGTGGCATTCATCCCCAATACCCAATCGCCGATGGCACGGCTTAAGCCGGCTTCGTACAACGGCTTGAAATCGGACTGGTCTTTCAGGTTTTGGAAACCTTCACGGATAGCTTCTTCGGTCAGTGATGAAATCCACAAGCGTTTCACCGGGCAGTGAGCGCCTGCTTTTTGCATCACCCATCGCTGAATCAGCTCTCCTTCTTGTCCGGCATCACCACAGTTTATAATCTCATCGGCTTTCTGCATTAAACTTTCGATTATGCGGAACTGCTTCTCTATACCCGGGTCATTGATGAGTTTGATTCCGAAACGTGGAGGAATCATCGGAAGGCTGGACAAGCTCCATGCTTTCCATGAAGGAGTATATTCATGCGGCTCCTTCAGGGTACAGAGATGCCCGAATGTCCAGGTCACCTGGTATCCGTTTCCTTCTATGTATCCGTCTTTTTTGTTTTTTGCTCCCAATACATCGGCGATATCGCGTGCAACGGAAGGCTTTTCGGCAATACAAACTATCATAATTTTCGTTCTGTCTAATAGGATTGCAAAGGTAACAAAAACGGCTGAAAGCAACTCTCTTTTCTCTTTAATTTATGAGAATTTAGAAACTGCTTTCAGCCGCTATTTGTACTTGATATGCTATTTAATCCATGTACCGTCTGCTTTTATTCTCAGGTTTTCCACTTCCTCGTCTGTGCTTTTGTTTTCCAAGTCGATGATATACCATTCTTCGGATACGGGTGTTTGTACGTATTCGGCATCATCGATGGTAAATCCGGGATACCGGGCATTAACAGCCTGTATCACAGCTTGGGGAAGTTCGGAAGCACGTACGTCCCAACTGGTTCCCACCCATGTCTTCTTACTGTCGAAATAAACGTCTTTTTCTTTATTTTCATCCCAAATACTCACTTCCATGTAATCTTTTTCTTTTTCGATATCAAGAATACGGGCATTGGGGTACTTCTCTTTGATGAGGGCAGAGAAATCGTCCAAATCCGGTTGGGGAATGAAATCTTCATAGTAGTCCGAATCATTATCAACTTCAGTTCTGGTCAGAACACCTTCGGGCGAATAATATAAATCGACTTCCTGTTTGCCTTGCTCCACTTCGATTACATAAATGGTTTCCATGCCTGCTCGGGCTAGCATGTCTACATCGTCTATTTTCCAACCGGCATATTCACTTTGTTTGAAAGTCTCTTTCACCGGTTGTGGCAATGCTTCATAAGGTATATCGCTTTCCGTCATATACCATTCTGCCGACGAAGGATTATACCATGCTTCATGCGATGTTCCTTCGCTGTGGAAACTGGCAACGGCATAATTACCCTTTACTTCCCATTCCACAGACTGGGCTTGTGGATATTTGGAATTAAATGCTTCCCGGACAAGATTGGATACCGCCGATACATCGAGAGTATCATTGTCGTCGTCACTACATGCGCTGAAAGTAAATACACTGATAGCTGCAAAAAATAAAAATAACATCCAATTCTTTTTCATAATCGTTTTATTTTTATGGTTTCTTTGCGGCAAATTTAGAGGGAGAATCTAAAAAGATTCTGAAATTTGAAGCAAATTGCAGCTTTTCGGTTATTTTTTTACCTGCTTCTCTTTATTCGTTTTTATGAAGATACCAGTCTTTGTTTTGTGCACCGGAAGATCTTACCCATTCAGCGAATCCGGGGTATGCTGTAGTGATACGTACCTTTTCTGCCGGGACAGGGAAGTCTTTTACATCCGGTAAATGGATAGCAAAGGGCATATTGTCGTTGGATACATAAAACAAATTGTGCTCAGGTTGAGAGGCATCTTCTCCTGTACTCCATAAGTTGTTGTCGGCTTTATCGGTCGGCGGGTAATTGACAAGGTGCACTTCTTTGCCTCTTCCTTGGTCTGTGCTACAGATAATAAACGGATTATAGGGCGGAATTAGTTTATTATAGTCTGCATTTGCTATTTCTATGGTCACAGTATAGGTCTTTCCTATCACGTTTTTGATATTGTCAAAGAGGAGGACAGTAGGGTAGGTCTGTCCGCTTTCCATATTGTCGTTGCCGATGAATGTGGAACGTTCAGGTCCCTCGATAGTGATACTTTTGACATCTGTATAAGTAATATTTGTCAATTGGTAGCCAAAGCCGTTGTTATAAATACCTCCGTTATGACGAGGGGTAAACTTATCGATAATTTTGGTGATTTTATTGGTTTCTAATGTTTTGTAAATAGTGGATTCATAGTCTATCATGACATCATTCATGTCATAATCACCTTCTTCCGGCCATTTATCCTCATAGGTAAGTGTACCAAAAGTCGTTTGTACATTGTCATCCGGAGTTGGAGCGTTTTCATCCGGTAAATCGGGAATTGTATTTTTTTCCACTGCATCCTTTTGTTCAATGTCAAGATAGAATGTAGCATCGGAAAAGTTGTTATCCTTACCGTCTTCAAAACCGATAGTTACCATTTGTGTAGAAATGGCGTCCAATAAAGCGATGGTTCGTTTTTCACCTTGATAGTTCAGGTTGGGGCTTGAATATTTAGTGGCATTCCAGGCATTTCCTTTTACCGGGTTTTCGATAGTACCGTTATTGTTGGAGAACCCATTGGGTTGAAGGAAAAATCCGATGGCGACCCCTGCCGGGAATTCATCTTGGAATTGTGTTCCATCCCAATATTTTAATTCTACTTGGTCACGGGAAAATATAGAAGCCTGGTCTGTTCTGGTGATATTGGGAAATACAATAATCTTTGTTATTTTATTTTCTTCAGGGGTTTCATTTTTCGGATAAGTATAATATCCAACTACATTTTTGTATCCGGCTCCGCTATTCACAAATACCAATTTTATTTTGGTTGCTTTCGATAAAATGATATCCGAGCTGAAGTTGTTTTCGAGAAATTCCGGATGTATTCTTTATGGTAGAGTATGTTTCTTTTATATTATAAAGTATATAGTCTGGTGTATTTGCTTTGGGAAGTAAATATGTCGGTTTTCCACTTTCGCTCCAATCTCCTAATATCTTGTATTCATCAGGATATTTAAATTCATTGACGGGGGTCACTGCCCGTGTCCTGTCTCTGTGCGAGGCAATATAGTCGTTTTGATTGAAGCTGATACTTTTGTCTTTGATTGTCAGTTCTATGGGGGAAACTGTTCCCCAATAATCGGAGTATAACCATATTTTCTCGGTTCGGGCCGGGATGGTAACATTGCCTGAGAACCGTCCTGATTTATCCGTTGAGGCTTTAAAAAGCCCTTTTATATTCTCTTTTTTAATAATAGATCCATCCTCCGGTTCTTCTGTGGGGTTTTCATCGAAGAGTTCAAAAAGTACGAGATAGTCATTGAAACCATAATCAATGTTCACTTTAATAGTTTGCATTGTGTTGAAGTCAAAGTAGTCCTCTACGGAAGGTTTTTCCGGTTCGGGAGTCGGTTCGGGTGCACCGTTCAGTCCGTTTTTGTCCATGCAACTATATAACACGAACAGCGTTGCTGTGATTAGCACGCATTTTGTTAAATCCTTCATATCATTTTAAGATGTTAATCAAGCAAATGTAATTAAAAAATCGTTGATAACGAATAAAAGATGGGAATAAAAGCTTAATAACAAGGATTATTTTATTTGGGGAGACAATTATCGGGATGAAGTGTAGTTTGGGTAAAATATAAAAGGCAAACTTGTTCGAAGTTCGCCTTTTATAAATTGAATGTGGTAAGGAAGACTTTTATTCTTCCAGCAATATTTCCATAATCTGTACTGCTGCTTTGGCTACAGAAGTACCCGGACCAAAGATAGCTGCTACACCTGCTTTATAAAGGAAGTCGTAGTCTTGGGCAGGAATTACACCTCCGGCAATAACCAGAATATCTTCGCGGCCTAACTTCTTCAACTCTTCCATCAGTTGCGGAATCAAAGTCTTGTGTCCGGCAGCCAGTGATGAAACGCCTACTGCATGAACATCGTTTTCCACAGCTTCACGGGCAGCTTCGGCAGGAGTCTGGAACAACGGTCCCATATCTACGTCGAAACCACAGTCTGCATAACCTGTAGCAACCACTTTCGCACCGCGGTCGTGTCCATCCTGTCCCATCTTGGCAACCATGATACGCGGACGGCGACCTTCTTTCTTTGCAAATTCTTCGGTCAGTTCGCAAGCTTTTGCGAAATCTGCATCTTTTTTACTTTCTGATGAATACACGCCTGATATAGTTCTAATTACTGCTTTATAACGTCCTACAATCTTTTCGCAAGCATCTGAAATTTCGCCTAAGGTAGCGCGGACACGGGCTGCTTCTACTGCCAGTTCCAGCAAATTGCCTTCTTTGGTCTCGACGCAACGGGTAATAGCATCCAATGCTTTTTTCACTTCTTCTTCGTTGCGGCCCTCTTTCAGACGTTTCAAGTTCTCAATCTGTTCCAGTCGAACGGCGGTGTTGTCTACTTCGAGGATATCGATGGGGTCTTCTTTTTCCAAGCGATACTTGTTGGTTCCCACGATAGTCTGTGCACCTGAGTCAATACGGGCCTGAGTGCGTGCGGCAGCTTCTTCGATACGCATTTTGGGCACACCGGTTTCGATAGCTTTTGCCATACCGCCGAGGCTTTCGATTTCCTGAATATGTTCCCAAGCCTTGTGAGCCAGTTCATTTGTCAGAGACTCTACATAGTAAGAACCTCCCCATGGGTCTACATTCTTACAAATGAAAGTTTCTTCCTGAATATAAATCTGAGTATTACGTGCAATACGTGCAGAAAAGTCTGTCGGAAGAGCAATTGCTTCGTCCAATGCATTGGTGTGCAGTGACTGGGTGTGTCCCAGTGCGGCAGCCATTGCTTCGATACAGGTACGGCCTACGTTATTGAACGGATCTTGTTCGGTCAGTGACCAGCCTGAAGTCTGCGAGTGAGTACGCAAAGCCAGTGACTTCGGGTTTTTCGGGTTGAACTGTTTCACGAGTTTTGCCCATAACATACGTGCGGCACGCATTTTGGCAATCTCCATAAAGTGATTCATACCGATAGCCCAGAAGAACGACAAGCGCGGAGCAAAGGCATCGATATCGATACCTGCTGCAACACCTGCACGGAGATATTCCAAACCGTCGGCCAAGGTATAAGCCAATTCGATATCTGCCGTAGCACCTGCTTCCTGCATGTGATAGCCGGAGATAGAGATTGAATTGAACTTAGGCATCTTTTGAGAGGTGTATTCAAAGATGTCGGAGATAATCTTCATAGAGAAGGCAGGCGGATAAATATAGGTGTTACGCACCATGAACTCTTTCAAAATATCATTCTGGATGGTTCCTGCCATTTCTTCAAGTTTCGCTCCCTGTTCCAGTCCTGCATTGATATAGAATGCCATGATAGGAAGTACGGCTCCGTTCATGGTCATGGAAACGGACATCTTGTTCAAGGGGATGCCATCGAACAATACTTTCATGTTTTCCAGTGAACAGATAGATACACCTGCTTTACCTACGTCGCCTACTACACGCTGATGGTCGGGGTCATAGCCACGGTGGGTCGGAAGGTCGAATGCAACAGACAGACCTTTCTGACCTGAGGCCAGATTACGGCGATAGAATGCGTTACTTTCTTCTGCGGTAGAGAAGCCGGCGTATTGGCGGATTGTCCAAGGGCGGAACGTATACATCATGGAGTATGGGCCACGGAGATAGGGAGGAATACCTGCGGTATAGTTCAAATGTTCCATACCTTCCAGGTCTTCTTTCGTATAAACAGGCTTCACACTGATGTGTTCCGGTGTTTTCCAGTCGGCGGTAATGCCGTTGGCTTTTTGCCATTCCATACCGTTCTGCGGCTGGAATCCGGCATAAATATCTATGTTTTTAAAATTCGGTTTCATTGTCTTCCTTACTTAATTCCTAACTTAGCGTTGTATTCTTTCAAAGTTTCCAATACGTTTACACGTACATGGATAAAGTTTTCGATGCCTGCGGCTTTCAGGTCTTCCATGCAAGCCGGAGCACCTGCTACGATAAACATGGCGCGTCCGTTGAGCGCTTTGAATGCCGGAACAGCATATTCGGCATATTCATCATCGCTCGAGCAAATCACTACGATGTCGGCACCTGCTTTCATTGCAGCTTCTACACCCTCTTCTACAGTGGGGAAGCCCAAGTTGTCAATCACTTCATAACCTGCACAAGCCAGGAAGTTACAAGAGAACTGTGCACGTGCCTGACGCATAGCCAGATTGCCTATGGTGAGCATAAATGCTTTCGGACGTTTGCCAGAGCGTTCGGTTTGCAGGCGAAGTGTTTCAAATTCGCTGGCGGCACGGTTGAAGTTCAGTGTTGCGATAGGTTTCTCGCAACTGTTGCCGGAGCAGCAGCATTGTGCTTCGACCGGATTCTTTTCGCCTGCTTTTTCGTTGAAGTTAGGGAATTGGTTGGTGCCGAGCAATACTTCCTTGCGTTTGGAAACAGCATCATGGCGGGCCTTGTTGCTTGCATTGACGGCTTCCTGCACCTTGCCGGCTTTGACAGCTTCCAGCATACCGCCTTCTTCTTCCACATTGAGGAACAAGTCCCATGCTTGTTTGGCGATGGAGACAGTCAGGTTTTCGATAAAATATGAACCGGCAGCCGGGTCGACTACCTTATTAAAATGACATTCTTCTTTCAACAGTAATTGTTGATTGCGTGCAATGCGTTCCGAGAAATCATCCGGAGTCTTGTAAGTCTTGTCAAACGGAGTGACGGTAATAGAGTTTACACCGGCCAAGGCTGCACTCATTGTTTCTGTCTGGGTGCGGAGCAAGTTTACGTGAGCGTCAAACAGAGTCAGGTTAAAAGTAGATGTTTCTGCATGGGCAATCATTTTGCAAGCACATTCACATTCGGGTTTATATTCGTTCACGATGTTGGCCCATAACATGCGTCCTGCGCGGAATTTGGCGATTTCGAGGAAGTAGTTGGAGCTGATACCGAAGTTGAATTTGATTCTTTTTGCAGCCGATGTAGCCGGAACTCCCGCCTCTATCAGTTTGTTCAGATATTCATTACCCCATGCCAATGCGTATCCTAACTCTTGTGAAATATAAGACCCTGCATTGTTTAACTCTACTGCGTTAACGCAGATGCAACGATACTTGGGCAATGGAGCCAGAACGTCTACCAATTCCTTGGCAGTAGCAGCGAAATTGCTCAGGTCTTTGCCTTTTGCCATCATCTTGCCCATCGGGTCATAGTTGACAGAACCTTGCAGTTGAGTCAAGTCATAACCTTGCTTTTGGAAATATTCCACCAATAATTTAGCCAGTTCCACGGTATGTCCCTGACAGGTAGAGAAGTTCAGCTCTACGCATTCGGCACAAATACCGTTCAGCAATGTTTCAATGTATTCGGCATTCAAGTCTTTTGCATTGACCTTGAAACCAAGGGAGTCTATACCTTTATTCAGAATGTCGAGTGCTTTTGCATTTGCTTCTTTCGGGCATTCCACTTGGATATCTTGACGCACCAGCCAGGTGTTGTCATCCTTTTTTATACCTCTCACATAAGGGAACTGTCCGGGCAGCCCTTCTGTTGTTTTTAAACCTTCCAAGTCTTCCTGACGGTAGAAAGGTTTCACTTTAAAGCCTTCATTGGTTTTCCAAACCAGTTTCTTTTCAAAGTCAGCACCTTTCAGGTCTGCTGTAATCTTTTCCATCCACGCTTCCGTAGAAACGCCGGGAAAATCTGAAAAGAGTTTTTCTTTACTATCTGCCATAGTTTATTCGGTATTAATATTTAAGTTAGTAATATTTTGTATCTTGTTCAAGT
>ENA-UEQW01002294-UEQW01002294.1-human-gut-metagenome-genome-assembly--contig:-NODE-2294-length-14712-cov-4.190161_pt1 | contig 14712 bp, 22 predicted proteins | sample MGYA00242947_ERZ507947 | MGnify/ENA primary metagenome ERZ507947 (study PRJEB26167, sample SAMN06115421) | human gut metagenome | host: Homo sapiens | place: China:Guizhou | collected 2015-03-17... | reverse complement strand
CGGGGTGACGGATAGGCGCAGCGCGACTTCTACGCTTCGGCGATGTTTGAGAGAACGGATATGCCGCGCGGAATGAGTTATCACTGCAGATGGACGAAGGATCATAACTAATTGCTGTGAACTATTTTTGCAAGCTGTTGTTTTTGTTGCAAGTGCCCGATCCGTGAAGAAAACCGTGGTTGAAAAGGAAGATTCTCTTGCGTTTCCGGAGGAATCTCCGCTATTTCTGCCACTTCCTTCCTCTGGGAGAGAGAGTTGATTTATGGTGGAATTCGGAAACTACCTATTTCAGAACATCGTTCCAGAATGGAGAGACAAAGTAGAGACCACTCTTTACTCAACAAGTAGTACATCGACTATGAATCCCTGAAGAAGATAATCGATTCGTTGAAAATAAACAGTACCCATTTGTTTTGCATGGTAAACTCCAGCAGCGGAGCAGAGCGGCTCCTCCATCAACTATTTGCCGAATCGATTTGTCGATTTCTACGACGACGCGGAGAGTCAAGAGGCGTTCCATCGTGTGAGCAGCTCGGATATCATGGGGATGGTTTCCACCGATGGCAGTGATCTCGAAGAGGGGTTGTTGGGTACTGGATTGGCGGAACGATGACCCAAAGACACGCACAGCTACTACTCGACGTCAAAGGATGCTGCATATGCCGATCTGGTCGTGGAGCTGGTCGATCTCACAGTGTCTCTCCCATCGCCTCGTCACGTGTAGGAGCGGTGGGAAGATGAGAAGGGCAATGTCCTCTTCCAGTGCATTCTCCCCAAGTCGTCCGTAGGGTTCGTGGAGGGCGTGAACCGCAGGGACTGTTCATCCACCGCGAGCAGGCGTTCTTTCGGAAGATCACGGACGACATCAACATGGTGAACACGTGGTACGTGGAGCGCCTCGAGGAGTACAAGTCGAAGGTGAGCGTGTACGAGAAGCAGGTGGAGCGCTTCTGCGAGCTGCGGCAGAAGAACGAGTGGTCCGCCATCACGCAGTCGCAAACCTACCGCCAGCTGGAGTTTGGTCTGAAGGAGCTGTACCGGATGCTGGAGTACCTGAAGAACTACTGCATGCTGAACAGACAGGCGGTCGACAAGATCCTGAAGAAGCACGACAAGAACAGCACGTTCAAGAGCCGCGGCACGATCAACAACGCCATCAGCCATCTCAGCTTCTACCGCCAGCGCGACCTGTCCGAGGTGATCGCGACGGTGGAGTGTCTGTGGAAGGTGTTCATCGGCGACAAGAAGTCGAAGCGCATGAACGACTTGAAGAATGTGTACAGCAGGAAGCCCGCGCTGAACGGCTTCGTTGTGGGCATCAACGTAGTGGGTAGTGAGGTGTGTGAAGCGTAGACTGGCGCCTCGCTGGTGCTGATCGTCGTGCTGTACCTGACCATTCTCCACGTCGCTCTCACGCCCTCGTGTCACGCTGTAGAAGCCCCTTCCGCTGAACCCAGAGCAGCGCGCTTCCTTGTGGTGTTATCTGCGCTTCCAAATCTTCTTCATCCTGCAACTCTGGTTGCCTTTCGCTGGTTCTGTGAGCATAGGTTGTGGGGAATCGACATCTACGTCTTCCAGAAGCAGAAGATCAACTACGAGTTCATCTTCGGCAAGTACAAACCCTATCTAGCTCACACCTCCGACCAACTCATCATCGCTTCCTGTGCTCTCCCATGCGACGCCTCACACCTAGTTTACACGCTCGTCATGCTGGTCGTGGTGAACCTCTGGTACTATCTCGCCTTCTATCAAGTGCTCTGAGCCGCGCCGCGCTCACGCGTAGAAACAGTTCACGCTGTATCAAGCCTCGTTCATTTGCCCCTTTTCCTTTCTTCTCTTCCTCCTTCAGATCACGCCGCTTCCGGGACGCGTGGGTTCGCGCCCTTCGCATAACGCTGTAGTACGTCAAGTACAAGTGGTACATGCTTCGGCACTGCGTGTCCATTCTCTTTGTCCCCTTTTATGTGGTGCGGTTTCCGGACTTCTTTCTCGGAGACCAGTTCACCTCCCACTCACAGACGGTTGCCGATTTGATCCACATTGTGTTGAACCTGGCAACGCGCTCCTTTGTTGGTTTTCGGGACGTTTTTGTGGTCTTGAAACCAGCGGCACTCATGGCCATTCGCAAAGTGTCCCTCCTGTTGCCGCAGGCAATTCGGATGATTCAGAACTTGCGCCGTTATCATGATACAAAGTGATCGCAGCGATGCATCCTCAGGAGTAGAGATTTGTATCCAAGTGTGTATAACGGCATCAAATACTTCCTTGCAATCATCGCGAACTGCCTAATCTCGTATCCCACCGCCTACTGTGTTGCGCAAACCATCTACACGCTATATGCCTTGTATTGGGATATTCACGAAGACTGGGGTGCTTTCCTTCCTCTGTTCTCATCCCATAGGGTTGTTTCGGAATGGCGATTCCAACTCCAAGTGGTTTCTGCTGCGGCACACGACCCTGATCCCCCACCCTCTTGTCTACCACGTAGCCATAGTGAACAATGCTCTCCTGCGTTGCGCGTGGATCGCCAAGATCCTTTGCGTATTCCATTTGCTCCCGTTTCATTTCCAGATGAAGCGCATGAATCCAGATCTCCTGCAACTCGTTTTTGGCTGCATCGAGGTCATTCGGCGAAATATCTGGAATATCTTCCGAATGGAGAATGAGCAGGTGAATAACTGCGGCAAGTTCAGGTATTCGACGCTGTCATGGTTCATGGCGTAGAGCAGAGCTCGAGGTTCCAGTACCGTTCTCGGATTACTAGTTCCTTTCTCCCTGTTTGTTATCCCACGCAGCGTGGCAAAAGAGATATATGTGCCTGTATGACCGCATTGTTTCCAAAAGGGGTCTCTATTCAAAATAGGAGATGGACAATCCTTTCAGCGAAAAGGACGACCGACACGGAGCCGTGAGCATTTCCTCGCTTCGGGTGAGAGATAGGGTGTCTTTACTGCGTCTTTGGCTGTGGGGCCGCGCAGAGAGGGTACGTGTAGTGCACGACATTGTAACGCATAGGAGCAGAACAAAACGGGAACACGCAAATCGATGAGAGAGAGATGGTGAGAGCTTGCTTCTGTGCCGTGATTCGTAGTCCTCTACGATGGTACACCCGCCTCACAATATAATGGTGCTGACCCAGGACCAGCGCGTTGTTTTGCCCACCTTGATGGCCGTTGCGCTTGTCGTGGATCGTAACGCGTAGAACAACCACGAGCAGGGCAATACCCAAGAGGCGCTGGGGAATGAGATGGTGGAGGACATGAACGCGATGTATCCGCAGTTGGAGGCGAACACAATTCCCACGGTGCTCATCCCGTACACTGGGCAGCGAATGGACGGGGACGCGTCGGCCCACATGGATGTTCCTGAGAGCATGAAAGCGGTGGCGCTTCCCGACGACTCAAAACAGCGCTTGGACAACACACTCGTCGGGCGGATTATAGAGATATTGCGTGACCTGCGTGATGGAATGCGTGATGCGTAGAGAGGGAGAAGCGTCCTCTGCGCATGGACGAGATTCAAGAGCAAATCGGCGATTCGTTCGAGGGCCTGCGCAAGACGGACGGAACGAAGTATCGCGGCGACAAGACGAAGGCGATCAACGGCGCGCTGTACTCGACGGGCATATTCCGCCGTGTGAACGAGAAGTGGACGATCAAGCCGGTGGAGTGCGAGCAGTACGAGCGGCGGATGCTGCAGAAGCTGGAGACGAAGGGTCGGAAGAAGAAGGGCGCGCAGGAGAGCGTGGAGAACGGCGAGGAGACGTACGTGAAGCGCAAGTACACGAAGCGTCAGGTGAAGCGAAGTGTGATCGTGAAGCTGTTGAAGAGCACGTCGGACCGCCTGCGGATGAGCAACAGCGAGCACAGCGGCGTGTACTTCAAGAACCCGTTTCAGGTGGGTGTGGTGGCAGTGTATGACGCGAAGGGACTGTCGGGCGCGGAGGATTTGGTGAAGCTGCGGAAGAAGCTGGGCGAGGAGAAGTTCGAGATGGCGATCCAGATGTACAACTACTTCGAGGACGTGTTCGCGCACGCGGCGGTGGACAGCGACAGTCCGATGACGGCTACGACGAACGAGCAGACGAGTCGGTTGATCGACCAGATGCAGCGCGACGTGATGGACCTGAGGATGCGCCTCAACCAGATCGAGAAGATCAATGTACCAAATGAACTCAGCATATGACTTTTGGGGCTGTTTGTCGGTTCACGCGTTAACATTCATGTGAACACTCGTGTGAAACAAAGAGAGGCAAATTACGATTACAGCCTACTTAGTAACCTCGTGAATAGCCTTGGCAAGATACTCCACGTTGTGAGGATTGATGGCAGCGACGGAGGCTCTGGAAGAGGGAAGAATGTACACGTGGTACTGAGTACGAAGTCTCTCAATCTGTTCAACAGACAGACCCGTGTACGAGAACATACCGCACTGCTTCACAATGTGCGACCAGTCGCGCTTGGAACCGACCTTCGCGAGGTTCTCCACCAGCAGGGCACGCATGTCCTTGATTCTCTGGGACATGGCGGCGCACTCGCCCTCCCACTGCTTGAACAGGATGGGGTCCTTCAGGATGGTCGTCACGATGCGAGCACCGTAGATGGGCGGGCACGACCAGAGCGCGCGAGCGCCGATCTTCAGCTGCTCCACCACGTTCTCTCTCTCCTTGGGGTTGCCGGTGATGATGGACACCATACCCGCACGCTCGCCGTACAGACCGAAGTTCTTCGAGAACGACAGCGTCAGACCCACCTTGTGACCGTCCTTCACGAACTTGCGGAACGCGTAGGCGTCGTTGTCGACACTGCCGGAGCAGTAGCCGAGGTAGGCGGCGTCGAAGAGCACGATGTGGTTCTTCTTCTTGCACAGCTCGCTGATCTCGTCCCACTGCTCGTGAGAGGGGTCCACACCCGTGGGGTTGTGGGCGCACGCGTGGAACAGGAAGGCGGAGTGCTCGGGAGCGCTGTTGATGTCGTCCATCATACCCTTGAAGTTCAGGGTGGGGGCATCGCTGTTGATGTAGGTGTAGTTGCTCGTCTGGAGACCAGCGTTACGGAAAATGGTGTGCTGGTTGGTCCAGGTGGGGTTGGGGAATCTCACCTCACCGGTGATGTTGCAGTTCTTGAGGAACTGGGAGATCAGGCGGAGAGAGCCAGAACCGGACACGGCCTGAGCGTTGGCCATCACGTCCTTGTACTGGTTGTAGAGCTCGTGGCCCCAGCAGAACTCAGCACCGCGGTTGCAGAACTCGGGAATACCGATGAGGGAAGGGTACTCGTGGTCCTGCGTGCAGCAGAGTCTCTTCTCAGCCTCTCTGACGCAAGGCAGAACGTAAGGCTGGTGTGTTAGTCCACCGATTCACCCCTACCTTTCCGTTGGCATCACGGTAGGCACCGACACCGAGAATGATCTTTCTGGGATCCGTATCAGCGTCGTACTGCTCCTGAAGGAAGAAAATGGGATCAGGCTTCGGACGAGTCACCTAGCGCATGAGAAGAGCGATACGCGCAGTACATTGGCATAGGGAGAGGAAGCGAAAGCTCTCACAATAGACACCTTAGGAAGTGTGCGGACTACGGCATTAGACCCCACAGCCAAAGAGGAAGTGCCTACCAGCAGCAAGCATGTTTACGATCGCCTTGGTTAACAATAAATGCGAGACATGACAAACCTTCCCCATTTCCACAGTGCACTCGTGCGCCAATCACCGCGCGCGTTTACGTGCGCTCTCATTATCGTGATATCGCGTTTGATTTGGAGTGCACTTTACTCAAAGAGATACAGGGAATCGGTGGAATGGAAGTGGGAGTTGCGTGAGGGGAGATGGCTGTTGTTCCTGGGAAAGGAGAGTACGTGCATAAATTGCTGGAGAAGGGGATGAATCAAGCGCTTTCAGAACAAACCCGATCAACGACCACATCGTTTTGACAATACCGTTTTCAGAGTACACTCCTCTTCGCACAGCACCTCCTTTAGCGACGTAAAACTCGTTTCATCCAGCTTGATGCACTTCTCTTGAAGCAGAGGGAGATCTACGGCTCGCACACTCCCATTTCCCTTACTGCTCAGCTCCACACACTCGATGCCACAGAACGCCTTCACTCCGGCAGAGAACCACCGCAGCGCCGGCAAGTCCCTCAGAATGAGCCACCTCCCGCGCGCGTCGCCGGCGCACACCTCATCTCCGCAGGAGAGAACCGCCAGCACCGGACAGTTCATGACGCGCAACAACGAGCAAGCGACGAAGGATGAGGACGCGATCATCAATCGGCTCAACGACGGCAGATCTACGCGTCAACACACTCGCCAGACCCCACTCTCCAGCGACAGTATGTTACAGAGCAGAAAGGCATGTGAGCCCACGATCCATTGATTCAACTGCGGCAATTCTACCCTTCATTTCCTCTTCCTCTCTTACGGCTAAGCAGAACGCCCTTCGTGTGTCGAAACGCGCCTTCCTCCACACGCACCGTGTGCAGCAACGGAAACCCTTATCGTTATCCTTCTTGTCCGCCTCAACCCGCCAACCGCAGAACCTGGGCTTCTTGGAGACTGCCCTCGCTGACCGTAATCGTCTCCAGTTTGGGCATATCTAGCCATGACGGTCCCTACTCCTCTCCCACCGTCGATCAGCACGTCTTCCGCTTTCTGGAAGCATTCCTTGTAGATCATGAATGAAACCAACTCGGGCAGTTCTGATCATTAAACGCTTCCACTCTCTCTTACCAGCAAACATGCACCTCTTGCACGCCTCAAAACAGTGCGAACGGATCTCCAGGCGCGATAGCACCTTGTTGCCTACGACTCACGCCGCGCCCGCTCTGTTACGCGAAACCTGCAATGACTCCCACGCAACGAACGACCCCTCGTTTATCACCAGCGACTGGAGAAGCGGATTGTCATCGATGACGCACACCTTGGGCTTGCTTGCGGGATCGGACGACGCGAAACAGTGAAGGCCGATGCTCACCTTTGTGAGGCGGGGAAGTCGCGAGATTCGCAATCCCGTCATGCGGCAGAAACTGTTGTGTGAAACGTGGAACTCGCGCAGCTGCGTCAGGACTTGAATGTTGAACACGTCCTTGAACTGCGTCAGGCAGTTCTTGCCGACGATCAGAATCTCCACTTGGTTTGAGAGGTTCGTGATCACCTCCGTATTGTCGGGGATGACCACGTAGTTGTAGCGCGGAAACGTCGGCGAGGAGCTCGAGTTCCTTTCCCGCCACTGCTGGTTGTTGTAGTACAGCGGGTTCGACATGTCCTTCGGATCGGGCTCCTTCCACTCGTGGCAATCCGTGATGCCTCGATTGCCCTGGTAGCAGTATCGCCGGTTTTGCATGTCCACGAGCGTATCTTTCATATCCACATCGTACTGCGTCTTCACGATGCCGTTTTGAACGACCATGAATGCGACCACTCGCTTCTTCACCGTATCCCACAGAATCAGGTCTCCGTCGATGATTCCGTCCTTCCACGTGGACTGGATAATGAAGTGGTCGTTCATTCGCAGAATGCCATCGCCATCGAGCAGGTATCCCTTCTTCTTCCCATAGAACGCTTCGTAATCCGGTATGTAGCAGTAATCGCCGATACGGAGCTGGAGAATGCCCTCCACCTCTCTTTCGATAATGCCCTTCATTTCCTCCGGCTCGATCCTGCCCGTCGCACTCTCCTGCACCGTACTCATCGAATGTGATATGGTCCTTTGCGTCCAACAAAAGGATGGAATGCAACAAACACGGCTAATACACCCTCGAACTATACGTCTTCACGCAGGACAGCGTTTGGACCAGGTTCCAATACACGTTGCTAAAACCACATCGAATGGAATAGCCATCCGTCTCCATCGACTGCTTCTCCACGCTCTCCCCCTTCAAGTCGTAGCCTAGCTGCTGCAGTCGGTTCACATCAAAACCAAGGATCTTCTTCCGAAGCGCTTCGTGGATGGCTCCGACCTCCTCGCTCTCCTCGTTGCGCAGCACGCTCGAAATGAGCGGCTTGTGCAGCAGACGAATGTCGATCGACTGATTCTGCTCAAACTGCCTGCCAACGATGATCGCAGCGCGCGCTCCCATCAGCTCGGCGTCCTTCAACCGCGCACCGAGAGAGAGCGAGTCGCGGTCGTCGAACATGAACTGAATGGAGTTCGTCTAGGCATCACGTCCGCTCTGCAACGCAACGTCTCCCAGCGCGTCCAGCAACTCCACAGTGCATTTGCGGCCCGCCTCGCTCTTCGTCGTGTTGATGATCACGACATCGCTCGTCGTGATGGAATCGGGGAAGAGAACACCGCTGGAGTAACCGTACAGCTGGAAAATAGCTCCCATCATTCGACTCAGACCCAGTCCATAGCAACTACACATGATCCCTTCACGCGAAACAAACCCCATTTGAACCGGCGCATTCTTCACCTGCAGACCCAAAGGCTTCGAATAGCGGTCGCCGAGCACGAACAAATGACCCAGCTCAAGCGATTGGTCAATACGGAGCGTTCCTCCGCTCTTCTGCTTGGAACACTGCGCACACCCATCGCCCGTGGCAACGCAGGTAAACGGCTCCACTTCCACCTACAGATGACGCTTTCGGGCAATGCGTCACATGGAACAAAGAAGACACGGCAAACGGGAACAGTTCCGACAGCGCAGAATCTACGAGCAGCTAGAAATGAGAAGGGAGGCGAGGGACCACATCATCCACGAAAACGAAGTCGGATTGCTTCTGGATGTCTTCCTCGTGAATGGGGATGCCAAACTTCTGGCCCAGTCTTTCAAGGTGGAGGGTTCTACGCATTACAGGGAAATGCGAAGCGAACCTTCCTTTCGGGACAAGAATTTGCTTGTTCACTCCCTCCTTGTGGACCGAATACAAATCCATCATCTCCGTAACGCTCGGGTGGTTTCCGATGAGCGCATTGAAATCGTCCTTCGTCGTGATCGTGTCGAGGTCGCCCATCAGCTTCCCGAACTCGTCCGAGTTGAAGAACTCCAGACTCTCCGTGGCGAACGACGCCGAGTCGAAGAGAGAGGCGTAGCCGCATTTGTCGCACTTCACGATCCGGTCCTCGCCGACGCCGCAGACGCACTGGTACTCCTTCGACTGCTTGCCGCCCATCACGCCGTTGTCGGCGTCGAAGCCCTCCACGGGGATTTCGAGATCGTTGAAGATGTCTCGGAACGACTGGTCCACCTTGGTGAACGTGCTCTTCGCCTTGTCGAGCGAGGTGTCGAAGGAGTACCTACTCGTGAACCGCGGAAGTCACGATCACAAATCCATCATCAGGAATTCCTTGCTGCGCAGCACGCCCGTCTTTATCCGCTTCTCGTCCCTGAACTTCTGAGATGTCTGGTACAGCATGAAGGGGTAGTCGGACGGATTTGCCTGCGTGTGAGAGAATGAAGAGAGGGGTACGAGGCTCTTCGCGATATCGGTGATCACCTCCTCGTTGGTCGGACTCAGGCAGTATTCCTGGTCCTTCCGGTCCTTCAGCGTGTACAATTCCCTTCCCATGTGCTTGCGACGCCCCGTCGTTTCCCAACGCTTCGTATTCTGCAGGATGGGCATTTGCATCTTCTGTGCCCCCAGTTCCGACAGGCGGTTGTCAATCACGGTCTTCATCTGATCGATCACCTTCTGGCCGAGGGGCAAAAAGGAGTACATTCCTTGCTCCGTCTGGTGAATATATCTATTCCATGAAAGGACGCGAGAGCAGGAAATACCCGCCCTTCAGCAGCAAACGAGCATAGCGCGGCATGTCCATCTTTCCCAACGACGTGTCCTGCAGAGTGAGGAAGGAGAGGGGCGGTTACCTTCTTTGTCGGCACGAACTGCTTTGAGCGGAAAGGAATCGACGCAAAGGATCTCTTAATCAAATGGAAGCGGAACATGCTGTTTCTCCTGAAGACCAGTCGATGATTCTGAATGCCGCTTCAGTCGTGTATGCCACAAATAGCGTCTTTGAAACAAAACAATATCTAATTGCGTAACGCCGCTTCGTGCTGCATCATCAGGATGAACGACTGTCTCCGGCACGTCTTGATCGCGTCTCTGTCCCCTTCTCCGAAGAGTCGTTCAATCTATTATTCAGTTTCGTTTCGTCATCCTACTTCTGGAAGGGAGCGCAAATGGCCCATGGACGTGATGGATGTGTTTGTCTTGAGCATGTCGTGGATTCGGGTGAACCCCTTCACCATGGTGTTGTTGGAGTCGAGGGAGAGCGTTCTGAGCGTGGCGTGATGCTCTGCCGCATCGCAGAGGATCGCAATGTCGTCGTCCATCAATCCGCAGTCATCCATATAGAAGTGACGAAGAGCTATGCTCAACGGAAAGAACATGATGCATACACGTCGACGCCTGAAGACCCTCGGCGATCTTCGACACGAGGATGCCGTGGCATCGCGACAGCGACAGTTCTTCCAGGGTGTGCGAGGTCTTCAGCAGCGTGCAGAGGAAGGACGAGCCTACTCTTCACTCTCCCCTGCCCCGCGTACTCTTCCCCACTTCGGGAATGCGCAGATTGCCGTCCAGCCGGAGAGAGCGCAGCTTGCAGTTGGGGAAACGCGCGAGGACGTCGCACAGGGTGCTCACGCACATGTCGTCCATGTTGCAGTTCGCCAGGGAGAGCTCGCAGAGGGACTCCGACTGCGCCACGAGCGAGATGAGTCGTTCTTGGAAGCCGTCTATGTCTCACTCCCTCCGTTTGCTCTCACAATCCATCGGCGAGTCGTCGAGCGACAGCGAGGACTCCTTGATGTTTCGGTTCAGCAGCAAGGACGCGCAAATGCCCTCCACCATGGTTTGGTCGCCCTTCATGCTCCCGACGGCGAGGAGGTGGATGCGGCCTCCCGCCACGAAGGGGTTGAGCAGACAGAACGCCTTGTCGTAGAGCGCGTTGCCCGCAATGTCGAGACGCTGCACCTTCAGCTCGCGGCGCTGCAGGACGGAGAGCAGGACGGTCCACGTCACGTTCGTTCCGGCGAGCGAGAGCGACTCCAGGTTGCTTCTACGATGAAGGACGGACCGGAACCGTACGGCAGACAGTCCGTCATCCAGGCGGCGAAGGCGTTGGTTCCCTCGGGTCCCATCGTGTTGTGGGAGAGGTCGAGTGACTGCAGCGACTGCGTCAGCTCTCTGCACTCGCGCAGGGCAGTGAACAGGCGGACCATCACGCTAGAGATGAGCGTGCGAGTGCGCGTTCACTTCTGGCTCATTCCGCAGTGCGCGAAGGACAGTGTCGTGAGAGGCGGGAGAGCGGGCAGGAGGTTGCTGATCACGTCAACGGAGAGCGACACACGGCTGAGGGTGAGGGACTGAAGAGGCACGCTTCGATTCGCCGACAAGGACTCCGCGAGGGAGAGGAACGCCTACACTCCACTTCCATCCATCCCTCTACTTTTGGCGAGGTCTCCACATCGTCGATGGACAGTACGCGGAGGGTTGTGTTGGTCGTGAGCACTGCAGCGAGCGTTGCCACGATGTCGTCCTGTCCCTGGATGGACCTCACGCGCACTTCATCGAACCATCTACTCGTGAGAGGCAGAAGACGTCCTTACGCATCCCACTGCAGCGTTTCCAGAATTGCCGCGCACTGCTTCATGTCCACACTCCTTCGCGCACTGTCCAGCACCAACTTCGTGCTTCCCTGCTCAATCCGGTCTGCCAGCTCCTCCTCGATGTCCGCCAGGCGCTGTGTCGTATGCTTGTCGCACATGGCCGCGTAGTACGCGCGCAGTCCTTCGATGTACGCGGCTCTATCCTTTCCGTGACAGTCGGGTCTGGGCGCGGCGTCAGCGACGGCGCTGTGGGAAAGGAGGTTGCTGTTCACGTGGATGGAGGCTCGCTTGTCGTCTGGGATCATGGTGCAAATGGCGTTGTAGCGGTTGAGGAGGGACGCGACGAGCTGTTCCGTGTTGAGAGTGTGAAAGACGATGCCCCACTCGCCGAACTCCAGCGTGACCTTGTCGGAATCGTCCAGGCTGAGGAGGGTCAGTCTGAGGATGGGCGATTCTCGCGCGATCTACTGCTCATTGCGATGAGAGGAGAGCGAACGCGATAGCCCGTCATGAGTCCAGAGCGAAGCGTGATGACTTGATAGTCGGTGACGACAATCACTCGCTTTTCGATGCGTTGCTTTCTCCTATGCATGAAGGAAGATGAGTCGTCACGACTTGTGCTGTTTATCCACATTTGCAGCAAAGACAACCCGCTCGCCCATCGATTCTACGAGTTTTGTGATGGTATCTAGACTGGAGGGGTCGCGGAAGAGAGTACTCAGTTGTGAAGAAGAGAGCGCACTCATTCGTATTCAAGTTTAGCGTTGGATTACGGAGAATCCGGTCAGATGCTTTTCGTCCAATCAGATTGCAGGGTTGTGTTCTTTAGGATTTCTGGCTTTGGGAGGGTTCCTTTTGCGTGCAGTATTTATGATTCACTCTTATTCTTCGTTAGCTTGTAGCAATCCCTACTCCCTTTCATTCTCTTGGAGAAATCACCACCCTCCTTCACTCGCTTGAGATAATCACTACACTACTTCACTCGCTTGAAGAAATCACCCTCCCTTTACAACAAACACCAACAAATGCGACTCATATCCGGCACATAGTTCACCACCGAATCCCAGTGCTGAACCAGCGCTTTATCTTCCATTTCCTTCCTCGCCTCCACGTCGCTATCGCAGTCCTTCATCATGAACTCCTTGAAGTGGTACTGCTTAATGGTTCCCTACACATAACTCCACATCAACAATCCCACTTCCCACAACAGCGTACAACTGTTCTCCATCGTGTCGTCGTTCTCCTTACTGTCCGGAGGGTTCACGCGCTCATTCCACTGAATGCGCTTCAGCATCAGCTTCTGGTAGTGGCGCAGCGCCTTCTTCGTCCCCTCCACGTACACCATCACACAGCGCACGGACGGAACGATCAGACACTACCCCTCACATCATGATCACGCACTCACTCTTCCCACCAAGTGGTACTGCTGCGCATTCACACTCACCTTGAAGCGCTGCTTGCGGTCGGACAGCGACTCGATGCGGAACAGACACGCGTCCAGCTCTCCGTTCTTGTCTCCGATCACCTTGCGTTGCTTCTTCTCCGATGCCTCTTGTGGCGTCAGCTTTCTAGCGAGTCACACGAAGCAACAAAACACACCTCGCTTCGTTTCGCAATTGATGCGCCATCTTGCGTTTCTCGATCTGCTCCTTCACCAAATTGTCGGCCCAGGTCGGCTTGATCAGCGCCTCCGTTCCCAGCACCTGCTTGAAGTTCCGGTACGTCAACTAGAAATCAACCCGAATCGGCAATTCCACTTTCTGCTCCGGTTTCGGCAACAAGCCCGCCTGGATGCGGATGCGCTTCTCTTCTTCGCGCTGCGCTCGGTTCTTTCTCCTCTCCTTCTTCTTCTCCTATCCCTCAACAACGACCCAAATCGGCACCTTTTTGGTCAGCATGAGCGGAAGCGGCTTTGGAGGAGGCAGCTTGTTTCGCTCGACGAGTACCGGGTGCTCGATGACTCTACCCGTGAGAGAGAGAAGGAACGCGCACTCCTTAGTAATGCAATTGTCCAGGCTCACGTTCTCGTAATTCATCTCTTCGTCGAAGTCGCCCTCCTTCGCGTCTTTCGCAACGTCTTCCGGAAGCAGGTCGAAGTCCCACCATTCCATGAGAGGCGTGGGGTTGTGCGGTGGAGGCGGAAGCGCGCTCGGGTCCTGAATGGGCGTGTTCTCCACGCTAGAGGCGGTCTGCTGCTCCGAAGCCAGTGTCGCTTGACTGATCTGGTCGCGCGCCGACTTCGTGCGCATTTCTTCTGCGCGCTTGATGAACGTGCCCTCCTTGATGAACGTTAGCGCCTTCTTCTTCCTCGCGTCGCGATTCGACACCTTGATGCGTGGATCGACAATCGCGCGGTTCTTGAGCTTGGGAGTGGACGTCGGCTTCTTCCCGGGTGTGAATGTGGACAAGTATCTAGAGACGTCAGCAAGAGACACCACTCCTACGGGTTGATCTGTGATTTCTGCTGCTGCTTGCGGTTGATCTTCAGCGTTGCCATCGGCTTGATAATCGGCGTTTCGATCACCTCGCCGAACTCATTGACCTCTCTTCCACGCTCGTCAAAGCGGAACGCTCTTCTCTTCGTCGAGGGATTGTTCAAATCCAAAATGAACTGACTCGTGTCTTCCACAGGAAGGGGCTGCGACTTGGGCGCAGCGCTCTGCTCCGTCTTCTCCACCTCCACGCGCTTCGGCGATTGCTCATAAGAGGAGGAGCGATCGCGGCGTCGGGAGTGAGAATGGGCATCTCGGCTCCTGCGACGGGAACTCCGACTGCGTTCGCTGCGGTGTCTTCGGTGCTCGCGACTCTCGCTCCGATCGCGGTCACTGCTGTGATGACGATGATGGCGAGACCGGCTGTAGCTGTCGTCTCTGCGGTGGTGGTGCCGATCGGAGCTGTAGCTTCGACTGCGTGAGCGTCTGCTTGAGTGCCTTCCCATGGAGAAAATGACTCTCGGTTGGCGTGACCAACAAACACAACGCACATTGGTACTGAAAAATACCTGAATCGATTACTTCTCGTTGCGGATGCGACGAGCCAGCTGCATATCTCTGGGCATGATGGTCACACGCTTGGCGTGGATGGCACACAGGTTGGTGTCCTCGAACAGAGACACCAGGTACGCCTCAGCAGCCTCCTGAAGAGCCATGACGGCAGAACCCTG
>ENA-UEQW01002291-UEQW01002291.1-human-gut-metagenome-genome-assembly--contig:-NODE-2291-length-14719-cov-4.366617_pt1 | contig 14719 bp, 6 predicted proteins | sample MGYA00242947_ERZ507947 | MGnify/ENA primary metagenome ERZ507947 (study PRJEB26167, sample SAMN06115421) | human gut metagenome | host: Homo sapiens | place: China:Guizhou | collected 2015-03-17... | reverse complement strand
CCCCACTCAGGATATGATCCTGGGGGCCTACTACCTCACCTTCCTCCGGGACGAGGGCAGCGTGGGCGCCTGCTTCGCCGATAAGGATGAGGCTATGCTGGCCTACGATGCCGGTGTGGTCACCCTGCATACCCCCATCAAGGTCCGTCTGTTCCGTGAGATCGACGGCGTCATGCAGCACAAGCTGGTGGAGACCAGCGTGGGCCGCCTGATTTACAACGAGGCCATTCCCCAGGATCTGGGCTTTGTAGACAGAAGCATTCCGGGCAATGAATTAAAGCTCGAGGTCGATTTCCTCGTAGCAAAGAAGCAGAATAAGCAGATCCTTGAGAAAGTCATCAATATTCACGGCGCAACCAGAACTGCCGAGGTGCTGGATGCTGTTAAGGCGATGGGTTACAAATACTCCACCAGGGCGGCAATGACCGTATCCATTTCCGATATGACCGAGCCGCCGGAAAAGCCACAGATGATCAAGGACGCCCAGGATACCGTAGACCGCATTACAAAGCAGTATAAGCGTGGTCTTATCACAGAGGAAGAGCGTTACAAGGAAGTCGTAGAGACATGGAAAGAGACGGATGAGCAGCTGACACATGCACTTCTCTCCGGACTGGATAAGTACAACAACATCTTCATGATGGCGGATTCCGGAGCCCGTGGTTCCGATAAGCAGATCAAACAGCTTGCTGGTATGCGAGGACTTATGGCAGATACAACCGGTAGAACAATCGAGCTGCCAATCAAGTCCAACTTCCGTGAAGGTCTTGACGTACTGGAATACTTCATGTCTGCGCATGGAGCGCGAAAAGGTATGTCCGATACCGCTCTTCGTACCGCCGATTCCGGATACCTGACCAGACGTCTGGTAGATGTATCACAGCATATGATCGTTCGTGAGTCTGACTGCTGTGAGGGAACAGGCAGAGAGATCCCTGGTATGTGGGTAACTGCATTCATGGATGGCAAGGAAGAGATCGAGAGCCTTCAGGAGCGTATTACAGGACGTTTCTCCTGCAATACCATCTGTGATGCCGAGGGCAATGTCCTCGTGAAGGCAAATCATATGATTACACCGAAGCGCGCAGCACTTGTTATGAGCAAGGGTGTGGATGAGAACGGAGAACCGCTTACAAAGGTGAAGATCCGTACCGTATTATCCTGCCGTTCCCACATGGGTGTGTGTGCGAAGTGCTACGGCGCCAACATGGCAACCGGTCAGGCGGTACAGGTTGGTGAGGCAATCGGTATCATCGCGGCACAGTCCATCGGTGAGCCTGGTACACAGCTTACCATGCGTACATTCCATACGGGTGGTGTTGCCGGTACCGATATTACACAGGGTCTTCCGCGTGTCGAGGAAATTTTTGAGGCAAGAAAGCCGAAGGGACTTGCGATCATTACCGAGTTCAGCGGTGTTGCCAATATCAAAGATACCAAGAAGAAGCGTGAGATCGTTGTGACGAACAATGAGACTGGAGAGAGCAAGGCATATCTGATTCCTTACGGTTCCAGAATCAAGGTTATGGACGGTGCAGTCTTAGAGGCCGGCGACGAGCTGACAGAAGGTTCTGTCAACCCGCATGATATCTTAAAGATCAAGGGTGTGCGTGCCGTTCAGGATTACATGCTTCGCGAAGTACAGCGTGTATACCGTCTGCAGGGTGTTGAGATCAACGATAAGCATATCGAGGTGATCGTGCGCCAGATGCTGCAGAAAGTCCGCGTGGAGACAAACGGAGATTCCGACATGCTTCCGGGAACATTAGTAGATACGCTTGACTTCGAGGATACAAATGAGCTTCTGGAGAAAGAGGGCAAGGAGCTTGCAGAAGGCAAGCAGGTACTGCTTGGTATCACAAAGGCTTCTCTTGCAACCAACTCCTTCCTGTCAGCAGCATCCTTCCAGGAGACCACAAAGGTTCTGACGGAAGCTGCCATCAAGGGTAAGGTTGATCCGCTCATTGGTATGAAGGAGAACGTTATCATTGGTAAGCTGATTCCGGCTGGTACCGGTATGAAGAGATACCGCAATATCAAGCTGAGCTCGGATATTGATGAGAACGAGGAGATTGCATTCGATGATTTCGACGATTTTGATGACACTGATGTGGCAGATGAGAATTACGCATTAGAGGAGAATGTGCCGGAAGAGTCCGAGGATACAGAAGAATAAAGCGCAGATTATATCTGCATTACAGAATGGGGCGGCCAGATAATGTATGGCTGCCTCGTTTTTTTTGAAAAGATGTTAAAGAACCGTGAAAAGATGTCGATAAAATAGATAAGGTATAATTTAGAGTTTCATAAAATGGGACGAACGCTAAAGGGATAGATCAAAGGAGATGGCGCGTATGTACAAGGATGTATGCAAGAGAATTTCGGCGTTTATGCTGACAGTATGCCTGATTGTGACGATGGTGGAATGGCCGACGACTGTCTGGGCAGGACAGGGAACGGTAAACACCTATCGGAACGGAGACGGGGTACTGGCGGGAGCGCCGTGCGAGGCCCAGGCTGTAGCTGCGGTATTTACAGCGAACCGCAATGCGGACGGAGCAGAACTGTTAGACAGTATTGACTTCTACGCACATGTGGATGACGGCAGCAAGGCAACGGCTACCGTGGAATATTACAAGGATGTAGAAGGCATGGCGCCGGATGCGGGAACGAGCATTTTCCAAAAAGAAGTCAGCGTGAAGGAAGGAAAGAATACTTATTCCGCAGGGCTGGCGAATCAGGTAATGGAGAATGGTTCCAGGTTTTCTGTGATCGTCCGGTTGAGCGGGGCGTCCTTTTATGTATATGGCGGTACGGCAGAGGGAGAGAGCTATATTCTCGGCAATGCCGGCTGGCAGGATATGTATACAGCGAACGGAAGCTGTGCGGCGGTAATAGCATATACCTATGATGTGACTGCAACATCCGGGAGAAGTTCTTCCAATGCGGCTGATCAGGCGGCGCTGCAGAGCAGCAATGTGAAGCAGAGTGCCGCTGTAGCGCTGAATAAGAACAGTATGACCATCGGCGAGGGCTGGACGGATCAGGATCTCACACTGCAGAATGCCACGGGAACGGTAACGTGGGTTTCCGGCAATGAAGCGGTGGCAAAAGTAAGCAGTACAGGTAACCCGGCAACCATTGAGGGTATTGCCGCAGGAAGTACGACGATCACGGCAGCCTATGCCGGAGAGAGCTACACCTGTAATCTGACAGTCACACCGAATCTCTCAGAGGATGCGGTGACAGTCAGCCCGGAGAATCCGGTATACAACGGCGGACAGCAGATTCCATCCGTTGCGGTACAGGTGGGAGATACCATATTAAAAGAGAACGATCAGTACCAGCTTTCCTATGCACAGATGGTTGGTGGCGCGGCAGCAATGTTTGATCCTGCCACGGACACAACCGCGCTTGTGAATGCGGGAACCTATTACCTGTACATTACAGGACAGAACGGTTACAGCGGAAAGATTCAGAAGGAATACGTGATCGCACAGAAGGATATATCAGACGCGGCAGTGGAAGTGACACTGCAGGACAATATTGACTGGGATAAGGTGCTGGCTGATGCGGCAGCAGATCCGGACAACGCTTCTGCCACACTTACCTCCTGCATCCAAGAGGTAAAGGATACGGCGCGTGCAGATGCGGATGCCGTAGACGGCGTGAAGAATCTGGTTGAAGGAACAGATTACACGATTTCCCTCAGCAAGACAGGAAGAGGAATTACACTGACCGGTACCGGCAACTATACCGGAGAGAGATATTGCGGTGCACCGCGCAATGCGGCGGACGCGAATGTTGTTTTTGACAAGACTTCCTATGTATATACCGGAAGTGAGTGGACACCGGCATTCCAGCTTCTGGTTGACGGGGAGACCATTTCCCAGGCGGATTACGATGCGGTATATTCCGACAATGTCAATGTCGGACAAGCCACATTGACGATTACCGGAAAAAATTCCCTTTACGGAACAAAGACGGTAAATTTTGAGATCAAGGCAAAAGATATCGGCAACAAGGATCAGGAAGAAGTCGGTATGGCTGTGACGGTGACGGCTGCTGCGGCAGGAGGAGCGGACAAGGAGCCGGTCATCACTGCAACCTACAACGGCATGACGCTGGAGAAGGGGACGGATTACACCGTCGGAACAGATATTATCAATGCCGGAAACGGAACCTACCGCCGTGTCATCACCGGTATCGGAAACTATCAGGGAACCTACACGGTGGAGTATCAGGCGGCAGGCGCTGATCTCTCAGACCTGATCCAGAAAGTGACGGCAGCGGCTGTAACTTATAACGGCAATGCACAGACACCGGAACCGGACATTACCTGGAAGAGCGGCAACAACGATCTGGGACTGGTTGAGGGAACGGATTACTCCGTTACTTACGCAAGCAACACGAATGCAGGAACAGCAACCATTACGCTGCAGGGTATGGGAACATACGGCGGTGCAGTGACCGGTAAATTCACAATCGAGCAGGCGGACATGTCAAAGGCGGTATGCTACTATGTGGATGCCGATGGCTCCGAGGTAAGCACTGCAAACTATAAGATGGAATATTCTCCGGACGGAGCAGACGTGAAGCCGAAGGTGGTTGTAAAGTTTGCGCAGGGCGCGGACATGGTAACACTTCCGGAGTCGGACTACAAGCTGACCTATTCTGCGGATACCAAGATATTTGCAGGTACGGCGAGCGTTGAGATTGCGCCGAGCGATTCCAACAGCAATTTTAAGACCGGTACAACGAAACGTCTGACGTATACGATTGCCCAGTGCAATCTTACAAGCACGAAGATTACTGCCAGCATTGACAGAGAGCTGTTTGACTATACGGGAGCAGAGATTGCGCTTCCGACAGAGAGTGTTGTATATCATTCCGCATCAAAGACAGATCATACACTGAAAAAGGGAACCGATTATACGGTGGCATGTTCACCGACAACGGTAAAAGACATCGGAACCTACACGATGACGATTACCGGAAGCGGCAACTATACAGGCGTTGTTACCAAGACGTTTGAGGTTACAGCGGTAGATATCCAGACACTGATCAACGACAAGAACCTTAAGGTAACCAACAGCGCGGACAGGATGGTGACAGGATATGACGGACCATACTGGGCAATGCTGTGGTATTCCAACAATAAAAACGATAATCAGCTTGAGATTTCACTCACGGATAACCAGGGCAATACGCTGGTAAAAGGAACTGATTACGAATTAAAGTATGACGGCATCAAGGATATTTCAAAAGAAGGAAGCACTGCTTCGGTAACGATTACCGGAAAGGGCAAATTCTATGGCAAACAGGAGATCAAGTATCTGCTCGCATCCAAGCTTGATGAGGATTATGATGTATCGGTGAATCCGGCAGAAAACCCGGTATACACAGGAGATCCGATTACGCTTGCTACGGATGAGATTTCGGTATCGGACGGCGGATTCGGACTCTGGAAGAGCGTCCTTGAGCAGGGAACAGATTATACGGTCAACTACAGTGACGGAACCAACGCGGATCAGGCGATCAATGCCGGGGAGGCGACGGTTACAGTAGAGCAGATCCCGCTGGAGGATCAGCCGACGGCAAACGGATGCTATGTGTACAGCGACGGCGCCACAAAACTGAGTGCAACCTTTACGATTCGTCCGAAGGACATTGCAACCGGTGTTTCCTACGAGGCGATCAAGAAAGCGTACGACGGAAATGCAGTGACCCTTACAGAAAGTGAGATAAAGCTTACTTATAATAAGAAGACATTGACTGCGCCGACCGACTATTCGATCGTGGCTGGCAGCTACGCGAACAACGAGAAACCGGGACCGATGGCAAATGTGACCATACAGGGTAACGGCAACTACACAGGAACGAAGATTATTGTATTCACCATCAGCGGAAAATCCCTGGACGAGATCATCAGCTGGAAGGTGGATGAGAACGAGACGACCTACACCGGCGAGCGTCTGTATCCGAAGATCACCGAGCTGACGCTGAGCGATGGAACAAAGCTTACAACAGCCGATGAGATCGAGAAAGTGATCGCGTATGACGAGTCTTCCTACGCGGACAACCTGAATGCCGGCGAGGCATCCATCACTGTTTCCGGCAAGGGAGATTACTACGGAACAGATGACAGAACATTGACATTTGCGATTCTGCCGAGAAGCCTGGACAACAACTGCACGCTTGGCGGATTAAAGTCCGGCTACACTTACACTTCGGAAGAGATTACACCGGTACCTGCGGTACAGTGTACAGATCTGAAGAAAAAGCTTGGCAAGGATGATTACAAGATTTCCTATGAGAATAATGTAGATGCCGGAACCGCAACGATGACGATTACCGGAAAAGGAAATTATCAGGGAACCTTTACAAAAGATTATACGATTGCGCCGAAGAATCTGGCAGAGCCGGAGGTAAAGATCGCACCGATCGACGCGCAGGAGTACAACGGAATGGCTGTCACACCGGTACCGTCGGTAAGCTACGAATTTGGAGACGGAACCTATACGTTAAGCCCGGCCAGCGATTACACGGTGGCTTACGCGAACAACAAAGGAACCGGAACCGCAACGGTGACAGTGACCGGAACCGGTAACTTTACCGGAAGCAAGACAGCGGAATTCAGGATTGGACAGCTCATCACAAACGAGAGCAAATTTACGATCAGCTGCCCGGCACTCACCGACGGCACACAGTATGTTTACGACGGAAGTGCATTTGAGCCGGAGGTAACGGTAACACGGATCGAGGGCAACAAAAAGCTGGTAAAAGATTCCAACTATTCCGTGACCTATACAGATAACATCCACGCGGGAACCGCAACGGTAAGCGTGGAAGGCCTGGGAGGATACGTCGGTGTATGGCAGAAGACCTTTACGATTGCACCGAGAGATCTTACGGACAGCAGTGTAGAGCTTTCTGTCGGCGGAGTGACCGATGGAAGTTATCAGACGCAGTATACCGGAAGCCCGGTAGAGCCTGAAGTGGCGCTTACTTATGACGGACAGAAGATCAGCACGACGGATTACACGGTATCCTACGGGGCGGATCATACCAGCCGCGGAACCGTGACGCTGACGGCAACGGCAAAGGACGGTACGGACTTTACAGGATCGAGAAGCACAACCTTTACGATCACACTTGCAAGTATTGGCAATGGCGGATATACACCGGCAAACGGCTTTAAGATCGGAGCGATCGAACCGCAGCCGCTGGTGGACGGAACGGCAACACCGCAGCCGAAGCTGTACTATAACGGAACAGAACTTGTCATGGGTACGGATTATATTTGTACTTATGAGAAGAACGACAGCATTGGCTCCGACGCGGTTGTCATTCTCAAGGGAATCGGCAATTACACAGGAAGCGTGAAGAAGACCTTTAAGATCTGCGCAAACATTGCGGACGCCGAGATTACCGTTCCGGATGAACTGTGGTTCAAAGATTATGTGAATGCCGGAGAGACGGACATTGCAATCGGCGATAAGAACATCACGTTTGACGATCAGATCAGTGTTGTGCTGAACGGAACAACACTTCAGAAAGATACCGACTATACGCTGGTCTATGCAGACAACAGCTGGGTCGGCAACGCAGTAGTTACCATCAAGGGTATGGGAGGCTTTGCGGGAAGCGTGGAGAAGACGGTTCCGATCAAAGCGGATCTTTCGGAGGCAGGCATTCAGGTGGCAATCGGAGATCAGCAGTATACCGGAGATCCGGTGGAGGCAATCCCGAGCATCAGCTACTACGGAACAGAGCTGACATCCGGAAAGCACTTTGTGATTCATACATACGAAAACAACGTGAAGATCGGTGATAAGACTGCGAGCGTGACGGTAATCGGAAATGAGAAAAACGGATTTACCGGAACACTCACAGAGAATTTCAGCATTGTTGCAAATGCGGGAATTCTGGAGGTAAGCGGTGTAGAGAGCAGCTACCTGTACCGCGGAACACAGATCCGCCCGCAGGTTACCGTTAAGATAGGGAACAAGACACTGTCCACGTCCGATTATGATGTGACCTATGGAGAGAATATCAAGGCGGGAACAGACGGCGGAAGCATTATGGTAAAGGGTAAGAACGAGTATGCTGGTCTGATCAAGCTGGTAACCTTTGATATTAACCCACTTCAGATGGACGACCTGAAGGTGCTTGACGGAACGCAGAACGCGATCGGAAGCAGAGAGTACACCGGTAAGGAGATTGTGCCGGAGTTCTCATTGAAGACAACCATCGGATCAACGGATTACATTCTGCCGGCAAGAAGCTATACCATTGCAAAGAAGGCAGACGCGGATAATACGAATGTAGGAACCGGTACAGTCGTGATTACCGGTGATGGAAGCAACGTAATCGGAAGCCGTGAAGTATCCTTCCAGATCGTGGCGAAATCATTGGCAAAACCGTCATCCGGCACCGACCTGATTGCGGTAGAAGTGATTCCGGACAGCTTTTCTTATGACGGAACGGAAAAGAAGCCGACTGTTCTTGTGACATATCAGTACGGAACAGAGGTTGAGGTACGTCAGCTGACAGAGGGAAGCGATTTTACCGTTGCATACAGCAACAATATCCATGCAGGAACAGCGACAGCGGTGATTTCCGGTATCGGAAATTATACGGGATCCCGCACCGTGGAATACACGATTACGGAGAAGAGCTTTGACGGAGCGATTGTCACGTTCCCGAACGGAACTTCCTATCCGTATATGGGAAGCGACAACGGGGTGGAACCGGAAGTGCAGGTAACACTGGACGGCAATGTACTCACAGCGGGTACGGATTATGAGGTATCTTATCAGAACAACAAGGCGTGCGGTACCGCAACTGTGACCGTGACAGGAAAAGGAAGCTATGCGGGAAGCGTAACGGCACCGTTTACCATCGTAAGCCACGATATTGCAGCTGCGGATGTTACGGTGGATCCGATTCCGAATCAGGCATACACAGGTCAGCCGGTGATTCCGGAAGTCAAAGTGACCTGCGGCGATTACACCTTAAAGCAGGGTGAGGACTATACACTGAGCTTTGACACGGACAACACAGAGATCGGCACTGTGCTGATGCGGATCAACGGAACCGGCGGATTTACGAATTACCGCCAGACCACATTTCATATTGCGAGCGACATCAGTCCGGCGGAGATTGTAGGACTGCGTGACAGTTACCCGTTCACGGGAAGCGCTTATACGCCGGATGATCTGGGCATTACAGAGGTACGCATCGGCGAGACGGTTCTGACAACAGACTCCTACAGCTTTGCATTTGACAACAACAGCGATGGCATGAGCGCCGGAACGCAGACCCTTCTTCTGATCGGTCAGGGAAGCTATGGCGGAACCAAGAAATGCACCATCGAGATTACACCGAAGGACATCACCGATGAAGATGTGGTGATGAGCGGATTTGAGGACACGGTATCCTACTCAGAGCAGATTACACAGAATGTAACATTCCAGTGGGGTGAGATCGCACTCGTAAGAGACACCGATTATACCGTGACATGCAGACCGGCAGGAGTGGCAGGAATCTACGAAATGGAGGTTGCCGGAACCGGCAACTATACAGGAACCGTTACAAAGCAGTTTACTGTAGACCAGACGCCGATCGACGGACTGGAAGTGAAGGGTATTTCTTCTACTTACACATATACCGGAAAAGCAATCACACCGGAGCCGGAAGTATGGGCAGACGGTGTGCAGCTGGAAAAAGATAAGGATTACACGGTATCCTATGAAGACAACATCAACGCGGGTGTAGCGAAGCTGGTAATCACAGCAAGCGGAACCCATTATGCAGGTACTAAGGAACTGAGTTTCCAGATTCTGCGCAAGAGCATACATCTGTGCGACATTGGTTCGATTCAGACACAGGTATATACCGGATCTGACATCAAGCCGACCGTGACGGTGGAAGATGACGGCAAAGCCCTGGAACTTTTAAGCGACTACACACTGATGTATTCCAACAACCGCAAGGCAGGTACCGGTGTGGCGGCAGTTGCAGGAAAAGGCAATTACACCGCGACAAAGAACCTGACGTTTGACATCAGACCGTGCGATGCGGGCGCGGCGGTTGTGACAGGCGCATCCGCAGACAGTCTGTCCATCAGCTGGACGGGCGACGGTGCCGTGACGGGATACGAAGTATACCGTGCCGGCGCAGATGGAAAGTGGCAGCAGGTAACGCGTACCAGAGACGCTTTCTATACCGATAAAAAGCTTGCGGCAGAGACAACATACTCTTATAAAGTAAGAAGCTACCTGGTGGCGGACGGCGAGACTTACTACGGTGAGTTTACCGGAGCAGTTACCGGAACAACCACAAAATAAAGATAGAGAGGAGGGAGAGCGGTTCCGATCATGGCGGCATATAAGATAGGGAATTTTACATTTGACACAGAAGAGGAATATGCCCGAGGACTCGAAGATGCGAAGAAAATCGAAAAGATACAGAACACCGTCGATCTCAATGAACCGGAAACCGCTCTACGCCTCTATTGGCTGATCCGAACAGGGAAGATCAAGTTCGGCAGCAAAGTCGGCAAGAAATTTTTTCTGGATATTGCAGATGTCGTGGCAAAATCCGCGGCAAAAAATATAACGGGAGGAACCCCGGCAGGGGGCACAGGACCGCAGCAGAAAGATTCTCGGTGCGGTGTGTGTGACGGCTGCGATTCTATGTTTTGGCTGGTATTTCTGGTCAGATTACACGAATCACCGCGGCAGTCAGGCGAATGAGTATTTGAAGATGCTAAAAGAAAATCCGACAGAAGCCGCAGAGATGGTGGACAATGACACCTTTTTTTCGGAGGATGCACCGGAACTTGCGGCGGGATTAGACCAGACGGAGCGGGAGAACGAACCGCCTCCTCCGGTTCTGCCGGAATATGAAGCCATCGTGGCGCAGCACAGTGATTTTGCCGGATGGATCACCATTGACGGGACGAAGATTGACTATCCGGTCATGCTTACCCCGAATGACGGGGATTATTATCTCAAGCGCAATGTAAACGGGGAGGACGATATCAACGGAACCTTGTTTATGGATCCGAGAACGGATCTGGTGCAGCGCAGCACCAATATTATTATCTACGGACACAACATGAAAAGCGGTGCGATGTTCGGAAGTCTCAAGAAGTATCTGGATGAAGATTACTGGAGGGAGCACGCGCAGATCAGATTTGATACAATTTATGAGAAAGGCACCTATGAAGTGTTTGCCGTCTGTCTGGCAAAGGTGCAGTACCGAAATTCACAGGAATTTCGTTATTATGATTTTATACAGGCGGATTCCGAGGAGGCGTTTAACGACTACCTCGATCATATCATACAACTCTCGGTGTTTACCGGAACAGATCTGCCGGCCTACGGGGACGAGCTATTGACCCTGTCGACCTGTAACAATTTTACAGAAGACGGAAGACTGTTTCTGGTGGCGAAGAAATGCAGGGAAGCAGAGTAAAAGCGTGGGATCGCGCGTGAGGTTTACGGGCGGGCTGCGGCGAAATAAAGGATGATGGGAGAGAGTGCTAATGAAATACCGGATAAAACGAAAAATAGGTTATGTGCTGGTCGTTGCCATGCTTGTGGTGATGATCTATCCCGGAGAGCTCAGTGCAGCGTCCGGTCAGGAGGACGGATTTGTCATAAAAGGGACAACCCTGCAGGGGTATGTCGGAGCGGAGAACGCAGTTGTCATTCCGGATAACATCACGAAAATTGATGACGATGTATTCCTCAATACGACGATCACATCGGTGGAGATCCCGGACAGTGTGACAACCATCGGAGATAACGCATTTGCAGGATGTGAATATCTGACCGAGGTTACGGTTCCGGACAGCGTGACAAAGATCGGAGACAATGTGTTCTACGGCTGTACCAGTCTGGAAAGTGCAACGTGGGAGAGCAAGGAAGGAATCGGCGATGGCACATTTGCAGAGTGTGCGGGACTGACGGACTTAAGTATTTCCAAGGAACTTCCATCGATCGGAAAAGAAGCATTTAAAAATTGCGAGTCCCTCGAGAGTATCGTGATACCCGAGGCGACCAAAACCATTGCGTCGGACGCATTTGACGGATGTGTCAACATGCAGTCCATTGACGTGGAAGAGACGAATACTTACTTTATGTCATACGACAATGCACTCTACACGGCGAACGGGGTTACGTTATACCGCTGCCCGCAGGGGGCGAGAACCATCGAGGTGTATGACGGTACCAAGATGATCGGTGAAAATGCATTTTACGGCTGCAAGCTTGGAAAAGTCACACTTCCGGAGAGCGTGACAACCGTGGAAGATGGTGCGTTTGACGGCAGTGAGATTCAGACACTCTGCCTTGGCAAAGCCTTAGAAACGTTTGGCGAGCAGAATACTTCTTTCAAGATCCACTCGATTGAAGTGCCGGGAAGCGCTCCGGCTGCACCGAAGCTGGTGGAGACGTACGGTGCGATTGTGGTGACGGATTATAAGCCGGACGACACCGAGGATACGGAGAAACCGACCGAGGACACGGAAAAGCCGACGGAAGACACGGAGAAACCGACCGAGGATACAGAAAAGCCGACGGAGGATACGGAGAAGCCGACCGAGGACACGGAAAAACCGGCAGATGACAATAACAACAATAACAACAATAACAACAATAACAACGACAATAATAACAGCGGTAACAACAATAACAGCGGCGACAACAGCAATAACAATAACAGCAGTAATAACAATAGCAGCAATAACAGCAGCAACACGAGCAGTGGTAATAACAGCAGCAGTACGGGCAGCGGAAGCGGCAGCAGCGGAAAGAGTAACGGCACATCATCTGGAAGAGGCAGCAGAAGCGGCAACGGCAGTGGAAGAGGCAGCGGTGCGGTAAAGGGCAGTGCCGGAGCGGCAGGCGCACAGAGCAGCGGTACCGGATCGGCGGCAGCGACGACGGCGGAGACACAGGGAGATGTGCAGCCGACAGCGGCGGAAGTGCCTGCGACGACCAGATTTGCAGAGCAGGGAACCGCATATATCACCGGAAATGAGGAACTGAAGGGCTGGGATGCGATTTACACGCAGATGACGGTGGCGGATCCAGGTTCAACGATCTATATTACCATGAACGGCACCACGGTTGTGCCGAAGGATATTCTGACACTGGCGGCAGATAAGCAGCTGACGCTGGTTCTGGATATGGGAAATGGAATCTCATGGACGATTGACGGAAGCAGCATTGACACAAGCGTTGTAGCAGATACGGATTTTGGCGTGGAACTGGGAACAAGCAATGTGCCGGCGAACCTGCAGAGCACAGTAACCGGAAGCGGATGGTCAACGCAGATGCATCTGGCGCACGACAACCTGTTTGGCCTGACGGCGCAGCTGACCGTAAATGTCGGTGCGGCGAACGCCAATAAGCTGGGCACTTTGTTCTATTATAATGTAGATAATCAGATCCTGGAGTATATGGGACAGTCTGATACAGATGCGGACGGCAATGTGTCATTTTCCTTTGTGCATGCGTGTGATTATGTCATCGTAGTGGATGAGCGTCACTCGGATTCAACGGCGCAGGCAACCTCCGGGTTTGTGATTACACCGGCAGGCGGAAGCCAGGCGGAAAGCCAGCCGGCAGAGACGACGGAAGCGGCGGAGACGGAGCAGCCGGCGGATAATGCGCAGGCGGCGGATGACTCGCAGGTAAAGGATGAGACGCCGAAGACCGGACAGTCGTTAAATCCGAAATATGTTCTGTGCATCGGTGTGATGCTGCTGGGAATCTATATGATTCTGACCAGTGAGAGACAGGAGAAGCAGAGAAAACGGGCAAATGGCTGACCGTTTGGTATAAACATGTAAAAATGTGGAAGAATAGATAGATGGAAGATATCCGTTGGGAGTTTTCCATCTTTTCTTTTTGCATGCAGAACTCTTTTTTACCCACGTATTCCGCGAAATTCAAGGAAATTTTGGAAAAGAACTTGACAAAAAAAGATAGGGTTAATATAATGATTTAGCGTGCATACGTACGCCGAGATCAATTTATGATCTCATACAAATAAAACAGGAGGTGAAAATAATGCCAACATTTAACCAGTTAGTAAGAAAAGGACGTCAGACATCTGTTAAGAAGTCTACAGCACCTGCACTTCAGAAGGGTTACAACTCTTTACAGAAGAGACCTACAGATGCTCCTTCTCCACAGAAGAGAGGTGTTTGTACAGCTGTTAAGACAGCTACTCCTAAGAAACCTAACTCAGCTCTTAGAAAGATCGCCAGAGTACGTCTTTCCAACGGAATCGAGGTTACAAGCTATATCCCGGGTGAGGGACATAACTTACAGGAGCACAGCGTTGTTCTGATCCGTGGTGGTCGTGTTAAGGATTTACCAGGTACAAGATATCACATTATCCGTGGTACACTTGATACTGCCGGTGTCGCTAACAGAAAGCAGGCTCGTTCCAAGTACGGCGCTAAGAGACCAAAGGCTGCAAAATAGTAGCGTAGAGTTACTGTAATTCAGCGAACCAATAGTATCACATGGTAAGTGTTGGAATTGTTTCACACAGAGATATATTTCCGCACGAACACGAAGAGGCAGATACCTGCCACTACATTGTGAGTACCGTTGAATTAATCGAAATGAAGTCCTCCGGATCCAGAGACTGGAGACCGGGCAATGCAGACAGAGTTCTGTATAGTAAATTATGA
>ENA-UEQW01002289-UEQW01002289.1-human-gut-metagenome-genome-assembly--contig:-NODE-2289-length-14731-cov-4.127610_pt1 | contig 14731 bp, 18 predicted proteins | sample MGYA00242947_ERZ507947 | MGnify/ENA primary metagenome ERZ507947 (study PRJEB26167, sample SAMN06115421) | human gut metagenome | host: Homo sapiens | place: China:Guizhou | collected 2015-03-17... | reverse complement strand
CCCAGAGATATGCAGCTGGCTCGTCGCATCCGCAACGAGAAGTAAGGTGACTTGTGTTTATCAATACAAATGCTCGCGTTGTTTGTTGCAACAAGAAGAGGAAGCTAAAACAATCCGAAGCAATAGCACTTGCGTTCCTCGGCCATAGCGTAGTACTTACAGAACACGGGTCCCTCTTGCGAGCCCTGCCTAAACACGCAGGATTCGTCGACCGTAGAAAACGAGGCGCTGCCTCCGACCGCACGCTGGTTCCGCATCGTCAGGAACGCTCCCTCCTCCCACTTCAGACGGTACGTGGCGTAGGGGTGGAACGAAAACCGCGAGATGTTCACCAGAACGACGAGCGGGTTATCGGCGATCCGGAATACCTCATCCGTCCGCGCATCTTGGGTGCCATACACCAGCAGGGGGTTCTTCTGGTCCGCAATCTCCGCGTGCACCAGCCCCTCTCCGACGTTCACGGGGTGGTCGAACTCCAGCGTGCCCTCTTCTCCGAAGTGAAGATCGTTGATTCCCGAGTGCTGCAGCAAGGGAGAAACGTACTCTATGCTTCAACAGAGGAGAAAACCCGGCACCGTCACGCGTGAAAAAGGAGAAAAGGAACGAACTCGGCGATTCCGATGTGTGCGATGTCCACACCTTCGCGGGGATGAATACCTCGTAGTTGGTGAGAGGAAGCAGAGAACGCAAGCATGGCGCTACGTGGATGGTCACCGTCGTGATGTTCTCCTTCTCGTCCTGGGTCATCGTCACACAATTGTGCCCTATTGGCGTCTCCAGCACCACCTCGCCGAACTGCTTCCGTAACTGAATCGGGGCATTCGTCGCCATAAACCCCGTACTGCTGTACTGAACCACAATCGGGTCACTCAGCGAGGCGTTGCGAGCATCCGCAGGCGCCACCATCTTTGCGAAGATTCGCGGCGTCTCTACCCCTCACACCCCCACAATTCGACCCACCGGTACTGCTCGTAAACCGGAACAAATACCCGTTGTCGTACTCCTGCTCCAGCAGCGCCGTGTTTGCCAGCGCGTCCACCACCATGCCCGGCAGCGACATCTTCAGACCGTACTGAATGCTGGAGTCGAGCTGCGGCAAGGGGATCGTCAGTACTGTCGCGTTCACCGTGCACTCCTCGGAGAGAATCACGGGCGGTGTGTAGAGACTCTCTCCGTCCGTCCATGCCGTGTGCTTGTGCTCTTCGCGTTCTGCCTTCAACTCCTCCTTCTCCTTCAACTCTTCCTTCTCCTTCTCTTTCAATCCCTTCTCCTCTTTCAACGCCCACTGATGACTGTGGTCGTGGTAGTAGGACCCCAATCCCCGAATCGGGACAAGGTAGAAATAATACCCATAGCCCCGCTTCAGCAACACGGGCGCCTCGAAGGTCAGCGTGACGACGGAGTGCGACGTCACCGCATTCACCTGCGAGTTGGCTGCACGGTGGATGAGACGAGGGTGGTACGGCACTACACATCAAACCCCACACGAGATTCCACCGTGCTTCAGCGGGGCCCCACACTTCAGCAGGATCGGCTTGGCGCGCGCCGGAGGCGAGAAGGAGCAGTGGACGATCACATGCGACGACGCCTCAGCGGAGAAGGCGATGCCCAGCGGGATCATCACCGTCACCTTCTGCTGCGGCGTCGTGTAGAAGAGCGAGAACGGGTAATGTTCTTGCGGCGAGTCGTCTTCCTGCTCGGGCAGCTCCAACTCGTCCTCGGAGCCCAACGCCGTGTAGCAGTCGAAGCGCCCGTCGTGATTGCTCACCATCTCCACCTTCGCGTAGTGCAGCGAGCAGTCGACGAAGCGGATCGACGGCGACACCGGCACCTCCTCGACCGTGTTGACGACAAGGGAGAATAACCGCGGTTCCACGAAGCCGTCGCGGATCCAGCAGGCGACGGTGTACCGCGAGGCGCTCTCCAGCCCGTACAGAACCTCGAAGCTCTCCGCGCCGTAGTCGACGAAGAGAGTGAAGTGGCGCATGGGCGTGCTGTCGGGCGCGAGCAACGAGCAGTTGACGCCCACGTCCATGTTGGAGTGGCTGAAAGTGATGTTCGCGTAGTGGTCGTAGTTCGTCACCGTCGTGTCGACGGTGGGCAGCTCGGGCACGACGAACGCCGTGGTGCCGTTCTTCAGGAGGAGGTTGAAGGCGCACAGCGGCACGGGCTCCACCGCGATGACGTACCGCAGTCCGTTGTTGGCGATGGGCACGATGATGCTCTTCTTGGAGCAGACCTCCACGTCGTCGCACACCGGCTGGCTGTCCACGTGGGAGAGGTATCGCGGGTCGAGCGTCTCGTCGTGCGGACTGCTCACGAACACGTGGACGAAGTAGTTGGAGCAGGGCACCGCCGTGTTGTTGACCGTGAAGCTCCACGCCAGGCGGACGCTGTGGGTGGACTTGGGCGTGACGGAGGCGGACGCCGAAACAGACTGGACGAGCGTGTGCGTCGCGGTGAGCAGCGGCTTCGACCAGCCTTGCGGCGTTGCCAGCAACGAGGCGTTGACGATGGGTCGCGTGACGATGGCGTACTGGGAGGTGGGGAGAAGGGAGAAGGGCGAGGTGATGACGAGGAAGGACCCGGGCAGACAGCCATCCTTGCAGGAGTGCGAGAGCACGAGCGGCTTCTTGTTCTGACAGGACTCGGTGCAGGCGATCTTGACGAGGAGCGATGCGAGCAGCAGGTCGTAGCAGAAGGGCACCTCGATCATCACCGACAGACGCATCAGACCCTCCTTGTTCAGCACCACGCCGCGCAGCAGTGGCGGCTGCATGCTCTCGCATTGCTGCTTCACGTAGAAGTTGCTGACGACGCAGGAGGAGCGCAGCGACAGTCCCTCGTAGCGGTATACGGAGAACTCGTAGGGTTGGTTGGTGGTCAGGTTGCACACCTCCACGGGCGTGACGGCGATCAGCGCCGTGTTCTCCTCCGTCGTGAACGGCAGTACTTGCACGCCCACGCGCTCGCTCTCTCCCGCGTCGTCCACGGTGATGCGCACGCAGGAGCGCTTCTCGCGGTGAATCGCGACGTGCTCGCACGTGGGCATCTCGCAGAAGTCCTTCACGAAGCCCCACGCGCCGCTCAGCTGGCAGACGCGCTCCAGCGTGCCGCGGAAGGGCAGCGGACACTCCACGGTGATGACTTCCCCGCTGGGCGTGCGCGGGTAGATCACGTTGCGGTCCTTCACCGCAGGACAGAACACGCGCTGGCACTGACTCACCGCCGCGCCCCAGACCCCGTCTCGCGAACACGCTCGCACCCACTTGCCCGCATAGCCCGCCGCGCAGGGGTGCGACGCCTGCTTGCCGCCCTCGGTGCGGTTCCACGCCATGCCCTCCGCCTCGTCCGCCTCGCAGAAGCACGGGAAGTCCACCACGCGACTCCACTTGCCGACGAGCGAGCAGGAGCGCTGACTCATCACATCACCGTTGCGACAGCGATGCATCACCGTGGTGTTCGCGCTGGTGGCGTGCCACACCACTCCACCCGCCTCGTCCTGCGGACACACGCGCGGCTCGCAGGTGGAACTCCTCCGCTCCCACGTGCCGTCCACGCTGCAACTCATCACCACACTGCCCTGATAAGGCAACTCGCACATGCGCTGGATCACCGTGCCGCCACTCACCTCCTTCCACGCGATCCCGAACTCGTCCACCATCTCCTTGCACGAACAACCCTCGCCCTCCATCGCCTCCCACTCCCCCTTCTCGCCGCAGCGCCGCCGATATCCCGTCCGACCGTCCTCGCACACCAGCTCCCAGAACTCGTGCGCACCAGTTTGAGGGAGACGCAGCGTCTTCCAGTCGGTGCTCTCGCAGAACACGGAGGTCACGAAGGGGAAGTTCGTCTGACTCGCCGACGGAAAGAAATCCCCGAGGAATTTGTCATTCAGGCGGAGCGAAACGTGGATTCCAGAAACACTCCCGGTTTTGTACACGTCGACGAACCGCAGCTCGTACGTCTCCATCGCGTTGGAGGCGACGGTGATGCGTTTGATCACGTGTTGGTAGTACGGGAAGGGCAGGTACACAATGCCCATCATTGTGGTCACTCCCGAGTAATTGCCCCACAACGAGACCAGATAGCGGTCCTCCGGCGTCGGGACGTTCACGTGGATGTCGAAGACGATGGTCGGAATGTTGACTATTCTTCAGATTCCAGAAACAGAGCCTACTCGGGAAGGCGAGGGTCATTTCCGGTGGGGCTGTCAGCGTCGACGAGAGCAGCAGCGACTGTTTCACGAAGTCGAAGATGAGGACGAACGAGCCTTCGCTCCACGCGCTCCCCTTCGATGACTTGAGGAGCAGATGGACATCCGCCATGGAGTCGGGAATGCAGATGTCCACCATGGAGCTCACGTAATCCGCGGTGGCGGGGTAGGACAGGAGCAGACGCTTCGCGCCCGTTTTCGCGTTCCTCCCCCAAATGGTCACGGACTCCTGACTTGAGAGCTCCATGTTGTTCTTGAACACGGAGTACTGTCTCCCGTTGGAGCAGAGCGTGTGGGGAACTAGGGGTCATTTGGAAGGGAGAGAGCGACTCGTGAAGGGCCCGCGAAGCACGGACGGCGTCGCACTCTTCATGATGAGTAGCTTCAGTCGCATGGTCGAGAGCTCCATCCCATACCCGGAGAAGACAGCAATCTCAACATCGCTGTCTAATACATCGTCTCTACACGATCATCGGTATCACCAATGTGGGTACACTCGAACGACAAGCCGGTAGGACATCGGGTCATTCTGAAGAATACAAATCGTGTCGCTATACTCCATCTGACCAATCAGCTTGTCGTCGCTGCTGTAGTAGGAGGCATCCGAAGACGCGTACATATCTGTGACTGTCAGTTGAATCCGCTTCAGAGGACGCTCGCTGAACGCGTACACCGTCAACGGAAGCATATGCTCATTCTTCTGACAAACAATCGCAGCTGCAGCTACAAATCACAGCACTCGCGAAAAACGACAGGAGAGGGACAGAAACCAAAGAAGAACTGCAACTGGGGAATAGCGCATCTGCTTTCTTCAAGCGAAACAAGCAATGCCTATTCTCTTCTACGGATACTGCGGAAAAGAACGATTAATGAACGGCGGAAATCGGTTCCTTTTGTGGAATTCGTTGACAAGTTCAAATCACGCTCCCTTCTGCACACTGCATGTCTCCAATACGCGGAGAGGACAAATGATACCATCAGGAATCGATATCGGCACGCAGTCCGTGTATGTGGGGTGCTACGGAGAGAGCCGGAGCAGTATGGGGAAGAAATCGATCGAAATCGCGCTGGACCGGTTTTCCAAAAGACGGATCTTGTCTCCTTCTCTCCTGCTGCTCATTCCCTAGAAACGCAATCTCTTTTCGAGACGGATGCCGTGACATTGGAGTACTTTCGACGCAGTCTGTAACGAGAATCACGATATTGTGATCTGCGTAGTTGCTTTCCAATCTCCCCAACTCGGTCTACTACTATACCCAGTTCATCGGAGTCCCTTCTCGTTCCATTTCGCAGAAGTCCTTGGCTCTCTATCCCTTCCTCCACACCGCGTCAGACACGGAAGAGTGCTCTGTTTTCCTGAAGGAGGTTGGATCCCTATCGCTGGAGCATGTCTTTGCGAGCATGGTCGAGTACTGTCTGTCCGTTGTAAAGAATCGCTTCCCAAGGGCCTCGCCGTATCCAGTACTGTCGGTTCCTAGCTATTCCTCTGTGTCCTATCTGCAGAATGTCGCGCTGTCCATGGAAATCGCGGGAGTGGAGCACTACTCCACATTGCAGTGCTCGCTTGCCGCCGTGCTGAGTTACGTGTACTATAAGAACAAGGATCGTGCCTTCGAGTCTTTTTCACCCACAAAGCCACACACCTTCCTCCTGATTGATGTTGGCTTCTTCTCTACAGAGTGTTCCCTCTTCTGCATCTGGCAAGACCACGTGCAGCGCCGGTCCTTCAGCTACCGCACGCACTGTGGTGGAGACCGCTGCACCTGGGCTGTCCTCACCCTCCTCCTCCAGTCCTACGAGACGCAAATCGGGCCTTTTCCGTCGACCAACTGCAAGCTCCTCCTCAGCTACTACTTCCAGGCGGAGCGCATCAAGCACGACCTCTCGCTGGACGGCGTGAATGAGGTCGACGCGTTCCTCACGGACGAGGTGACGCTCACTCTCTCGTCGCGGCAGCTGGAGGCGGCAATTCGCGCCAGTGGGTTGTTGGAGGACACGGTTGCGTGTATCCGCGAGTGCGTGAAGGACGCTCCCTTCTCGATCGACCGCATCGAGTGCATTGGGAGCGGGTCGCGAGCCGCGTACGTGAAGGAGGCGGTGCGCCAAGCGGTGAGTGAGAAAGGGTGGGATCCCACGGTGAGCTACACGCTGAACATCGACGAGGCGTGTGCGTTCGGGTGCACGCTCTTCGCGGTGTACAAGGCGTGCAGGGAGGACGTGAGCGAGCAGGCGCTGCTGCAAAGCATCGAGGCGCTGAACGTGCCGTTCACCCAAGGCGTGGACTGTTGTGTGTGCGCGCCTCACCGAGTTGTCGAAGAGGGGAGAAGGAAGGAGGCGGAGCTGGCGCAGAGGCATCGTGAGTACCAGCAGCGATCGGCGACGCTGAATTGCATCGAGGAGGATCTGATCACCTTCCAGCACGACATCGATTCGCTTGCTCTCGGCGAGAAGGAGGCCGTTTCGAGCGTGGTTGCGTCGCTGCTGCGCTGTCTCACGATGAAGGGATTCACGTTCTCTCTGAAGGAGCTGGAGTGTATTCACGGCGTTGTGAGGGTTCTCATCAACTCGGTGAACGGGAAGGAAGAGGAGTTGGAGGTGCGGCGGGTGGAGGCGGGAGCCGAGTGTTGGCTGAAGGGCTTGTTCAAGAACGGGCGCATGAACGGAGCGGGCTCGTCGCTCTTCGAGGATCCCACCAATTGCGTTAAGGAACAGTACGTGGGCGACTTCGTGGATGGCGAACGCAGCGGGAGAGGGAGTCTCGTTGCACTGACGCCTGAGCGGGTCGCGATGGAGACGGGGATGTTTCGGAGGGGATGTCTCGTGGAGGGGTTTCGCATCGAGTACTGGAGAGGGCGTGAGGTGGTTGTGGAGGCTGCGATTCGGCAGCAACAGCCCACGGCGTATTGCGTGCGCTCCAAGAGGGGCGCTGTTCTCTATGTGGGCGGGTTGTGGAAGGGGAGGAAGCATGGCTACGGGATCTCGTTCTACTCCCAGAGTGGGGGAAAGCAGTACGAAGGGATGTACGAGAATGGGCTGCGAGAAGGACAAGGGACGTCGTATACGCGGTCCGGTGCGGTGCAGTACACGGGATTGTGGCATTTAGACGAAATTGTGACTAGTTGTGCCTGTTTGTTCCCGACAGAATCAGACTCCTCTTTTCCCATCCTTTGTGGTGCAAGGATCATGATCTCCATCCGTCAGTTTACCGTATTGTCATAGTGTTTGCGTCAACAGCAGACGAGCGATCTCATTGCCATCCAGACGCAGAATCTCCTCTCGCTGCCGGAGAACTATACCATGCAGTACTATTACTTCCACCTTTTGACGGCTCCCGAGCTGTCATGGGTCGCCGTTAACGAAAAGGGAGCGGTCGTGGGCTACGTGGTCGGCAAACCGTATTCTGATGTCTCGTCCAGTGTGATGCATAGGGACGACAACGACAAGCTGTGCGGCGCCATTACCTCGGTAGCCGTGTGTCGCGAGTACCGAAGGCTGGGAATTGCTCAGCGCTTGATGCGTCAGGTGGAGCGCAAGATGATAGAGGTGTACGGCATGGAGCGCTGTCGACTGAATGTGCGCGAAACCAACTACGCTGCGCAGCACTTATATACAAGCGTTCTCGGATTCAAGTGTGTGGCGTTGGAGCGTGGTTATGCGTAGAGCGCTGGACATCGACACAAAGTACTACGGCGACGGCGAGAATGGTGTGCGCATGGAGCAGGATTTGGTGGCGTTGCAGAAGGAACTGGGAATCAAGCCATTCAAGGGGAAGGAGAATGAGCCCGCCGAGAAGACGAAGGAGAAGAAGGGCAGCAAGTGACCGTGTATTTTAGACTAGTTCTTTTGTCACTGTTCATTTGAAACAAGTTTCTGTCCGACTGATTCGAAGTGCGAGTTGTAGAGCAGTCGAAGCAATAGAACGCAAGGCAAGTGAATCCCAGTAGAGAATGGAGCCATGACCTTTTTTCTACCCCGGGTCCTTTTTTCTACTTCTCCCATCTCCTACCATAAACACATATTGTCTGGAATAGTCTTCATTTCTTGAGTACTGAAAGATGGTACGTGATTTTGGACCCCGGGGACGAATCTGACGCCGTTTAGGTGAACGATCTCCGTTATCCTACTGCTGAAGAAGAGGCTCAGAAGCACAAGCTGAAGCGTCTTGTTCAGGCTCCTAACAGCTACTTTATGGATGTGAAGTGCCCTGGTTGCTTCCAAATGTGAGTCGAGGTTGTCGCCTTCTCATCCGTAGCACCACTGTCTTCAGCCACGCTCAGACCGCTGTGGTGTGCGAGAAGTGAGTCGCATTGTGCCCCTTTGACTCCTAGCTGCAACACTCTTCTTTGCACTCCTACTGGAGGCAAGGCCCGCATCGTCGCTGGCTGCGCTGTCAGACCTAAGAAGTAAAAGCCATATTCCTCATGCAGTCGTGTTTGTCCCAAACATCCCATGAACTACTTGGCATACGTTGCGGAAATCTTCTCTCCGGAGGGAAGCGTGATGTTCTTGATCGCGCTCAGGCACACACCCGCATTACGCACGGAGTCGAAGTCGACGAACGCGATACCACGGCCGCCGGGAACGATGCTCAGGTCGCGGAAGCCAGAGTAAGGCTTGAGCAACGGCAACAACACCTCGTTGCTGATGGTCGAGGGTAGGTCGAAGAGAAGCAGCTTGTTGTTGGGCGGATTGTTGTACAGGCGCGCCACCGTCGCACGTGTGCTGTCCTCCTGAAGCTCCTTCGCCATCTTGTCCGCGTACGACTCGAATGTGCGCTTCGCGTACACAAAACGACCCTCCCGCTTCAGAATCAAATCGGATTCCGTCTTGGCAAAGCTCACCGTCTACAACTCACTCCTTTCGCAAGTCCCTACCACCGGACGATTCAGCACTACCTTCCCGTTCATTTGCGCCAAGGCGTTGGTCGCGTCCTCCACCTTGTCGAAGATGATCCATGCCTGTCCCTTCAGAGCGTACCGCTTCTGTCCCACCACGATGTCCAGTATCTTACCGAACTTCACGAACTCATAGTACAGCCCCTTCCGCAGTTCGTTCGGCTCCAGCTTGTAGTTCAGATTGCGCACGTAGACCGTGTGTATAGGAACAATCTGTTGCGCTGGAGCAGGAGCGGCTGCCATTTGAGGGGCGGGAGTGGGAACAATCCCATCGTCATTCATATCCATGTCCATATCCATAGTGCTGAACTGGTTGCGTTGAAGAACTCGTTAACACGGTTTTGCAGAGTGCGATGCAAAAGACTGTCCTCAGCGTCGTCTCCTCTCCTCACAAAATCACGATGGGCTTGCCTTATGCATAACAACTCGCTGTGAGAGAGACTGAACTCGGGGATGATCCTGACTCCGCCTTCCCCACGCCATACAAAGAGCCCCGTCAACATCTCGTTGAATGACCAAAGCACTCCATCGACAATCGAACCCAATGAAACCCCCTTGTCCTCTCTGCTGCCCAAACAAAGACAATCGAAACGAAATGGGACGTCGAATCACTTTCGATGATGACGGAGAAGCCATTCATTCATCCGAGGACGAGGCACTGCTCCAGGGAAGCGAAGAGAGTGAGCAGCCAGTAGAGGAGTCCGAGCAAAGCGAGTCCGACGATGCCGTCGTGGAAGAATCGTCTTCCGCAGTAAAGCCGAGTCAAGTGAGCAGGGAGGACGATTCGAGTGACAGCGACGAAGCCCCGGAGGAAGTGAGCGTGTCCTCTTCGAAGGCACACACAATGGAATTATATGAAAGACAAAAGCAAGCGGCCTTATCGTATTGACCGTTTCGCGAGCGTGATGCGTAGAACAAAGCGGAGAAAGAGGAAGCAGCGTCCTGTGGAAGAGGAGGAAGAGCTCGACGACAAAACGCTGGAGCTGCTGGCTGCGAACTCGTTTGGACGGAGACTTTACTTCACTCCTAGTGCATCTCTGTCTGCAAGCTCGGCCGTGGGAGGCGAAGAGGCTGCCAGCAAGCGTATCGACTTGGTCCACACCACGATCGAGCCCACGGAGAAGGTGGAGAAGGAGGTCGAGGGATTCAAGCTGGTGGCACTCGCGAAGGACCCCTACGCCGGAGTGGGCAAGCCCATCAACGCCTCCGTTCTCGATTTCCAGAAGAGGCACTTCTACAGTAATAACGCAAACCGCGTTGACTCGAGCGCGTTCATGAGCCAAAAGAGAATTAAGTCGATCCGCAGATGGCATTGTTTGTTCCATTATCGTTCTTCCAAAAGAGAATTGCTGGAATATGGCAGACACGGCTTCTTCCTACGAAGAGGATGCATTCCCCAACGAGAGTGACTTCATTACCAACATGTTGCAGGTATCGTTTGAAACGGGTCATCACTGCACTAGGTGTATGGGCAGCCCATCATCGATATTATTCAGAACCGCGAGCTCCTGAAGGAGGAGGAGATTCACGCCGTGGAGCGATTCGTCTACGGCACCTCCGATCTCACGGAAGGCGTAGCATATTCTGTCGAATGGATAAGTGATTAGAGCGTGGATATTCCCGTGTACGTGATTTCGCTGATTATCGGCTGCGTTCGGGAAAAGGATGACCTCTTCCAGATGACCGTCGATGTAGTCCCGTGGGTGTATGCTCATAGCTAGTTTTCCTGCACCGTTTTCGATTTGTTGCTGAAGAAGCCCGATATGATGCGTGATGTCGTAATTCTCTCTGCTCCTTCTTCACTCTAGCTCCTCATGCTGTTGCAGCAGAGCTTGTCTCTGAAGCAGCAGGAACTGCTCGTGAATATCTGCGCTGAAGCGGTGCTCGTCTTCCCGGAAGACAGGAGAGTGGATTTCTTCATGACGCTGAGCAACAGCATCATCACGCTGGTGAACAGCCGAAGCGCCGTTGAAGAGGGTAACAGTATCATATCCGCTCCAACGTATAGAGTCCGCTGTCTACATTTCGGTTGAGTTCGTTCGCATCATTCTTCAACACAACCCCCATCCGTGCCTCTCGATGGTGCTCGCTCCTTTCCCTATTCATGGATAGCGATATGCGATGGACTATTTCCTCCTCACGCTTCTGTCGTGTGGATTCGTTGACGGCGTCTTCCAGAAGCGCACGACCAACCGCACGCGCGTCCTGAGCATGCTCAACGCAGTCGATCTTCCTCTTCTCTGCATTCTCGACTACAACGCCACGGTCGATTCCATTCAGGCATCTCCGTCCGAGTACGAGCTCTGCCTCCAATGTCGTTCGCAGTACTGGCCGACCTCCCTGGGCATGTTGGCGTAACGCTCTCTCCCCCTTCTCTCACTCTAGCTACATTCTCTTCTCCCAGCACTACCCCTATTTCAACTTCCCCCAAGTGTACTCGCCGCAGCGCCTGTACTCCTCCTGCTCCGACGCCATCCTCTCTCTCATTCTCAGTGACAACCCGACTGTTCAGTCATCCGGCTCTCATCATGCCTAGACCAAGCAGTCTGCCTTGTCGCTCTCCTCCGCCCTTCTCAACGCGATTCCACTCCACTCCTTCCACCTCGCTATCTGCGACTACTCCTTCACCGTGTTGCAGTACTACGCGTTCGTCACCACCTTCTCTGTCCTCACGCTCCTCCACTACTGCACCTACGTCCTGCTCTCCAAGCGCCGCGAAGCCGACGCCTCGCTCTTCCTCACCGCCAAAAGCGTTCTCGGCACGCACATCGCGCGGTTCATCGAAATCCTGGACGACCGCTGCGCGTGAGAGACTCGCATGAGATTGAGTTGTAGCGTCCCGTTCCTGATCTGCCTTCTCCAGTTCTATCTGAAGGAGCACCAGGAACTCGTCGACGACGCCACGGAGGGTCTGCTGCCCGTTCCGAAGGAAGAGGACGTGATCGCCGCGTTCGGGCAGCAGGAACAGGTGATTCACCGCGGGGAAGCCATCAAGAACGTGGACACGACGACAACCTTCGACAACTCGCTGATGAAGCTGAACTACAGCGAGAAGGAAAGCGCCCTGCTGCTCAGCGTGTCGAACTCGATGAACGGCAAGACGGAGAGCTACGAGCTCATCCGGTATACCAGTTTTCTGGACTTTTTGTGTCACATCGTGTTGAAGAAGACGGAGGGTCTGACGGAGGAAATCGACGGCGCGACGGCGCGTTACCTGAAGATCATCTGCCGTCTGTTCATGTCGGTGCTGTATACGTGGGTGCGACGGCGGCGAGTGAGGAATAGAATTCCGGAGAACATATCGTTTTTGCAGCTGGAGGCGGTGGTGCACATGCTGAAGGTGTTCTGTTTGATTGCGGACCGCTACTACGAGCCGGTGATCGAGTACGTGGTGAAGCACAAGGTGTACTTGGTGCATGCATTACAGCGAATTGCGACGAACCTGAGAGAGCACAACGAATTGGTGATGATGTGGTACGCGGAGACGAACTACGGCGAAACGGAGGAGCAGCAGCGTGCGATTAGTTTGGTGAGCATGTTCTACCAGCACCTATCGTTGATGAGCTATACCTATGGATTTTCTGTTGCAGTTTAAGAGCATGTTTACTGAACAAAACAGGAACATAAATGGACACGCTACTTCTCTATCTTGCCAATGAAGCGCTGCAGCTTCGGCTTCCTAAACCACTTCATTCTCTCCAGCTCGTTCGCCTCCTCCTCTGTCAGCAACCCCTGCTCCTGCTTCAGCTTCAGACCCTTTACAGCATAGTAGTGCTTCATGCAGAAATACGCCTACAGTCGATTCCGCATGCAATGCTATACCGCATAGCCCAATCCACCAAGACAGGTGAAGCACAATGTGGTCATGGGAAGATAGCGCGGGTTCGTCATCAATCCGCCTGCTACGCCCGTCGTCGCTCCCGCAGCCATCCACGTCCAGCAGCTATCTCCCAACCCCTTCTTGAGGTAGTGGTAGGAGCCATAGAACACCATACTGCCCACGCCGAACGTCATCGTCATCGACGTCATGTACAGCTGAATGGGAGCGCCCTTCAGCACCGAAATGCAGTATCCCGTCACAGCTCCAGCGCAAGCTACAGTTCAGACTCATTTCAATCACCAACCTCCTCCCCATAGTGTGAAAATTAGGTTGCGACGGAAGTTGTCTAGGGAAATCACGCCACGCCAGTACTGGCCATACCCACATGCGTCAATTTATACGTCCAGCTCTTCTTCTCCTCGACTACGGGACTCTTTTCCCCACCCTCAGTCTGAAGAGTATCGTTTTGTACATTGCTCTTTTCCTCCATTGCGAGACACTACAGCACAAACTGCGTTATGTGGGACAAGAAAAGGGCGGAAAGTGGAGACAAGCAATGATACTGTGTCTTCTCTCAGAGAATTCGGCAATGGGTACTACGCAACTTAACAGGAACGAATTCAACGCGATTCGACAAATCGTCGGATGAGAAGCATATGACGTTTCCAGTCATCTCAACACTCATATCTCCTTCCGATTCTTCCCAATTCAACAGCAAACTACCATCCATCCCATCTCTCCCCGTCTCCCTTCCCACGCACCCCTCCCCTCCTCCCCACTCGCTTCCACACACACCCTCCTCCTCCTCTCCCTTTCCATCGCGGCGGCACGATTTGAAACCACTACGGTTCCCCTCTATTTCATCCCATATCACTCTTCCCGCCTTCCTTCCCTCCACACTCACACCACACTCGCCCTCTCTCCCACCGCTCAACCTCCCTCCTCTTCCCACGCTCTTTTGCCGCGATCTCCTATCATTCTCACTAAATATTCCACTCACATTCTCTCTTCTGGTACGTTCTTCCTCCTTTTGCTCTCCTTTCCTCCCTCCCATCTCGCTCCGGCGAAAACGACAATCACTGACCCTCTCGTAGTTGCACACACATCATGAGCTGTGATCTCTGTTTCAAGCTGGACGAAGAGTTTCTGGACAAGTACAAGGCGCTTCAGCCGCCCTTCGGTTACGCGCCCCTGGGCGAGTTGGTGTATCGCCGCACGTACTCGCGCACGATGGAGGACGGGTCGAAGGAGGACTGGTGGCAGACAGTTCGTCGCGTGGTGGAGGGCACGTACTCGCTTCAGAAGGAGCACATCCAGTCGTTCCGTCTGGGCTGGGACGACGAGCACGGTCAGCGTTCGGCGCAGGAGATGTACGACCTGATCTTCAACATGAAGTTCCTGCCGCCGGGTGCGTTGTTCTCTCTCACTCTCACGCGTAGGTCGCGGTCTGTGGGTGATGGGCACTCCCGTGATTCACAAGAAGAATCTGTCGGCGGCGCTGAACAACTGCGCGTTCGTGTCGACGGAGGACATCGCGGAGGACCCGACGCGTCCGTTCGAGTTTTTGATGGACGCGTCGATGCTGGGCGTGGGCGTGGGCTTCGACACGAAGGGGAAGGACAAGCTGATGATCGTGGGTCCGAAGGCGGGCGAGAGCATGACGTACCTGATCGAGGACTCGCGCGAGGGCTGGGTGAACTCGGTGTCGGTGTTGCTGAAGTCGTTCTTCGGCGTGAAGGGCGAGAAGCAGCCGGCGGTGGAGTTCGACTACTCGGCGATCCGTCCCGAGGGCATGCCGCT
>ENA-UEQW01002282-UEQW01002282.1-human-gut-metagenome-genome-assembly--contig:-NODE-2282-length-14762-cov-4.944365_pt1 | contig 14762 bp, 9 predicted proteins | sample MGYA00242947_ERZ507947 | MGnify/ENA primary metagenome ERZ507947 (study PRJEB26167, sample SAMN06115421) | human gut metagenome | host: Homo sapiens | place: China:Guizhou | collected 2015-03-17... | reverse complement strand
GGGATCCCCATGCGGGCGTTCATCGCGCGGATCTCGGCGATGAACGCCTTTGCGCGCGCCTCCTTCGTTTCACCGGGAAGACCGACGAGCCCGGCAAGGTGCGCAAGGCGGGAATAGGCCGCCGCGCCGTAATCCTCGAGCACGAGGGGCAGCAGCACGGCGTTGGCAAGGCCGTGCGGCGTGCCGTAGAGCCCGCCGAGCGTGTGCGCAATGGCGTGCACGTTGCCGACGCTTGCGCGCGTGAAGGCTGCGCCGGCGTCGAATGACGCCTGAAGCATTGCCGCGCGGTCTTCGAGCGATGCGCCGTCGCGGTACGCGCGCTCGAGGTGCGCGAAAATGGTCACGACCGCGCTCTCCGCGAGCGCGCGGGTCATGCCGGTGTTGTAAAAACGGCTCAGGTATGCCTCGACCGCGTGCGTCAGCGCGTCCATGCCGGTCTCTGCTGTGATGTGCGGGGGAAGGCCGGCGGACAGCGTGGGGTCCAGAATGGCATAGCGCGGGATGAGACAGAGATCGGAGACGGCATATTTATGGTGGTCGCTGCCGGTGATGACGGCGGCGATCGTCGTCTCCGACCCCGTGCCCGCCGTGGTGGGCACGGCGATGAGCGGCGGGACGCGGCGGCGGACCTTCAGAAGTCCTGCAAGCCGGGAAAGAGACCTTTCCGGACGTGCAAGGCGCGCCGCGGCAGCCTTGGCCGCATCCATCGGCGAGCCGCCGCCGATGACGAGAAAGCAGTCGCAGCGGTCGAACTTGTACTGCGCGGCGATCTTCTCGACCGTTTCGACCGACGGGTTTGGCTCGACAGAGGAGAAAACGGAGAGCAGGATATCCTGCTCGTCCAGCGCCTCCTGCAGGGCGCGGAAGTGCTTGTCCGCGCACTGGCGGCGGCTGGCGACGACGAATGGGCGGCGCAGACCGTTTTCACGCAGAATGTCCGCCGCGCGCAGCAGGCTCCCGGGGCCCGCGTATACCCTCGGCCTGCGCCAGGGCAGCAAGCGTGCGCCGACGGCGAAGCAGCACTGAAATGCGCGGCAGAAAAACGTGTTCATAGGACTTCTCCTCTTCCCAAAAGTACAAAGTCAGTATATCACAGGGAAGTGCGCAAAAAAAGGGCGGAACCTTCCTTCCGCCCTTCTGTATGCTCTTTTTACGCCTTATTCCTCGTCATCCTCGGTCTCGATGATGCCGTAGCCGCCGTTGTTGCGGCGATAAACGACGCAGATCGCGTCGGCAAAGTCGGTGTTGCGGAAGACGAAGAAGCTGTGGCCCAGCAGGTTCATCTGCAAAATGGCCTCCTCCACGCTCATGGGCTTGACGGTGAAGCGCTTGGTGCGCACGATGTCGAACGTGCCCTCCTCGTGGGCCTCGAACTCCTCGGGCAGCTCCGGCAGCACAGCCTCGGCGCGCAGGTTCTTGGCAAGGCGGGTCTTGTTCTTGCGGATCTTGCGCTCGATCTGGGCCGTGGCCTCGTCGATGGCGCCGCGCATATCGCCGTCCGGGTCCTCACACACCGCGCGGAACAGCGTACCGCCCGCGCCGCGCAGCATGATCTCGGCGACACAGCGGTTCTTCTTCTCGACGGAGAAGGTGACAGAAGCCTCGGGCTCCTCCTTGAAAAACTTCTCGAGCTTGCCGACCTTTTTCTCGGCATAGGCCTTGACGGAATCGTTCAGGGAGACTTTTTTGCAGGTGTAGGTGAATTTCATAGTGTTGGCTCCTTTCGTTGGTGAGGAAGGAAAGAGAGGGCGAAGGGCTCTTCTGTTTCCTTTTCTATATCATAGCACAAATGAACGAAAATTTCAAATGAACGATATATGAATTGAGCATTCTTGTACATATTGACAAAATATAAGGCACACGACGCGAATTGACAAAAGGCGGCAGAATGCGGCAAAAGCTCCCATTGACGTTTTGGCGGACGGGCGGTATCATAAGCCTCGGAAGCTTTCCAATATCCCACCCATTTGAGCCGCGGGCCATCTTGGCCGGCGGCTCCTTTTTATTTCACGCAAGAAAAAAGCGCCCTCAACGGGCGCTTCAATAATGTTCTCTTTTTAGTTGCTGACGTCATAGAATGTCTTTTCTCCCGGCGTTACGTAGCCGAGCTGATCGCGGGCAAGCTCCTGCAAAAACTCAGGGTCGTCGGCCTTTTCGAGTGCCGAGGCGAGCGCGTCGTTCTCCTGCTTGGCAGCGTCAAGATCGCTCTGCAGCGCGGTGAGCTGGCTGCGCGCGTCGTCGATCTGGCTCCGCAGATGAATGAGCTGCACCCCTACCAGTGCGATCAGAATTGCGATGACGAGCATCGTGAGAAGGCTGGTGCGCTTTTTGCTTTTTTTGGCCTGCTCTGTCATGCCGATGAGCCTCCTTTTTCCTTGCGCGGCGCAGCGAATAACGGGCGCGGCGCTCATACGACTTTATTATAAGCCGGTTTCTGGAAAAAAGAAAGTATCTTTTGCAAAGTTTGGCAAGTTTACCATAAACTTTTTGGAGCCACCGCAGCGGCGCCGCCGCTAATCGCGCAAAGGAGAACAGCACCTCCGCCCAGAAGGCCCATAGCGGACGGAAAAGCCGTGCGCAGAGCGTGAAGTAGCTCACCGCGCCGAGCAGCACCGAGAAGAGCATATAGAGCCGCAGCTCGCCCCCGCCGATGCGCAGCGCGAAGAGAAACGTCAGCAGCGCGAACGCCGCGCAGTAGAGGAGATCGAGTGCGCTCGTAAAGCGCCGCTTCGTCGCCTGCCGCAGCCGCACGGCGCGCAGCAGGTCATAGAGGAGAGAAAGGATGAAGCCGAGCAGGAGCGAGGCGAGAAAGCACCGCGCCTGCTCGGAGAGCGACACGCCCACGGTGCCTCAACCCCCGAACAGGCGCGAGAGCAGGCCGCCGCGGCTTGACGGCGCATCCTCAAAGGCGATGGCGTCGATGCGTCCGTCGACATGCAGCTCGCCGCCGTCGAGGCTCAGCTTGCCGATGTGCAGGCTGTCGCCCGTGACAACGAGCACGCCGAGCGACGTGTTCATCACGATCTCGGTCTCATCGAAGCGGTCGACATCCTCTACGCCGGAGACCGTCAGGCTCTCGCGGCCGGATAATTCGATGCGCTGGGGAGAAGCGGGGGAAGTGTCGTAAGTCATAGTCAGAACCCATCCTTTCGCTTTGGGCGTAAAGAAAGCGCCCTCCATACGATAACGTATGAAGGGCGCACCCAAAATAGTACGGTTTACTGTGCGTTCACTTCGCGGTAGAGGAGCGAGGCCTCGCTCTTGCCGGCGGTCTCGGATACATCGAGCACCTCGACCGCGAGCACGCGCTCGCCGAAGTGCAGCGCGATCACGTCGCCGGCCTTCACGTCGTACGACGCACGGGCGACCTTGCCGTTGACGGTCACGCGGCCGCCGTCGCAGGCTTCGTTGGCCACGGTGCGGCGCTTGATAAGGCGCGAGACCTTGAGATATTTGTCAAGACGCATGGAATTCGTCTCCTTTTCGGAAAAGTGCGGGATCAAAGGGACTCCACCAACTCAAACGGCGGCGCATCGCGCCGCCGTTTTGATGATGAAAGAGCTTGACTGGGGAATTACTCCGCGACAGCGTCCTTGAACGCCTTACCAGCCTTGAAGGTCGGGACCTTGGAAGCGGCGATGGTGATGCTCTCCTTGGTCTTGGGGTTGCGGCCGGTGCGCTCAGCGCGGTGCTTGGTCTCGAAAGAGCCGAAGCCGACGAGCTGGACCTTCTCGTCGTTCTTCAGGGAGTCGATAATGGTGTCGAGGGCAGCGTTGATCACAACCTCGGACTCCTTCTTGGAAATGCTTGCTTTTTCTGCAACGGCAGCAATGAGTTCAGTCTTGTTCATCGTTTGATCCTCCTGAATAGTGTCCGGAGACGGGGCCTCCGGGGTGTATATGAGCAAAAAGCGTTGCCGCTTTTGGTCATCTGAGTTGTTCCTTGGCGTTGTTCCACAGCGCCATCAGCTCATCGAGCGGGAGAGCGGACATATCCTCGCCGCGCGCATTCACCGTCTCTTCCACCTTGCGGAAGCGCGCGATGAATTTTTCGCAGGTCTTTGAAAGCGCCGCCTCGGGGTCGACGCCGCAGAAGCGGCCGACCTTGACGGCAGCAAACAGCACGTCGCCGAGCTCTTCTTCAAAGTTTGTGCCGCTTTCGACGGCGGAGCGCAGCTCCTGCGCCTCCTCGTCGAGCTTGTCGAGCGCGCCGGAGACATCAGGGAATTCAAAGCCCGCCTTCGCGGCCTTGCTCTGCAGCTTGTCCGCCCGCCAGAGGGCGGGGAGTGAACGGGCGACGGAATCCATCGCGTCGGCCGTGGTGCGCTGGCCCTTTTCCTGCCGCTTGAGCTTGTCCCAGTTGACGAGCACCTGCTCGCTGTCGTCCGCCCGCGTGTTCGAAAACACGTGCGGGTGGCGGAAGATGAGCTTTCGCACCACGTGGTCGGTCACATCGTCGGTCGTGAAGCGGCCGGCTTCCTCTTCCATGTGGATGTTGAAGAGCACCTGCATCAGCACATCGCCGAGCTCTTCTTTCATCAGCTCGGGATCATCGAGGTCAAAGGCCTCGGCGGCCTCATAGGCTTCTTCAAGGAAGTTGCGGCGGTTCGACTCGTGCGTCTGCTCGCGGTCCCACGGGCATCCGCCCGGCGCGCGCAGAATGCGCAGGATGTCAACAAGGTCGTCATATGTGTAGACAGCTTTCTCAGGATAATTTATCATATATTCCCTCTCATTGCAAGGTGTTTTGCGCAATTTCCCTGATTTTTCAGGGGTTTTCAGCGCACGTGCAGGATGTGGGCGAGCTTTTCGCCCTTGGGCAGCAGCGCGAGGTCGTCGCGCGTGACGATCCGCAGTGCGAGGACAAGCGCGACGTACACGATGACCGCCAGCACGACCGCAAGGCCGACGTTCACGATCTGCGTCGTGGTCGCGCCGCCAAGCGCGATGTGGGCGGCGAAGAAGCGATAGGAGAATCTGGCGCACACGGCCATCACGAGCGACGCGACGAGGGGCTTTGCAAAGACCTTGAAGTAATTCGGCTTATCCTCCATCGTGCAGTAGACGAAAAAGAGGTTGAGCGACGATACGATCACAAAGCACACGAGCGTGCCGAAGGGAGCGGCGTGGATGTTGATGGACGGCACGGCGGTGAGGTTGTAGTTGAAGATGATCTTGACCACGCCGCCGATGAGCATCGTGAAAACGGGCACATGCACGCGGCCGTAGGACTGCAGGATGGAGTTTGAAATGAGCATCAGGCAGACGAACATGCTCGCGATGCCGAGCACGGCTAAAAGCGAGCCGCCGAGCTCGCTGTCATAGCGCGGGTAGCAGAGCTTCATAATGGGCTCGGCCAGCGCCCAGAGGCCAAGGCCCATCGGGAAGGCCATCAGACCCGTGACGCGCAGCGACGAGTTGATGACGCGGGACGTGTGCACGCGGTCGTTGCGCGCAAGGGAGGCCGACACCGTCGGGATGACGGAGATGGTCAGCGCCGTCATCATCGACGACGGCAGGTTGTAGAGGTTCATGCCCGAGGAATACGTGCCGTAGAGGTGGCGCGTCTCCTTGAGCGTGTAGCCCAGCGCGTTCTGGAGCTGGCCCTGCACGAGCGACGTGTCGATCAGCGTGATGATCGACACCATCGAGGCCGACAGCGTGATGGGGATGGCAATCGAGAGCAGGCGCTTCAAGATCGCGCCGGAGGCATCCGGCGTGTCTGTGCCCGGGGTGCGCGGGCGGTGGCGCAAGTAGTCGATGAGCATGTAGACGAGCGCGAGCACCGAGCCGACCGTCACGCCGACGATGGCCGCGGCCGCGGCGATGTAGTCCTCGTACCCAAGGCTCACGACGTACATCGAAAGGCCAAGGCCGATGAAGAGCTTGCTGACCGCCTCGATGATCTGCGAGACGGCGGTCGGCGTCATGCGAAAGCTCCCCTGCGCAAAGCCGCGGAACGCGGCAAGGCAGCCGACGCACACAACGCCCGGGGCAAGCGCCTTGATACCGTAGGCGGCGTTCGGGTTATTGAGAAGCGCCGCGCACTTCTCGTTGCCGAACCACATGATGACAAACGAGAGGACACCGAGCGTTAAAAACGCGGCGAACGACACCTTGAGCACGCGCCGCGCCTGACGCTCACGCCCGAGCGTCTTCGCCTCCGAGATCATCTTCGAGAGCGCCACGGGAAGTCCCGCGGTCGAGATGGTCAGAAGCACGGCATAGATGTTGTAGGCGTTGTTGAAGTCGGCGTTGCCCGTCTCGCCCAGAATGTTCGCGAGCGGAATTTTGAAGAGCGCGCCGATGATCTTCACGATGACGACGCCGGCGGCCAACACCGCCGCGCCGCCGAAAAAGGACTGTTTCTTTTCCGTAGCCATTAAAATTTCGACCTTTTCCTTTTCGCTGAAATAAACTGTTTTACAGCCGCTCAAGGCAGCCGAGGATGAGCGAGGAGAAATGCGGGGCCGACTGCTCGGCCATCTCGTTGACCTCCTCGCCGGAGAGCGGCTGGGGCAGCACGCCCGCGGCCATGTTGGCGCACAGCGTCACGCCGAGAATTTCATACCCGCAGTGCGCGGCGGCGATGGCCTCCGGCACGGTGGACATGCCCACGGCGTCCGCGCCGAGCACGCGCGCGGCGCGCACCTCGGCGGGGGTTTCGAACTGCGGGCCGGGGAAGTACATGTAAACGCCCTCGCGCAGCGTGAGGTCCTGCTCCCTGGCGACCTCCTTGGCAAGCTCGCGCAGGCGGGGAGAGTAGACATTGGACATATCGGGGAAGCGTGTGCCGAACTCGTCGATATTCGGCCCCCAGAGCGGGCCAAAGTCGAAAAGCTTGATGTGATCGGAAATGAGCATCAGATCGCCCGCGGAATACTCGGTGTTCACCGCGCCCGCGGCGTTCGTCACGATCATCGTCTTTGCGCCGAGTAAGCGGATGACGCGGCAGGCGTAGGCGGCGTCCTCCATCGTGTAGCCCTCGTAGCAGTGCATGCGGCCCTGCATGACCGCCACGCGCTTGCCGCGCAGCTCGCCGAAAACAAAGCGGCCCTCGTGTCCCGGCGCGGTGGACGCGCGGAAGTGCGGGATGTCCGCATAGCTCACGCAGGTGCGCGCCTCGACGCGGTCGCCGAGAAAGCCCAGGCCGCTGCCGAGCACCAGCAGTACCTCGGGACGGAAATCGCCGAGGTGAGACGCGATCATATCCGCGCTCTCGCAGTAATCATCATAGGTGAAGTGCGGCTTGACCGCATCGGCGGTAAAGAAATCACTCTTATTCATCGTTATTCTCCTTGTTCGGCGTAAAAGCGGGCGAAGTCCATCAGGTTCGCGCGTCGCTTTTCGGGCCGGTCGATGTATTCGCGCGGGTATTTGGCGTTGAACGCGCGGCGGATCTGCCCGCCGCCGACCATCTTGGTCGAGCCGCCCGCGCCGAGCGAAAGGATGGAGTGCAGCTCTTCCATGATGTAGATGTTGTAGAGCCCCGTGCCGCCGGGCTTCGTCCAGCCGACATTTTCAAAGCTGCCGGACATGTACTTCTGGCGGTAGAGATAATAGGGGGCAAAACCATGTTTACGCAGCGTGGGGTCGGCATAGTCCAGCATTTGCGCGACCTCGTCCGCGCCGGGGATGCCCTTGCCTTCGAGCATGATGCGGCTGCCCTTTTTGAGAGACAGCGTGTGCACCGTGATGTTGTCCGCGCCCATCGAGATGACCTCGTCGAGACTCCTTGCAAAGCCCTCGGGCGTGTCCTCGGGCAGACCCGCGATGAGGTCCATGTTGACGTGCGGGAAGCCCGCGGCGCGCACCTGCTCCATCGCGCGGCGGATGTCGTCCGCCGTGTGGCGGCGCCCGATGGCCGCGAGGACGTTGTCCTCCATCGTCTGGGGGTTGATGGAAACGCGCGTGGTGTTGTGCGCGCGCAGCACGCGCAGCTTTTCTTCGTCGATCGTGTCAGGGCGGCCCGCCTCGATCGTGAGCTCGGCGAGACTTCCAAAATCAAAATTCTGCTCCAATTTTGAGAGCAGACGGTCCATCTGGTCGGCGGTCAGCGTGGTCGGCGTGCCGCCGCCCATGTAGAACGACTTGACGTTCAGCCCCAACTCGCGCACGAGCTGTCCCGCGGCGGTGATCTCGTCGAAAAGCGCCTCTAAATACGGCTCGACGAGCGAGAACGACTTTTCGACGCTCTGCGCCACGAAGCTGCAATACGCACACCGCGTCGGGCAGAACGGGATGCCGACATAGAGCGAGATATCGTTCGGCTCCAGCTCCGCCGCGGCGCGGATGCCGGCGTCTGCCGCCTCAATGGCGAGGCGGGCGCGCGCGGGCGTGACGCAGTAGAGCTCCTGCAATTCCTTTTCCGCACGTTTTTTGCCGCCCTCGCGGATGAGCGAGAGCGCGACCTTGCTGGGCCGCACGCCGGTCAGGCTCCCCCACGCGGGGGAGATGCCGAGCAGGTCCTTCGCCGCGCCGAAAAAGCTGATGCCGACGGCGTGACGGCGCTGTCCTTCTTTTTCATACTCCGTGCCGGAGAGGGGATAGTCGTAGCTGTGGGCGGCGGACTTGCCGTCCACGCCCAGCTCCGTCGTCACCTGCACGCGCTCGTCCTCTTCGGTGAGCGTCACGCGCGCCCAGCGCGTGTCGGCGGTTTTGTCGACCGTGCCGTAAACGGGCTTTTCGCCGGGGAAGAGCGTGAGTAAGCTCTGCTCCAGCGCGTATTTTTCATCATGCCCAATGAGCTCAAGTTTCATGTGGTTTCTTGTCCTTTATCGCAGCGCATGGCGCAGATACGGGTTCATCGCCTTTTCACGCGCGAGCGTTGTGGAATTCATGTGGCCGGGGTAAACAGTGTAGTCGCCTTCGATCTGGGCGAGACGGCGCAGCGAGGCGAGCATCTGCGCGTCGTTGCCGCCGGGGAGGTCGGTGCGGCCCATCGAGCCTGCAAACAGCGTGTCGCCGGGGAACATCGCGTCGCCGGCCAGCAGCGTCACGCCGCCGAGCGTATGGCCCGGCGTGGCGAGCACCTTGATCGTGAGCGAGCCGAGCGGCAGCGTATCGCCCTCGCCATAGTATTTGAGATCGGGGACGAGGTCGGCCATCGGGTAGTGGTAGATGCCGGTGGAGTGGGCGTCCGCCTCGCCGATGTAGACGGGCACGTCCGGCAGCGCCTTTTTGAGCGCAGGCACGGCGAGCGTGTGGTCGCGGTGTCCGTGGGTCAGCAGAATATATTTGAGCGTGACGCCCTCGCTTTTGACGAGCGCGAGCAGTTTTTCCGCCTCGTCGCCCGGGTCGATGAGCGCGGCGGACTTCGTTTCCTCGTCGATGAGCAGGTAGCAATTCGTCTGCAGGGAGCCGACGACAGTGGTGATGACTTTCATGAAGAAATAACCCCTTTCTTTACTGCTTTTTCGGTGCGTCTAAGTCGGCGGAGTCCACGATCAGCGTGAACGGCCCGTCGTTGAGCGATTCGACCTCCATGTAGGCGCCGAATTCGCCGGTTTCAACATGGTATCCCTTTTCGCGGCAGATCTCTACGAACTTTTCATACATCGGGATGGCGATCTCAGGCCGCGCGGCGCTTAAAAATTCGGGACGGCGGCCCTTGCGGCAGTTGCCGTAGAGCGTGAACTGCGAAACGACCAGAAGCTCGCCGCCGACATCGTCGAGGGAGAGGTTGATCTTGTCGTTCTCGTCGTCAAAAATGCGCAGCGAGCAGAGCTTGTCCGCCATCTTGCGGCATTTTTCTTCCGTGTCGTCAGGCGCAACGCCCAGCAGGATCAAAAAGCCCCTGCCGATCTTGCCCTTGAGCTCTCCGTCGATCGTAACGGAGGCGTGTTTAACCTTAGTCAATACTGCTCGCATGATAGATTCCTTTCTATGCCCCAAAGGGGCGGCGTTTTGGTCCCCACTGCCGTGGGGAGCGCGGGTCAAAGGGGGTATTCTCTTCTCGAAGAGAATACCCCCTTTGTATCCCCCAGAGAAGGACGGGGGGAGTCCCCCTCGACCCCCGACATTGTGAGTTTGTAGCTTGAAGAAGTGCTCAGCCTGCGGAATCGGGTGCCTGCCAAGTGATGAATCTAAACGACTTGGTGTGCTTCTATCTTCGCTGCCGCTTTGCCTGCGATTCGTTACCCTTTAGCAATCTCCGTCTACTTCGGATTGGTGCAATCTTGTGCTTGCCTGCCAAGGCGGCATTGCTGACGCTCGCCGCGATATCGTATTATCGGTAGACGGCGATTAGGCTGCACTTGCGCAAGATCAGCAGAGCAACAGCGGGTAGTAGAAGCAGAGGCAAATCGTCTTGCAAAGCTGACGCGGCTCCGCCGCACGCAGACAGTTGCATTCCGGAGGCATAAAGGTTGTTCGAGCTTGGGGCTGCCAATCAAACGCCTTTCTTTTGGACGGTCACACCGCCCGTTTTCTTTCTCGGGAAAGAAAATGGGGGGTGTGGTCCTGCCGCCCGCAGGCGGCATTTCTCTCCGCGCGATGCGCGGAATTTAGCCCGCTGGGCGGTCCACCTTCATCACTCCGCTGATCTGATGCAGCCGGCGCATGACCGCCGCGAGATGCTGCGCGTCGGAAATAAAAATACTGAGGTGAATGACCGCAAAGCCATCGGCGGTCGTCGTCGCGTTGATGGACGCCACGCGCGTCTGCGAGGACGAGAGCGCGGCGGAGACGTCGAGCACGAGGTCGAGGCGGTCCTTGGCGTAAATGTCGAGCGCGGTCTGATACGACTCCTTGACGTCCGTGCCCCAGCTGACCTTGATCCAGCGGCCGCGCTCCTCGGGCTTTCTGCGCTCAATGGCGGCGTTGGGGCAGTCGCAGCGGTGGACGGACACACCGTAGCCGCGCGTGATGAAGCCGACGATCTCGTCGCCGGGGACAGGCGTGCAGCACTTGGAGAATTTGACCAGGCAGTTCGACAGCCCCTCGACCACGATGCCCTGCTCGCTCTTCGTGCGCTTGGGGACGGCGGGACGCGTCGCGCCGGAGTTGTCCACCGGCACGGTGGCGGCGCGCTCCTCCTTGCGCTGCTTTTCGAGCTTGACGATCTCGTCGTGGATGCGGTTGACGGCCTTCTGCGCGGAAAATCCGCCGTAGCCGATGGCGGCGTACATCTCATCCATCGAGCCGAACGACGTCTTCTTGAGAAGCGCGGCCTCAATGTCCGTGCCGAGCACGTCGCTCATCGGGATGCCGAGGTGCTTGAGCTCTGCTTCAAACGAGATGCGGCCGTTGATGATGTTTTCCTCGCGGCGCTCCTTTTTGAACCACTGGCGAATTTTGCTGCGTGCCTCGCTCGATTTGGCGATCTTGAGCCAGTCGCGGCTGGGGCCGTGCGCGTTTTTCGAAGTCAGAATTTCGACGATGTCGCCGTTTTTGAGCTGATAGTCGAGCGGGGCGATGCGCCCGTTGACCTTCGCGCCCGTCATGCGGTTGCCGATGGCCGAGTGGATGGAGTAGGCAAAGTCGATGGGCGTCGCGCCGGCGGGGAGGTTCGTCACGTCGCCGCGCGGAGAGAAGACGAAGACCTCGTCGGCGAACATGTCGACCTTGAGCGTGTGGACGAATTCCTCGGCGTCGGTGTTCTCCTGATTTTCAAGCAAACGGCGCACCCATTCGTAGTTGTGCTCGCCTGCGTTGCCGGAGATGCCCTGTTTGTACTTCCAGTGCGCGGCGACGCCGTATTCGGCAATCTCGTGCATCTCTTCGGTGCGAATTTGGACCTCGAACGGGATGCCGTCCGCACCGATGACGGTGGTGTGGAGCGACTGGTACATGTTCGGCTTGGGCGTGCCGATATAGTCCTTGAAACGGCCCAGAATGGGACGGTAAAGGTCGTGGATGATGCCGAGCACGTTGTAGCAGTCGGCCACGGTGTCGACGATGACGCGGAACGCGAAGAGGTCGAGCACCTCGTCCATCGTCTTGTTCTGCGCGTACATCTTGCGGCCGTAGACCCTGAGATAGGGGACCTTCTGCTCTTTGAGGCGCGTTTCGATCTGCGCCTGCACGCGCTCCATGAAAGACTCATGCTCGCGCTGCTTTTTCTCGAGCGACTGGGTGATCTCCTCATAGCCGACGGGGTCGAGGTATTTGAGCGACAGATCCTCAAGCTCCCACTTGATGCGCTGCATACCGAGGCGGTGGGCGATGGGGGCGTAGATCTCCATCGTTTCAAGCGACTTCTGGCGCTGCTTTTCCGCTGTCTGGTACTCCATGGTGCGCATATTGTGCGTGCGGTCGGCCAGCTTGATGAGGATGACGCGGATGTCCTTGGCCATGGCCATGAGCATCTTGCGCAGGTTCTCCATCTGCTGCTCCTCCATGGTGGAGTACTGCACGCGCGTCAGCTTGGTGACGCCCTCGACCAGCTCTGCGATGGTCTCGCCGAAGAGGCGGGAGATCTCCTCGAAGCTTGCGTCGGTGTCCTCCAGACAGTCGTGCAGCAGCGCGGCGGCGATGGCGTCGGAGTCAAGGCCGATCTCGGCCACGATCTCCGCCACGGCCAGCGGATGGATGATATACGGCTCGCCGGACTTGCGAAGCTGATCCTTATGCTTTCCGTCGGCGTAGCGGTAAGCGCGCTCGATCAGATCCATGTCGGCGTTCGGCGCGTAGCGCTGGACGGCGAGGATCATGGAGCGGTAATGTTCTTCCTTTGTCTGCATTTATTTACCTGCCTTCTGCTCTTTCAGGTGTATGAGGATTCCGCTCTGCGTCAGATCGACCTTCCGGCCGTTCGGACAGAGCGTGATATGTACGGATTTCGGATGCTGCTCGAAAACGATCAGCCGCTGCTCGGCCAGCACGTCGAGACAGACGCGCAGGCGCACCGGCTCACACGGGCGGCCCGTTGCGCGGGCGATCTTCCGGCTCAGGCAGCCAAGCTCCTCCGTGAGGCTGCTGCGGACGCAGTTCGCGCTGAGATAGCGCCAGAGATCGACGAAGTCCTGCCGCTCGGGCAGCATGGCCGCCGCGTCGTCCGGGCAGAGCGCCTCTCCGGCGGCATGGTGGGCGTAAAGCGCCGCCTGCTCGCGCGCACGGAGACGGAAGCCCTCGTCGGGGCGGATGTCCACAAGGTTGAGCTGCACGGAGCGGATGCCCCGGAACTCATTGATTTGCGGGGTGAAGGCGATCTCGACCAGATCGCCGCGTCCGACCGCCGCCCGCTGGGCGGTGGAGGAAAAGAAGATGGCCTGAAAGCTGTCGCGGCCCCGGCTGAGACGCAGGCGCAGATGCTTGCCGCCGCCGACCTCGTTCAGCTCGGAGATCGTCAGCCCGCGCATACACAGCACCGGCCTCGGACAGCCCGCGCCGCACGGCTCCAGCTCGTCGAGCGCCTCGACGTTGCGCAGCGTCAGCAGCTGCGGCGGGATCTCGCAGTCCACATGCAGCGCCGTGCTGCATGCGTCGGAGCGGAAAAATTCCTCCGCCCGGCGGCAGATCTCCGCGCGGAACGGCGCGATCTGGTCGCGGCGGATGGTAAAGCCCGCTGCCAGCTCGTGTCCGCCGTAGCTTTCCAGCAGCGGAGAAAGCGCCTGTAACGCGCCGAAGAGATTGAAGCCGCCGTAGGAGCGCGACGACGCCTTGCCCTTATCGCCGTCCAGACAGATCAGAAACGCCGGGCAGCTGTATTCCTCGGCAAGACGCGAGGCGACGATGCCGACGACGCCCTGATGCCATTTTTCATCGGAAAGGACGATGGCGCTGGGGGCCTTCCCGTGGGAAAGCATGGCGACGGCGTCCTGATAGATTTCGGATTCGACCTCCTGACGGTGGCGGTTGAGGCGGCACAGCTGCTGCGCCAGCTCGGCCGCGCGCATCGCGTCGTGCGTGAGGAACAGCTCCGTGGCAACGTTCACCTGTCCCATGCGGCCGGCAGCGTTGATGCGCGGGGCCAGCGTATAGCCGATGGTGCCCGCCGTGACGGGCTGACGGCCCGCACCGCATTCCGCCATCAGCGCGGCGATGCCGACGCGCTTCGGCTTTGCCAGCGCCTTGAGGCCGCGGGCCACCATGGCGCGGTTTTCGCCCGTGAGCGGCATGACGTCCGCGACGGTGCCGAGGCAGAGAAGATCCGCGAAGCGGTCGAGCAGCGACGTCTGGTCGCCGGAGATGGCCGCCGCCAGCTTGAACGCCACGCCGACGCCCGCCAGATCGTGCTGGGCGTTGTCGGGCTGATCGGGCCGGTGCGGATCGACGACGGCGATGGCCGCCGGGAGCGTGGTCTTGCATTCATGATGGTCGGTGACGACCAGATCGATGCCAAGCGCGCGGCAAAGCTCCGCCTCCTTGTTTGCGGTAATGCCGCAGTCTACCGTGACGATCAGGCTCACGCCCGCCTCCAGCAGAGAGCGGATGGCAATTTCATTGAGGCCGTAGCCCTCCTCGAGACGCGCCGGGATGTAGCTCGTCACGTTTCCGCCGCGCTCACGGAGAAATTCCGTCATCAGGCAGGTCGCCGTGATGCCGTCCACGTCATAGTCGCCGAAAACGCAGATATGCTCCTTCGTATCCAGCGCGCGCTGCACCCGCGCGACTGCAGGCTCCATATCCAGCAGCGCGAACGGATCGGAGAGCGCGCAGCCGCAGGAGAGAAATTCCCGCGCCTGCTCGGGCGTATGATAGCCGCGGCTGCATAAGACCGCGGCTGTGATCGGGGAAAAGCCAGCCTGACGCAGGGCTTCGACCTCTGCGTCGTTCTTCGGGCCGGAAATGGCCCAGGTTCCGTACTTCACTTCAGATACA
>ENA-UEQW01002280-UEQW01002280.1-human-gut-metagenome-genome-assembly--contig:-NODE-2280-length-14767-cov-91.959837_pt1 | contig 14767 bp, 26 predicted proteins | sample MGYA00242947_ERZ507947 | MGnify/ENA primary metagenome ERZ507947 (study PRJEB26167, sample SAMN06115421) | human gut metagenome | host: Homo sapiens | place: China:Guizhou | collected 2015-03-17... | reverse complement strand
AACACTTCCAGAATTAATGAATCTCGTTCTGCGATTCTCTGAAGACTTTCATAATCTCGTCTATCATGTTCTTCCAGTGTTTCAACACGCTTGTTGAGCCGAAATGCCGGAGTAATCCATTTAAAAATAACAGCTGCTGCCCCTCCAATAATTGATACTCCTCCACAGATTGAAAGAAAAAGCTGAATAAATTCCTGTATGCTCATTTAGCTACTCCTTTTCCCAGTAATATACCGGGATCTCATTACCACTATCCCATGTATCGAAATATTTGCCCTCTTGTACTGTCACTACATGACCATCTATGCAGAGAATATACGTACCTGTCGGATGGTCTGTGCAAAAATCATTGACTGTATAGATATATCGCTCTGATTGTTCAATCAGTTTGCGCCTGTATCCATGCTTGTAGAGATACGCTCCCCAGACATAATTTGCACTCGGCATATCTGACAGAGTGCATGCCTGTATTATTAACCCGGTAAAAACCGTTTCCCAATCAAAACCGGTTGCTTTGCATATTGCTCGGACAACGCAATCTCCTGTTCTCTTATCCTTAACAGGATTTGGATTATAATATTCCCATCTGTCCATCAGTCAATCCCCTTTGCTGTCTTATATCGTTTTGCCGCTCCTCTGGCTTTTGCGGCGTTCTGACGATTCCACTTAGCGATCATGAGCCGGTCTTTCAGTTCCCTCAGGTCGTTCTGCTTGCAGTACTCTTTGTATGCAGCATTTTGTTTCTGCAAAAGATAAGACTTCCGGTCAAGGTCTTGCTGTAATGCGAACTTTGTCTGTTCGTCCTTGCAGTTATCAACCGCCGCTTGCATTCCAAGGACTTCACGCTTCGTTTTGCGGATTCTCCGTTCATAAGTACGTTGCCGCTGTTCTTTTTCGTACTGCTTTCCCTTGTTGGCTTTATCCTGCGCTGATAGTTCTGCATAAGGATTCGGCATTCCTTCCGCCCAAACTGAAAAATGATGTCTGCAATTTACTCCACATATTCCATCGGCTTCACCATAATGACAATTTTCAATAAAATCCGGATATTGACTTGCTTTTTGCTCCAGCATTCTACGGTATTCTGATGTGTCTCGCTCTCGAAAAAACTCCGGTTTGATTTCTTTTAATTTTTCCCAGTCTATGGAAAATACCTGCCCTTGCCATACTTCATGGCTTGGGCGGCTTCCTATATGTGCCGATGTCAGTACTAAACCATATCCCATTTCTTTCATTCTTGCCAACTGAATATCAGCGCACGCCTGCGCCACACCAGTTCTGACAGAGCGTGCTATTGCTGTTTCAATCGTGTCTTTTCTGCCAGATTGATATGTGACCGTAACACCATCACTCACAACATTATTAACTGCTTCTTTAATAGCTTGTGTATACCCCACCGCCCCAGTCATTACATGATTATAGGTAAGGTCACATTGCTCGATATATAGCCTTTGAGCGGCACTTGCGGTTGTTCTTGTGAAGTTCTTCCACTCGCCCATAGTTGCAAGCATATTTCGCTCCACGAGTCTTATCATAGCCGGTGATTGTTCGAGTGGTACAGGGCTTAATCCTGCCGCCTTGTATATCTTATCATCATAATCGAGGGCAGTGATTCCGGCATCTTCAAACGCTTCGAGAAGTTCCTGTTGCTCGCGTTTAGTGTATTTGGATAGTTCCGCCAGAATGTCTTCTAGCAGTTCACCGGATTCCTGCAACGTCCTGATTCTCCACGCATCGGCGTTGGTCAGGATATAATCCTCACCTCTGCCGATTCTTGCCATCATCCTTGACACGATCTCAGAGATGATATACTGATGCAATTCTTCAGCAATTTGTTCACTGCCCTCTGTAATTCTTCGCAAATATTCTGGACTAAGTATAGTGTATCACCTCTTTTCTTGTTATTATTCTCCCCATCTGATACAATGTAATAATCAAATAGGGAGGATAATGCAATGTTTGGAAGAAATAAGCGTAAAGGCGAAGTTTGCATTGATATAAAAGTAAATATAGTGCCAGTGCAATACGTTCGCTTGCTGTCACAATGTCGGAAGGAAGATAAGGGTATCTCTGACATTGTTGGACAAGCTTTAAATGAATATTTTGATAAGCGAGGAGAGGAGATTTAATTCCTCTCTTCTTTTTGGTGTGTTTTAGTATGTATTAATATGTATTAGTAATACCGAAATGCCATCTTTAGTTAATTAGTTTCCGCTTTCGGTTCTTCTTCCTTATTAACATCCATCAACTCATTATACTGTTCCTCTGTAATCCTGCCAGTCGCAAAGAAAATATCAATCTTATTCTTTAAATCATCTGTCAGTCCATTTCTTTCTTTAAGTTTCAGTAATGTTCTATATAACATAATCATACCTCCAATTCTGTAAGTGCTACTGCATATTCGCTGTTGACATAGGCTTCTGCCGCCTGTAAATCAGTATCCTGCGTACGTGCGTCTATATCATATATGTACTCCCTTGTATCGCCAATCTGCTGTTTTACATAGTTCCAACCGTTCTCCATTGAAATTGGATAATTGAATATTGTATATCCGTCCAATTGTTCTGAATTGACGCTGATGTTTGTAGTCGGATAATATGTTGTAAGTGCTTTAAATGCGGTAATTTCTTCTGTGGTAAGGTCAATTTCTTGTGATTCTGCTAACAACCATTCGGTTTTGTTTGCAACAGATTGTGTATTATCTAACTTAGAAGAATCAACCATCTTTACCAACTTCCCACGTTCCACATCCACATAATCCGCAATATACTGCTGACCGTCGATTGTGACGTTACCACCTGATTCTACAGGGATTGCGTTGAGAGTATACGGCAGGGTGACGGTCTGAATAGGTTTGTATGGTTCAAAATCGGAATCTGTGGCACTTATCATTATATTTTTGTATGTAATTTCGGTAGCTGTAGTGGCATAAATACCAAACATAATTTTTACATATGAAACATTTTTTAAATCGATTGTTTCATAATTAATTCCAGCTTTCGTTCCATCAAATTCAAAACTCACATGAGAAATGTTATTTCCTGATATACTTTCTTTGCCATTACTACCCATCAATTCTTTATTTATATCAAAGTATTTCGCATTAATATGGTATCGACCATCACTTGTGTCCGAAGACGTATCAAAAGAAAAATAAATTTTCCCCTTGTGTAAAATAACAGGTATAAAATCCGTAGTATATGTTTTTGTCAACCCAATTAAATCACTACCGGGATATAAATTCTCCCCACACACCTTCACAGTCGGATTCACCACGCTCTTAATCTCAACTGGATTCTCTGGCGTTGGTGTTCCGTCCTGTGATGATTTGCCATATATCATCATATCCATAATTTTGCCATTGTCAGAATCGGCAAGATGAGTTTCACCTTGCGAACTGGCGTAGAACTTAGTAATTTTGTTGGATAAATCTTCCTTTAGCGAATTAGTTTCTTCCTTTAGTGAATCAGTTTCTACCTTTACTTCTTTAAATTTATCACCTGCTGCTTTGGCGTCTGCAAATGCTCCCTGTATGGATAATGTTTCATCAGAAACAGGCGTTTTGAGAACGTTTTCATAAGGCAACTGTCTCTTCTTCCCATCTGCTGTGATTATTCCCTTGAATGTATCAGCCATTATTGTTTCCCTCCGTTGCTTTCAAACTCACATATCCATCTGCATCCATGTTAAGTCCAACACCCTTGTCGGACAGGTATGTTTGTACCGCTTCTGCTATAGCTTCTTTGCTGGTTCCGATTCCGTCTATACAGAGTTTATACAGATACTTCTCTTTTCGCGTAATTGGCTTTGGAATTTCGCCTGTATAATCGCCTGTCAGATATGCGAGGTACTTTTCTTCTCGCGTTACTGGTTTATCTGCCATCTTTTTACTCCTCTCCGAATAATGTTGGTTCGTCTGGCTGAGCTTCTTTGACCATTGCTACCGCCTCGTCTTTCGTCATTCCTTCGAACTTCACGAAGTACATCCATGCCGGAACCTTACCAGTGGTCACATACTGCCACCATCTTGCACGGTCGTTTTCTCTGACATAGAGGATGTCTCCGAAATCATAATTGACTTCATAAGCCCCAACCGGTGCAAGCCCGTACAGATCAGCGTAGACGTTCAATGCGTAAATAACTTCATCTAGGCAAGACTCCAACTTATCCCTTACATCCTTGATGAACTGCACTGTCCTCTGCTGCTCCGCTTCTACTCCTGTAGCTGTCTGAATACCGCTAGATTCGTTAAAAACAAAGTACCCGTTGGAGAATCCAATCTTGTATCCTAACTGGCTTAAAAGGGCATTTATGCCGCTTATACGGGTATCTGTGTTGAGAATCGGGTTGATTTCTTGGTAAAACTCTTTTTCGTCCTGCCCGAATACATTTTTCACATAATCCGGCAAGCTCATTTCTGAGCATCTGTGTTCCATGGCCTGCGGTGTCATGGCTGCTACTGGAGACCCGCTCGGCATCAGCAGTCGGTCATCTACCAGAGCAGTTCGCTTAGAATCAAGGATTTCTTTTGCATTTCGGCTGTATGCAATATCGAGGTCTTTTAATTCTTCAATAGCTTCAGCGAATATTGGAAGTCCAAGTGGTGTACTGATGTCCACATTGTTCGCCTGTGGCGTCCGTAGAACTCCGTACAGAGGCCCGTCCAGCTTCTCACCGTTCGCCTTAAGAATTGGCGGAGTGTCTGCCATGAGGTCAGCCCACTTTGTCTGTTTAAGGTCGATTCTGTCGCCGATTGACTGAGGGGATTTTGATACATAGGCTCTGTTAGAAACGTAGTACGGGCAGGCCGTCACTCCATCCACTGTTGTATCAACAAACCTGTGATATTCGAGCCTTGTGTAGTATTTCCGTCCAACTGTATACGAATCTTTAAATATGATCCCTTTGATTTCCTGATTATCGTAATCCACAATCATCACATCTGCCGGAGTGAATACGTCAAGACTCTCGCCGTTCGGCTTAATGAACACGGTTCCATAAGCGCAGCCATATTCCACCCAGTGCCGGATTTGGAAATATACCTTGTCAATCTGCTCCTGTAACCACGTAGCCCTTGCAGAGCCATCTACCTGAATACCGATCGCCAATGTTGCAAGCCGGGCTGTTTCTGAGCAGACGGATTTCGCGAAATTAATCGTCTTAATGTTATTCTTATCATCTAACCATTCCGGCATTCCCCTGTAAATGTTCGCGCACCGGTTAATCAGCGCTTCCATCTCTGGGAATTCTGCCGCCTGGATACTAAAGTCCTCTTCGGCTTGTTTTTTGAAAATCATGTTAAACCACCTTTTTAGTGTTGTTATAAGTCCCATTATGCACTCACGCCCCAGTATTTTATCTCACCCTGCCTACGTGCTTCTGTTGCTTCTTCAAGCGTGTCATGCCTGCCTAGATCAACTTTTTTATTATCTACATAGATTGTTGCTCTATATTTCCCTCTGTCCATGGAAACACCAGTAACACCAGTTGAATTTATTTTTTCCATTCTTTTGTTTCTTGCCTGCTGAGTCCATGTTGCCCATCTGCAATTTTCTGGCGAATAGTCCGAATTTGTGTCTATTCTATCAATACTCAAATTATCAGTATATCCATTTTCTAATGCCCATAGAACAAACGCTTCTGAACTTTTATTCCATTCTTTGCAAACCTTTATTCCTCTTCCGCCATAGTCTTCATAATCTTTGTCATTGGGGTTATTGCATCTCTGACGAATTCCCTGCCAGATTTTATATATTCTTTTATATTTAAGACTATACCCTCGTTTAAGCATTATTTCCTCTCCTTCTCCACAATGATTCTGTTGCATATCTGCAGGCATCAATTAAATGATTGTCTTCATCCGGATATCCGCTTATAATGTTTCCGTCCTTATCTCTTTCATATTCATATTTCGAAAATTCTTTATAAGCATTAGGCGTTCTCTTAGGATCAATGACAATAGTTCTTGTTTGAAGCCATTTCATAGAATATTCTACACTTCCAGGGCCTTTTATTGCGCCCCTTGCCGGAAGTCCAAAATCTCTATAATCATTAATTGATTTAGGTTCTGCTGAATCGCAAGTGATAGTATAATCATCGTATTTCCTTTTTAGAATCTCGTCTGCTGACTTCCTATTTCCCCATTTATTTTCGTAAATTTCGTCAATGATATATATCTCTTCAGTGTTATGGTTGTAATACAAGCGGATAAAAGCATACGGATCAGGAAAAAATCCCCAGTCACACCCCTGGTACACTTTATCCATGTGGCTGATTTCTTCATCCGTAATGGTACGTTCTTCAATATATTCAAAGACGTTTCCGCCATTACCGTTGGCTTCTCCTAAATACTCATTCTTGTAAGCATCTGGATTGGTCTCTTTCAGATGTTCAGCATCCTCCAGGAAGATGTCGCCTAGCCATTCCTGTTCAATGTCAAGATCAAGATATGTGCTATGCACAACCAGCGCGCTATCATCTTTTTCTTCTGCTTCTGCCGTATATTCATTCGCCCAGTTATTCTTGCTTCTCGGTGGGTTGAATGATTTAAACTTGTACGCTTCGTTGCCACCACGAATCGCAGACTGCTGAATATTTCGTATTTCTTCCGGACCGGCAAATTGATCAAGTTCCTCGAACCAGACAATGCCGATATAACCAAACTCCGGCTTGATGGACTTAATCTTTAATGGATCATCAGCACCACGAAAGTATATCTTCTGTCCAGTAGGCTTATATGTAATCTCCATAGGAGATACCTTGCACGTAAATTCCTCATTTAGATTTAATTTATCAATAGCCCATTTCATCTGAGCATAAACAGAATCTTTAATAGTGTTTCCGACTTTTCGCAGAATCAGGGCGTGCATGTTCAAATTATTCTTCAGCAGTTCCGGTATAATCAATGATGTTGTCGATGACTTCATGGATCCACGCCCGCCGGGGAGAATGTATTCGCTATGTTTCTTTTTCCGGATATCTCTAATCATTTTATGAAATACGTCCGGGACAATATCCAGATCAATATGATATTCACCTTGTAATCTGGCTTTTTCTTCTGCTTTCTGCTGTTCTTCTCTGGCTTCTTTTATCGCAAGTGTTTTCTCCAGATCATTCATAGATTTCAGTTGATCGGAGAAGTCCGGGGCAAAACCGAACGAATCTTTTAGCTCACCTCTTGCAATCATGGAACGGCGTTGCTGAATTTCTGCCAGAGACATGATGTCAGTACATTTTTGTTTCTCGATTTTAGCCTGCTTTTCGGCTATATAAGATAAAACCTTATCATTTCTTATCAATCTATAGCCTTCCACTTCATAATTTTTATATCCAGCTTTCCTTGCGGCGTCAGATGCATTCCCGCCATTCTTTATATATTCATCTGCAAACGCTTTCTGTTTAGGCGTCAAGTCCATCTAATCACCTCTATCTATTTCCATTCTTGGCACGCCTCCCATATTTCTTTTAAGCACATGACTACATCATACTGAGATGCTGTGCGTAATATTTCATAGTCACAATCTTTCCATTCTTTTCTTTTGGTCAAATGAAGTGTAGGCGTTGAGATTATGGTAAGAGTAATCAATCTTTCCTGTTCTTTGCTGTAAAATTGTGACGTTCCAATTTTTATAATTAATCCGGTGGATAATATAGCTTTTTGGAGTTTTCTTGTAACTGCTTTTAAGTTCGCCATATCATCACCTCAATTCAAAAAAATCCCCAGTATAGCAGTTATATACAAATATAATACCACACTGGGGAGATTTAGCTCTCTACCACTTTTATAAATTTTTAAGTTTTTTAAAGTCTGCCAATCAATTTGGCTAAATGATAATATTCCGCCATGACCTTGCGTTTGTATCCATAGAAGTCATTTTCTGTTGCAGGAACCGTCCTGATCTTCTCCATCGTTCGATAGCCGATGCTGTTCACGATACTGTCATAGATTTGTGATTCAATGCCGGGTGCGTATTTGATAGATACCTGCAACAGATTGTATTTATCGCTTTCACTAAGATTCCGCAAGTGACTTTGTAACGTCGGTATATCATCCGGCGGTACTCCGTAGTCAATCAGTGTTGCCTTTCTTAACTTCATTTATTTCACCTTCTTCATTCAAACTCCAGTCACATGGTATGCCTTGAAAACATTCTGGACAGTGTTCGTAGAATCTGCAACCTTTGCAATCCGCTGGCTGTCCAGTACAATATTGCTGTAGTACGTGGTATGCTGATATAGCAAGGTTTGGCGTTATGTCTGGTGTAGGTTTGCTATTCATTTCTTCATCTCCTCCAACTTCTTCTCAGCTTCTTCACGAGTGAGAAATACGGTTTTGCCAATTTCACTCATTGGAAAAGCTCCTGTTATTGATATTGAATGGGTATAGTTTTCGTAATAAAATATAATTTCATCTTCTATTCCTATACCTGGTTCTACATAGCTGTCACAATATCCATATGAAAATGCTTTTATTTCATACGATTCTGGATATCCAAAATCGTTATCCCACACCATATCTCCGACTTTGCACGGTAATCTCACAAGCAAGCCCTGTTCTTCTGCTTCTTTATAAGATTTCAGTTCTTCCAGCCAATTTGCAAGCTGTTCATGTTCTTTTGCACGTTCTCTGTAAATTGTTTTAATGTCATCGTCTATAGAGTCTATTGATTCGTATTCCGTATTTCTATAATTTCTTTCTGCTACTTCTTTTTCGTATTTAATTGCTTCTTCAAGTGTTATTCTCTCCATCTACTTCACCTCTTCCATCTGGCTTTCTACAGTATCTGCAAGTAACTTCAAGGACTTAATAAGCGAGTCAATCAATGTTCTGTCTGGGTTTTTAGCAAGTGCTCTGACAAGGTTTACTGCATCTTTGAGCTCCTTCTCATATTCAATTACGTCTGATGCTTTTACTAATTCATACCCCGGTGCAAGGTCGGCATTTCTTGTTAGTTCTTTATTGCCATAGAACTTTAATATATCCGGGACCTGCTGTTCTTCAAAAGGATATGGATACACTTCTTTTCCGCCGTACCATCTATATCCTTGTTTCTTTGCCGCTTTCAGAATATTTTCATACTCTTCATGTGTTCTGACTAATACGCATTTATTTGCCAGATCAATCATCTACTTCACCTCCTGTAATCTCAGCCAAGCACTTATCATATCCATCTTTATATCCAAGGTCATAACCGCTTGTAATTTTTGGTGTTTTGATTTTGTCTGGTAACGGTCGCATTGGGCACCGCTCAGGTCTATCAGTTGAGTTTTCAATTGTTTTACCAGTTATTAAACACTGAAATCTGTGATAGGTATAGCAAAACATACAGCAACCCTCACAAGATTTTGGCGTATCAATCACTAATACTGATTTACTCATCTGATTCCTCCTGTAATAATTCTTTATTGTCGAAAATGTTGCCAACCGGCATAGCGTATACCATGTCAATCCAATACCCTAAATCTTTTCTAAGACATTTGTCTCCCGTCCAATCTACATAGAATCCGAGATGTTCTGTTTTCTGAGAATCAAAACAATTTTGATAATATCCATATTTGATTGGAGCATAGATTTCTCCGAAATGATATTTGATAATATCATTCTCCCAAATTTTATTGCCGTATTTATCGTAAAGACCTGTGAACTGGCAGATGGTATCCGGAATAATTTCTATTGATCTCCAAATTGCATTCGTATTAGAAATACTTCTCAGTCTCTGCGAATCGGTTTTTTCGGAACTAATCCATGCTCTATTGATAGATGTTATTAAGCTTCCTTCAATCCATTCTCCGTTATCTTTTCTTTTTCCCTTGAAAATAATTTCTCTCATTCAACTCCACCGCCTTTCACAATCTCCACAGCATCATTCAAAATTACGATTTCATAAGATTTTGTCCATCCCACAGGTTTTGCTAATGTACTCCGTTTTTCCAACTGCTCCACAACCTTATCCACATCAAAAGCTGTCGGCTGTTCGTCAATCTTTTTAAGAATCTCTAAATCATCAGAATATGCACAATGTATTACGTGTTTTAATTTATCAGCATCAATTAATCTCATAAGCATCCTCCTGTTTTACATAATCCGGACATTCCTCCACATATTCATAGCTATCCATCATGTCGCACCGGTTATCACAACCGCATTGTTTCTCACAGCAAATGCAGCACTCTGTTTCACCATCAGGGCATTCTATTTTGCAATATCCCATTTAATCCTCCTTATATGGTTCTGGAAGCGGTCGCCATGCCGTAATCTCAATCCAATCATAATTGCTATCAAGATAATATCCATCGGAATCAATGCAGCACATATCTTGCCATGTTGTTTTTCCGTTGGTAACCAATATTTCTTGTTCATCATCTGGCAGTTTGCAGTCAAGCATATAATGTATATCTTTTGAAATGGATTCTTCTGTGCGTTCTTTTTCTGATATCTGATGATATTTTACCGGAATCCAACCATTTTCTTTCTCGTCCTGCTCCAGATCAGCTTGAAGCTGCTCGATCATATCTTGAATAACTTTGGCATACAACCCAGCGTATTTGTAGCAGTCCGAATATTTGTCCTTGTACTGCTTTAACCTGTCTTTGATATGGCTCATGCTTCCACCTCCGAATCTTCTGGCATCTGAAAGACCGCTGATTCTCTTATCATTTCTATATACTCCTTTAACACTTTAATTCCACCAGCTACGCTCTCGGGAGTATCATAACTTCCTGCGTACGTCGCACCAGCTAATCCCGTACTGACGATTTTTGATGCTTCAAAATTCGCATAGGTTCCCTGAATCATATCCAGTACTTTAATTGCCTTTTCTTTGGTAGAATAATATCCTAATCTCATTTCATCAGAGCTTATATCAATCAAACTTCCGCTTGGTCGATATACTTCTCTGACATAAATATGATGGGTTGCAGCCATGTTTATTATCATTTCTTTATCTTGACTTCTGATTAACATTTTGTGTCCTCCTTATCACTTGCTCTTCGATTCCACTGTTCTACGGCTTCTTCATAATCCCATGTACCCGGGCAAAAATTTAATCCGCATTCACAGCGAATACTTATCGGATAACCTCCACTGTCAGGGTCGTAAAAAGATGGCCTCCAATCTCTTTCTGGGATATACATATCTTTGTCTGTATCTATCTCTTTTCCACAAAACGGACAAGGTTTTAATTTCTCCATTTTCATTCTCACTTTCTCATATAATTCAAATATTCTTCCGATGCTTCTGACAGCTTGATACAGTCTGGCTCATAAGGTTTTGGATATACCGTATATCCACACTTCGGGCATTTGATTTGTGGTGGATAGTATTCAACCCATTCCATGTTTCCACCACATTTTCTGCAACGGATGTATCTCTCTACTTTCTTTGGCTTCGGTTTAAAAAAAGAAGTATAATTATTCTTTCTCATTTCCGTCCTCACTTTCCCCATGTAAGCAACTGGCACGCTATTGTGCAGTTAGTACATGATTTTATACTCCCATCTTATTAACCAGATTCTTGTTCATCTCATCAAATCTTACATCTGTGTTCTCTTCAATGTCCTGCATCATGCTCAGAACGCTCATTTCGCCCCTATTTGCCATTTTAACGTACTCATTGGCAGTTTGCATGACTGTGATCAAACGTTTCGTAGAAAAGCCATATAAGCGTCTCAGAGCCATCATTGTGGTAACGACATTAATCGTATCAGCCCAATCTTCTCCATCGTTGAATCCATTCTCATAAGCTTCTCTCTCCATGCTTTTGATCTGGCTATGGCAGTTAACCATTGCCCGTCCGAATGCCTGAGCTGCCTGATTGGACTGAGCTAGAGGGAGTCTCTGCTTTCGTGGTTTTGCTTTAAGCTTACTGCTCACGCTTCACACACCTCCTAATTTGCCCTGCAACGGCTTCAAACTGCTTAAGCAATGAATTGTCGTCATTTCGGTTTAAAGTCCGATCATAAGCCGGAGAGACGTCCCACAAGTCATTTACGAGGACGCCGTGCGCCACACTGTTGAGTAGTGCGCTTCGATGTGCTCCTGTGATACTTATAATCTCGTCAAGAGTGAACTCTCCAACGTACTCAGTGCCTTTGAACAGCTCATACAGTTTCATGCTTCTTCCTCCTTGTCACGAACTCATATCCCGTCAGCCGGAACGCTCTCGATGTCTTCGGGTGGTCTGTTTCGATCAGCCCATCTGTTCGCAGCATGTCCATGTGGCGAAGCACTGTGGCATTTGACACGCCGACCCCGTCAGAAATCTCTTTATAGGACGGCGCGTACCGATGTTCCTTGATATACCGGCAGATGTACAAATATATGTCTTTGTGAATCTGCTGACCTTCTTTATACTTCTGTTTGTACATTCTTTCTCAACTCCCTTTGTTTAGAATCGATAAATTTACAAAACGCTAAAACAAATTCTTTTGCTAATGGATCTGAATATATTTCCATCAATTCCATGCAGCGGTCATAAGCTGCTTTTGAATATTCGTCTGTGAGTTCAACCAGATAAAACTCTTTTATTAATTCCCACAATTTAGGCATAAACATTGCCATCATTGGAATATCATCTTTTCTTACACTTGCCATTTCTTCCCCCTTGAATGTGTAACGTGTAACATAAGTATTTAATTTTTCCTATAATTACCTTTTTATATAATTATTAAAATATACTTTATAGTAAAATATTAGTTACATTAGTTACACTAAGTAAAAAATACAGTATTTATAAGGGTTTGAGGGTGTTTCCAGAGTGTAACTAAGTGTAACTAGCCGTAACTAAAATCATTCAAATGGTATCTCACACTCACACATTTTTTCAAATTCACTTAATTTTCTGACTTTTTGGTAGCATATCTGCGGACCATACTTTCCGCATCTCACCCGTTTCCCGCCGTTCTCCCTTTCCCATCCGTCAATGCAGTTCTGCATGATGGAGTGAATTTCATTGGACTCAAACCTTGTGGGCTTGCGGCCCTCGTTACCCAGCGCCTGTTCATATAGCATTGCGACGCAAACGCGAGGTTCCGCTGTATGGTCTAGCCATTCTTGAATAATTCCGACCCTCACATCCTCTTCCATAAATTCCTCCTGTTTATCCTCTATATATCGCTGCAAATTCTTCGGAAGAATTAACTTAGGTGTTCTATCGGCCCTTTCAAAAAGCTCCATGGCTTCTCCCCAAGCGTTTGTAAAGTCTGACACTACGGCCTGTGGATCATCAAACATGGATTTCAGGACATGTTCTTTTCTCGTGACTATCGGAAGGAACCGTCTATTGCCTGTTCTGTCAGTCAGGAAACGGTCATTGTTGGTTGTTCCGGCAAATACACACACTCTTGGTCTCTGCTCTGTTCTGCGCCCATATGGAGGTCTGTACGTGTCCACTGTGGACGTTAAAAATGCTTTGATGCTCTCAACTTCTTTTGCTTTTTTAGTAGCCAGCAGTTCTGCCAGTTCCACCATCCACATACCGCGCAGCTTTTCCGGGGCTTTGTCGCCCTCGACTGTATTGAAGTTGTCGTTATACCATGCATTATTGAGTGATAAAAGTCTCAGAAAGGTAGATTTTCCAATTCCCTGTGAGCCGTATAATACTGGCATGTAGTCAAACTTACATCCCGGATGGAACGCCCTGCTGATTGCACCTAACATAAACAGTTTCATACATTCCCTGGAATACTCTGTGTCTTCCACTCCCAGATATTCTGGAAGTAGTTTGCTGATATATCCGGTCTTTTTATTCCACTTATTCTTATGGATGTCAGTAAGCATATCGACAACAGGGTTGAATCTGTTTCTATTTGCCACGATATTAAGTGCTTCCATGATCTTCTCCAGACTCTTTAGCCCGTATTTTGATTCAATGTACGACTTCAAATTGCTGTCATCACTGTTGCTCCATTCCCTATACATGTTTACATGTTCCCATGGGAGACTTCCACAAACAAAGGGCGCGTATGATAACTCGTTATATTTGATATGTCCATACAAATCAGGGTCGTACTCAATGGCTTCACACATGTTCTTAATGCTCTGAATCATTGTTCCTTTTTCTGTAAAATCAAACTCCGGCTCCCTCCACCCTTGCGTTGCAACCCCCTCTGAGTCAATGTGAATGGGCTTTCCTTTATCATATCTAGTCGCACTTGATACAATGACTTTGACTTCCTGTTCAGTTAATGGAGGCGAGCAGGAACTTTCATTCTCAGCCATGGTAGCAGCGAACACTGATTGATCTGACGCTCCTTTCGCCTGCATCATACACGCAAAACGAAAAAGCATCTGATTTCTTTGTCCTGCTGCCACGATATTTGGCATGGTAAAAGCTGTGCCTTGTTTCTGATCGTCATGGCTCAAGAAGTATTCTACATTGTTATCGGCCTTTGCAATTTCAAATTCATCCGGTGAATATTCCCATTCATACCGATTGCCATTCTTATGTATTGATGGAGGAGCTACTACGTACCCGCCATTTCCACGAATATCTACACCATCAATAATTCCGGCTCGGTTCTTTATTTTGCCATTTCCACGGTAGTACAAATGGTATCCGCCACGCCCCGTGATGGCTGTCCATGTTTCTGGGAAATCTCCGTGTTCACGCTGCCAATCTTCAAGTGAATGGTACCCATCTATTCCGCGATCCTCATCAATGTCTAAATCAATTACAAATACATTCTGGCTAACTGAGCCAGTCGCAAGGCCTATGTTTGCATTTGGGTATTTCTGCCACCATGCCTTTATCTGAGCTGCATCCGTAGTT
>ENA-UEQW01002272-UEQW01002272.1-human-gut-metagenome-genome-assembly--contig:-NODE-2272-length-14816-cov-10.944162_pt1 | contig 14816 bp, 8 predicted proteins | sample MGYA00242947_ERZ507947 | MGnify/ENA primary metagenome ERZ507947 (study PRJEB26167, sample SAMN06115421) | human gut metagenome | host: Homo sapiens | place: China:Guizhou | collected 2015-03-17... | reverse complement strand
CGTCTGGAACCTTCATCCATCTCGAATAATAGCATGGGACGTAGTTCCGTGAAAGAGAGTTATGAAAAAATATTCGAAGACCTGGATTACGCGATACAGTACGGTCCCCGTTTTTATTCCAAATACCGTTCCTGCGCGACAACTGCCAAAGCTTTTAAAGCAGATATCTTAATGAATCGAGGAGAAGAAGGAGACTACACGGAAGCAATACGATTGGCAAATGAAGTGATTGCCAGTGATGAATTCGGATTGGAAGACAAATATGAAGATATTTTTAACAAGGGGTACTCTTCAAAAGAATTGATGTTCACACGACACATCAAGACACCGCCTACAATGGATGATAACGTGGGTAGCTTGTTCAAGATGTTCGGTGGTGCAACCTATAAACCGACAGAGATGTATTTCGAAATTCTGACCCCAGACGATAAACGTTACGAAGCTACTTTCGATTCCGTGATGCTCGGTAACGGAACGGCAGCACGAAAAACACAGGTGTGGAAGAAACATTACGTCACATCCGGCGATTGCCCGATGTATTATATGCGCGTGGCCCAGATGTACTTGATCAAGGCTGAGGCAATGGCTCGCACGAATGCCACTATAAAGGACTGTCTGGACGTGCTGAATGTTCTACGCCTTCGTTCCGGTAACACGACTTTTGATGTAGCCGATTACAGTACCCTGTCAGACGTGCTGGAAGAGGTTTTCCGGGAGAACGTACGGGAAATCGGGATGGAAAACGGAGCTATATTCTATCTCTCCGTGAGATATACCGAAGGAAACCGCCGAAAATTAAAAGATATGAACCCGAATTTTGAGAATGACGACCAACTGTGTTTCCCCATTCCCAAAGCCGAATTGGAACATAATTTCGTAGTAGAGCAAAAACCTTTATAATACCAGACCATATGATGAAAATGAATATATTGAAAAACGGATTCCAAGCATTAATTATTGTATCATTGATGGCTGCCTGTTCACTCGGTGAGGTGCTGGAACCTTCCGATGGAGTGAATATGGCGTTAATGGAAACAGTCGACACCGTCGTCGCCATACCGGGAGACACGATAAGTTTCAAATTTATAGCGTCAACCAACGGGGCAACTTTACGTCGTATTGAAATCGTGGAAAAAAGCCATAATTTCAATGAATTGAAGGACTCCATCCGATTCGCATTAGTGGATGAAACACTGGAACTGACGGTGGACGAAGAGGGGTATTTATCTCGTCCCGTCTCGACTGTGATGATGATTTATCCCGTTATCGTACCTAACGACAAAGCCATCGTGGGAGAAGTACTTAGCATGACTTTCAAAGCGCATAATGACAAGGGGAAATCCGGAAGTATAAAATCCTCATTCAAGATCGTGAACTATATTCGAAACACGAGTTGGTTATGGCTGTACAAACTTGCCGGAAAAATACAAGGAAGTATGTTTTTTAATCCCGCAAAATACAAGGTCTATTCAAACAGCAGTTTCGGAACTCATAAAGATGAAATAGACGTGGCGGCTTACACGGCAAACGACGGGAAGCACTACTTCCTGAATCCGGCCGACAAGGAAACGCAAACCCTGTTCGTGACAGATGGCATGGAGTATGACGCCTCAACCATGAGAACTACAAAATTCATTTCATTGGATCATGTCAATTTTGACCTTGCCGGAGATACGGAGCTGGAACAGATGGACTTCTCGAAAGCCGTGAATAAAATCGAAGTGATCACCGGAAGCGTCGTCGGTTTCGAGAACCAAGATGGGCGACGGGGAATAATGAACGTGAAAATATCATCGTCCATCTACCCGACGATCCAATGCAAATTTCAAGCGGTAGCTAAAAAACAATAATGGTTTAAATGAAAAGAAGGGAAACTGTTTAACAAGTCTATTTTTAACGACTACCTCCCCTAACCCCTCCTTACACAGGAGGGGGAACCTCTTGGCAATCACCCCTCCCCCTATGCAAGAGGGAATTGGAGGGGGTAGTTTGTTGATGTCGGATAAGACCTGTTAGACAGTCTCTCTTTTTTGTACAATTCCCTTCAAATCTCGAAAAACTTCAACAGTTTATATAAACACCACTCGTACGTGTTCAAAATTCGTATAAACAGCCTGTTTTAAATCCGAAAATAGCCACAATCGATTGTCACACATGATAAAATTGTTTTTTATGCGATTTCTTGTCGATTAATCGACTTATTTGTGATATTTTATATAATTTTGTGACGATAATTGTTTCTCTTGCAAAGAGAGTTGTTTAAAAGTTTGATTTATGCATGTCGAAAGATATTGTATAATATTGATTTTCTTGCTGTTTTACACGAACATAGCACGTTCGCAAAAGCAACGCACGGAAATTAGCATTAATTTCCGCACGAACAGCATAGTGATTGATTCCACCTACTCTGATAACGCCGCCCGTATGCGGGGAATCATAACAACCCTGCAGAATATCAAGCAGGATAGTACGGTAAACATCGTTGAGGTTTCTTTCTGCGGGGCTGCCTCCCCGGAAGGCAGTTACGAGCTTAACCGCAAACTGGCACGAGGACGTCTCACGTCTCTCGAAAAATTTGTACGCCGAGATATCAACATACCCGACAGCATCATCACCCGAAACGACAGCTATATTCCTTGGGACTACTTGAAATCACAGGTAGAAAATTCAGACCTGCAAAACAAAGATGAGATAATCTTCATACTGGAAGAAGAGGCCCGATTAGTAGATTACCATCATACGGGGACGAACATTGACAACCGTATTGTCAAACTGAAACAACTGGATAACGGCAAAGTATGGCAACAGATGAACAAACTCTTTTTCGGGCAGATGCGGAACGCTTACGTGGTAATTATCACTTACAAAAAAAAGATGTCGCCCGTTCAAGAACCGGGGAACCTACCCGACACGACGATTGTCGAACCAGAACCGGTCGTTGATATCGTAGAAGTCGTGCCCGACACCGTAATGACAGTGGAACCCATCACTCCCGAAGCGGAGGAATGGACGCATCACCTGCATTTGAAAACCAACGCGCTTGGTTGGGGACTGGCTACCGCCAATGTTGCCGTCGAAGTGGACTTGGCAAAGCATTGGTCGTTCACGTTCCCCGTCTATTACTCGACATGGAACTATTTCAAATCCAGCATCAAATTTCGCACATTCGCTATTCAGCCGGAGTTCCGTTACTGGCTGTCGATGCATAACGACGGCCTCTTTGCCGGAGCACATCTCGGATTGATGTATTACAACTTCGCCATCAACGGCGATTACCGTTATCAAGACCATAACCGCAGAAGCCCTGCCATCGGTGGCGGTGTGAGCGTCGGTTATCGCCTGCCTATCAGCAGGAACAACCGCTGGCGGATGGAGTTCTCGCTCGGAGCCGGTGTGTATTCGCTACATTACGACAAATTCCACAACACCCCGCGCACGAAAGACGGACTGTTGGTGGAGAGCGTGAAGAAAACCTACTGGGGTATCGACCAGGCGGCGGTGTCGTTCTCGTACGCGTTTGATCTGAAAAGGAAAGGAGGCAGATAATGAGAAAATTGTTATACCATATATGGATGCCGTTGGTATTTCTGATTGCTTGTAACGTACACGAATGGCCCGACACACCCGAAAATGTTACGTTCCGTTTGAAGTTGAGCTATGAAAAAAACATGACCGTATGGGAACACCTATACGATGGCACGGGTGTAACCGAGCAGGGATTAGGCGACACGTACGACAACAGCCGGGAACTCGGCAAAATACGCTACATCATACGTGCCTATCCCGTTTCGGAAAAACAACGCGCCACGCGGGAATACTCGCGGGAGTTCGTGATCACAAAAGACATCACGGAGGGTTACGACCACGAGGTAATGCTTGACCTCACTCCGGGCGACTATCATATCATGGTATGGTCGGATTTATTGGAAGATGAAAATAAATACCCGCACCACGCTGCCGACGACTTTGCCGGCATCACGCTTCAAGGCGACCATGAGGGAAACAACGATTACCTTGACGGTTTTCGTGGAACAGGCCAAATCTCCTTGGTTGCAGATATCGCGGAAGATATTCCTAATACGCTTGAAATCCCGATGCAACGTCCGCTTGCCAAATTCGAGGTCATCACAAACGATCTCGCGGAATTCATCGAAAAAGAGGTTTCCCGTACCACAGCAAAAAGTAACGGTACGAAATCCGTACCGGAGAACCCGGCTTCGAGGGTGAATCTCGAAGACTATAGAATCGTGTTCCACTATGTCGGTTTCATGCCCGACACATACAGTATGTTCACGGACAAGCCGGTGGATTCCTCCACGGGGGTGACGTTCTCATCGGCTTTGAAGGTATTGAACAACAGGGAAGCTTCCCTGGGATTCGACTATGTATTCGTGAACGGCAAAGAATCAGCGGTAACCATACAGATCGGGATTCTCGATAAGGAAGGCACGCAACTCTCCCTTACCCAACCGATAGAGGTGCCGTTAAAAAGAAACCACCACACCATTCTGCGGGGTAAGTTTCTGATGTCGGAAGCCTCGGGAGGCGTGATCATCAATCCAGACTTCGACGGGGATTATAACTTGGTTTTTCCATAATAAAAATACTGACCATGGAAAAAGTAAAACACACGGGAAAGCGGGAACAACTCCAAGCTTTCATCCTGCAATTGACAAGAAATAACTTAATTTTTAATCAACAAAAAAATACAAACATGAGAAATTTATTATTAATGTTCGCGATGGTAGGCATGTTATTTGCGACATCGTGTTCGAATGACGATTTGGATACAGTCCAGTCCGGGGATGAGACCCAAGTGACATTCTCGCTCAGCCTTGAAAAGAAAATCGCAACCCGTGCCATTAGCGACGGTTCACAAACCGACAAGCTGGTGTATGCCGTGTTTGATGAAAACGGAAACCGTATTTCTACCATCCAAAAGGTTGAAAAAACAGACGTTATCTTTCCCGCGACAGAGACCCTGACTTTGGCCAAGGGACAAACCTACAAGGTTGCATTCTGGGCTCAGGATGCGGATTGCGAGGCTTATAGCGTAGATGACAACATGAATGTTACGGTAAGTTACGAGAACGCATTGAACAACGACGAGACCCGCGACGCATTCTTCAAGACCGAGACATTCACCGTCACCGGTTCCACTTCAATCCATGTCGAGTTGAAACGTCCTTTCGCACAGATCAATGTCGGCGTAACCGAGGAGGATTGGGTGGCCGCTGTTGCATCCGGCATCGAAATCAAAAACTCGAAAGTGGTAATCAAGGATGCTGCTACCAAGCTCAACCTGCTAACCGGTGCTGTAAGCGACCCCACCACGGTAGGGGTAACCTATGACCTCGCAACCATCCCGGCAGAAAACCTGATGGTCGATGTAGATAACGATGGGACGAAAGAAACCTACCACTGGCTTTCCATGAGTTATATACTTGTAAATGACGGAAGCGACGCAACTCCGTCTGTAGATGGAGCCACAAAAACCACGTTGGAAAACCTGGAGTTCACCTTCAAACCCGAATCAGGTAACGAGATTACCCTGAAAAACGGATTGACCAGCGTACCCGTGCAGCGCAACTGGAGAACCAATATTCTCGGCAAGCTCTTGACTAGCGATATTACCTTTAATATCTCCATCGACCCGATTTATGACGGCGATTACATCTATCCCGACGGAAGCGCACAGGAATTGGCCATGGCTGCTGCTTACGGCGGTACAGTTACTTTGCAGGAGGATGTCGATTTGCAAGAGCCGCTTAAAATCGCCGATGGCAAAAGCGTTGTAATCAATTTGAACGGGAAACGCATCACCCCCCCGACCGGAGCTGATCGCACCATACAAGTTTTCGATGGAGCTGAACTTGTAATTAACGGGGAAGGAACGATCGGTAGTCTTTCCGGCGAGGCTTTGGCAGTTTGTGTATTAGGCGGAAAACTTACGATTAACGGAGGTACTTACTACGGAGGTTCCGAATGCTCGTGCATATACTTGTTTAACTCGGCCAGATATGATGGTATTCAAAACAAAGGAAGTATAGAAATCAACGGAGGTACTTTCAAGGTAAACGCACCCTGGAACAACTTCTATTATGTACTGAACCAACAAAACGGGTCGGAAGGCACGATTACGGTCAAAGGTGGTACTTTCGAGAATTATGATCCGAGCAGGGGCGACGACCATGACCAACCGACAAATTTCGTAGCTGAAGGGTACAAGAGCCTTCAAAAGGGCGAAACGTATGTTGTCGTCCCGAATGAAGTGACGGATGTCGTAAGTTCCAACGAGGATCTTGACGCCGCAATAAGCAACACGGAGGGCGAGGCAATCATAGCATTGGGAAACAATGCAGAAATCTCGTTGAAAAGCGGTGCCGCCAATGGTAAGAGCAATGACTTCACTTTCATCGGTGATGGAACATCGACTTTCGATGTTATTTCGGATACTGAAACCGCCGAGGGTGGTCAACTGAATTATCAGCGTGGTTCTACTTTTACCTTCCAAAATTTGACCATCAAAGCCGGCGAAGGCGCTTTCGATGGTATCGTGTGTGACGAACTGACCTATTATAACTGCACCATCACGGGCAAACTCACTCTCTACGGCAAAGCAACCTTTATCAACTGCACCTTTGAAAATGATATGGCCGACCAATATTCCATCTGGACATGGGGCGGCACGGAGGTGAAGTTTGAAGGCTGCACGTTCAACACGAATGGCAAGGCTATTCTGCTGTACGGTAAGGGGCCGACCGATCTGATCGTTTCCAACTGTACTTTCAATGATCGCAACAATGGTTCTGCCGGGAAAGCCGCTATCGAGATAGGTAACGACTACAACGCAACTTACTCCCTCACCACCACAAACTGCACGGTAAACGGTTTTGCTGATGGTAAAAACACCGGTAGTAAATTGTGGGCAAACAAGAACAGTATGAATGCAGAACACCTGTCCGTTACCATTGACGGGGAAAAAGTTTTGTAAGTCATGTATTCGAGTTGTTGAATAAGCACACTTATCAGCAATCAATTTATTTATATAACAAAAAATAAAATGATTAAGAAATTCTTTACGTTTATGATGGCGGCAGGTGTACTGCTTGCAACATCGTGTTCGCATGACGATTTGGATACAGTTCAGTCCGGGAATGAGGCCCAAGTGACATTCTCGCTTAGCCTTGAAGGGGGAATCGCTACTCGTGCCATCAGCGACGGTTCACAAGCTGACAAGCTGGTGTATGCCGTGTTTGATGAAAACGGAGGGCGAATTTCTACCATCCAAAAGATTGAAAGAACAGACGTTACCTTTCCCGCCACAGAGACCTTGACTTTGGCCAAGGGGCAAACTTACAAGATTGCATTCTGGGCTCAAGATGCGGATTGCGAAGCGTATACCATAGATGATAACATGAATGTTACGGTAAGTTACGAGAACGCATCGAACAACGACGAGACCCGCGATGCATTCTTCAAGACCGAGACATTCACCGTCACCGGTTCCACTTCAATTCATGTCGAGTTGAAACGTCCTTTCGCACAGATCAATGTCGGCGTGACCGAGGAGGATTGGGAAGCCGCTGTCGCTTCGGGCGTTACGATCAAGAACTCTTCCGTAGTTATCAAGAATGCAGCAACATCTATAAACCTACTTACGGGTGCGGTAAGCGGGTCTGAAGTAGTTACGCATAGCCTTAACACAATCCCGACCGAAGATTTGAAAGTCGATGTGAACGGAGACGGAACCATCGGGAACGATGAAACCTACACGTGGCTTTCCATGAGCTACATTCTGGTAAACGATGGCGGCGAAGACAATGCTTCTGTAGATGGTGCTCAAAAAGCCACTTTGGAAAGTTTGGAGTTCACATTCCAACCCGAATCAGGTAACGAGATTACCTTGAAAAGCGGTTTGACCAACGTACCCGTGCAGCGCAACTGGAGAACCAATATCCTCGGTAAACTCTTGACCAGTGATATTATCTTTAATATCTCCATCGACCCGATTTATGACGGCGATTACATCTATCCCGACGGAAGCGCACAGGAACTGGCCATGGCTGCTGCTTACGGCGGTACAATTACCTTGCAGGAAAATGTCGTTTTGCAAGAGCCGCTTAAAATCGCCGCCGGCAAAAGCGTTGTAATCAATTTGAACGGGAAACGCATCACCCCCCCGACCGGAGCAGATCGCACCATACAAGTTTTCGATGGAGCTGAACTTGTCATTAACGGGGAAGGAACGATCGGTAGTCTTTCCGGTGGAGCTTTGGCTGTTTGTGTATTGGGCGGGAAACTTACGATTAATGGCGGTACTTACAATGGAGGTTCCGAGTGTTCGTGCATATACTTGTTCAACTCGGCCCAAAATGGAGTTCAGAACAAAGGAAGTATAGAAATCAACGGAGGTACTTTCAAGGTAAAAGCTCCCTGGAACAACTTCTATTATGTACTGAACCAACAGAATGGGGCGGAAGGCACGATTACGGTCAAGGGTGGTACTTTCGAGAATTATGACCCGAGCAAGGGTGACGACCATGACCAACCGACCAATTTCGTGGCCGAGGGGTACGCTTCAGTAAAAACAAAAAATACAACACCGTATGGCACTTATCAGGTAGTTAAAATTGCGGAAAATGCGGACGAAGCGAAAGCTGCTATCGGTAAGCCCAACGGAATCGTAGTCGTAGCTTCGAATATGACGGCCAGTTCATGGAGTATTGCTAAAGGTTCATCAAAGTTGATTCTCAATAACAATGCTGTATTGAGCGGAGATACCAAATCTCCACAAAGTATCCTTCTTGGTCCCAACAAAACATTGACAATAGACGGAGAGGGAACTATTGTAGGTCCAAAATATGATAAACCGACAGGCAATAGAGCTACATTATGGCTCAATGGAGGGAGTGTTGCCATCAACGGAAATGTTTTCGTCAAAAACGGAGGTGGAAACCCAGGCAATACTGTAGATGCGGGGATAATGGTATTTAAAGGGAAAGTAAATATTTATAGCGGTTACTTTTACGCAGCAAATGATGCAACCGGAGCCCCTAATCCCTGTATCCATCTTGCCGGCGACAGCTATAACGGAACATGTGTCCTCAATGTTTACGGAGGAGTTTTCGAATCGGAAACAGAAACGAACAACTACCTCATAAATGTGCAAGATAGTAAATCTGCTGCAACTTGGAATAAAATTGCAATCTATGGCGGAATTTTTGTTGGTTTCAATCCAGCGAATGGCGATTCGGGTACGAACATCTCAACTTTTGTTGCCGATGGGTATGAATCTGTACAAACGACCTACAACGGCAAAACCGCTTGGGAAGTTAAGAAAATAGGAGAATAATCCTATTATTCCGAAACACTATAAATGGGCAGCCCTTGAAAGACAAAAGGGCTGCCTATTTTTTAACTACCGAAATGACCAGCATTTTATTCTTCTTTCCGCATCCTCACCACGTCTGATATGTCCCTCGGTGGTCAGTTCCTCCTCTCCAGGACTAATGCGTCGGCTTTCTCTTTATCGGAAGTTTCGGGAAAAGCTTTCTAAAACGTACTAAATAAGTTGTGACATTACTTCCCGCAACAATAATCGTCACGGCAAAAACAATCATCATGATTCCACATCCCACTCTCACGGTCAACGACTCCCCAAAGACAGTCACCCCGAAAAATACCGCTGTCAAGGGCTCCAAAGCCCCTAAAATAGCTGTCGGGGTAGAACCGATATACTGGATGGCTTGAGTAGTACAAAGAAACGATATGGCTGTCGGAAACACGGCCAAGGCAAGCAGATTTCCCCACAGATACCACGTATCGACCACGTGTAAGTTGGCCCCGAAATCAACACGGACTAGGAACAAAGAGAATCCGAACACTAAAACATAGAATGTCAGTTTCAGTGTCGCGATCTCCCGCAACAAGGGTCGATTGGCTGCAACAATATAAATAGCATACGACAAAGCAGAAACAATAACCAGAAGAACTCCGAGCAAGCTCAACGTCGATCCGTCCTCCCCTTTATAAAGCAAGGCAATCCCTCCCAAGGCCAAAATAATACACAAAATCGTTTGTAACGTCAACTTCTCTTTAAAAAGAAAGGCCATGATCAACGCCACCATGATCGGGTAAACAAACAACAACGTCGATGCGATACCAGCCGCCATGTAATTATAGCTCTGGAACAAGGTAAGAGACGAAAGAGCCATCAGCAATCCCATAATAATTAACGGGAATACCTCTTTTCGCTTCAACTTGAAATCTCTTCCCCGCAACTTAATCATCGCCCCCAACACCGGGATAGCAAACAAATATCTGAAAAAAAGAACTGACTCCGGATTCATCCCCGCCTCGTACAGAGGAAGAGCAAACAAGGGATTCATCCCATAGGTTGCTGCCGCAATAACCCCTAACGCGTATCCTTTAGCTTTTACATTCATAACTGCAAATAATTACATTAAATTGGCGACAAAGATAGAATTTTGTTTATCATTATGAACCTCCATCTCGACAAATTATTTTCTCTTTAAATGCAACATTGCAAGACTTTAAGACAAATATAGATACTTTTAACAAAAAAGTATTATCTTTAGACTCAAAACCTCAAACCACATACAAAATGAAAAAACTATTCTCCACGCTTACCTGTTGTTTAATCTGTTCTACAGCTTTCATGCAAGTGAAACCGGAATGGCAAGACGAGTCCATACCCTTCATTGGGAAAGAATATCCCCGGACAGCATTCATGACCTATAGTGAAGCGGATAAAGCCCGGAGCAACGACTTCAACACATCATTCGATTACCAATCGCTCAATGGGAAATGGAAATTCAACTGGGTTCCCTCCTACAAAAAGCGTCCGGTAGACTTCTACAAAACAGATTTTGACGATTCTGCGTGGGGAGAAATCGACATCCCAGCAAACTGGGAACTAAACGGTTACGGCGATGCTCTCTACACGAATCATCCTTACGAATTCTGTCCTCGTAACCCGCAACCACCTCTTCTGCCGGAAGAAAATCCCGTGGGATCTTATCGGAAATATATCGAAATTCCCGAACAGTGGAACGGGAAAGAAATATTCCTACACATCGGTGCGGTAAAATCAGGATGCTACCTGTACGTGAACGGCACCAAGGTGGGGTACAGCGAGGATTCCAAGGACGCCGTAGAATACAACATTACCCGCTATCTAAAACCGGGACTCAACCTCATTGCCCTTGAGGTATACAGATGGTCAACGGGAAGCTACCTGGAATGCCAGGACTTCTGGAGAATTAGCGGAATCGAACGGGACGTTTACTTGTTCGCCCAATCCCCCGTGCATCTTCGAGATTTCTCGATCCGTCAAGATCTGGACAGCACGTACAAGAACGGCCTTTTCGAACTAGATTTATTCATGGCAAACGCCAATCCCCGGCAACCGGGACAGGTCACCGTGTCTTATCAACTGGAAAACACCTCGGGAACGCGAGTGGCAGAAGGGAGGCAGACGATCAAAATAGATTCTGCCACAACGGTGCATTTCGAGGCAAAAATTCCACAAGTCATCCCGTGGACAGCAGAGACCCCCAACCTATACCAATTATTTATCCGGATCGAACAACCGGGGAAAAATACGGAAGTCATCCCCTTCCGGGTTGGTTTCCGGAAACTGGAGATTCGGGGCAATCAATTCCTGGTAAACGGTCGTGCCATACTAATCAAGGGCGTGAACTACCACGAACACAACGAACACACGGGTCACGTTCTCAGCGAAGCGGACATGCGCAAGGACTTCGAAATCATGAAACGTCACAATATTAACGCCATACGCTGCTGTCACTATCCCCAACAACGACGCTTTTACGAACTTTGTGATGAATACGGATTTTACGTTTGCAACGAGGCGAACATCGAGTCTCACGGCATGGGATACGATCTTCGCAAGGGAAAAACGTTAGGAAATAATCCGAACTGGCTGAACGCCCACATGGATCGGACCATGAACATGTACGAAACCGGGAAAAATTATCCCTGTATCACCTTCTGGTCCCTAGGGAATGAAGCCGGGAACGGGTATAATTTTTACATGACCTATAACTGGCTAAAATCCAAGGACACCACACGTCCCGTACAGTACGAGAGAGCCCTGCTCGAATGGAACACGGACATCTACTGTCCGCAATACCCGGGCGCAAGCACGCTGGAAAAATGGGGTAACTCGCCAACAGACCGTCCTTACATCATGTCTGAATACGCCCATGCCATGGGAAACAGCACCGGAAACTTCATGGACCTCTGGGAGGCAATCTATCGCTACCCCAATTTACAAGGTGGGTTCATCTGGGATTGGATTGATCAAGGCATCCTCGTGCAAGACGAAGAAGGAACCCCGTTCTGGGCTTACGGTGGAGATTTTGGAGAAAACTCCCCGTCTGACGGAAACTTTTTGTGCAACGGAGTGGTTGGCCCCGACCGGGAACCGCATCCCGGTTTAACCGAGATAAAAAAAGCCTACCAGTACGTGTGGTTTCAGCCCGTTGACCTGAGAAAAGGAATCATCCGGGTAGAAAATCGATACGATTTCACGAACTTGAATCAATACACGATCGAGTACACGATACAGGCAAACACGGAAACCGTGCAGTCCGGCACCCTTTCCACGCAACATCTTGCCCCCGGGGCAAACAAACAACTCGCGATTCCACTCCGGAACGTAAAGAACAAACCCGGAACGGAGTATTTTCTAAACCTCTATGTAAAATCCAAACAAGCGAGTCTTTCCGTTCCTGCCGGCTACATCGTGGCCTCGGAACAATTCAGATTACCAGATTACACCCCGGCTCCCGTGTTCCGCTACCCCTTCCCGGAAAAGGCTCTGAACATCGAAGAGAACGGACCGGACATTCATATATCCGGCTCGAACATCGACTTCGTATTCAACAAACAAAAAGGATACGTAACATCCTACCGGGCCAATGGCGTTCAATACATTGCCGAAGATTTCGGGTTTCAACCCAACTTCTGGAGAGGCCCCACGGATAACGATTATGGCAACGGAATGCCGAGTCGTCTGCAAAGCTGGAAACAGTCAAGCAAGAATTTCAAGATTGCCGGAATCAAGACCTCTAATGCCACAACAAACACGAACCTGACCATCACGTACAGACTTCAAGAAACCAACAGCAGATACCACATATCCTACACCTTATACCCATCAGGCATGATCCGCGTAACCTGTCACCTAGAAACCCGACCGGATGCACCCGAGCTTCCTCGAATCGGGGTACGTTTCAGAGCTCCCGCAAACGTGAATCAACTGGAGTATTTCGGACGGGGACCCGAGGAAAACTATTGTGACCGGAATAACGGAACACTCGTCGGGCACTACAAAAGTACGGCCGAACAACAATACGTGCCATATGTACGTCCACAGGAAAACGGCCACAAAACAGAAACCCGTTGGCTGGCTCTCACGGATAAAAACGGAAAGGGACTCCTGTTCATTGCCGACTCGAACTTCATGGAATTCAACGTGTCCCGAAACCCAATAGAAGACTTCGACTCCGAAGGATCCAATCGCCCATACCAATGGCAGAATTTCACGAAAGACGAATCCCACGACCCGCTTGTAGCGAAAAACCGGAAACCCAAACAAACACATATCAACGACATCCATCCCCGCAATTTCGTGGAAGTATGCTTGGATCATCGCATGATGGGAGTTGCCGGAGATAATGCCTGGGGATCTCAACCCTATCCCCAATACAAGCTCCCGACAAACAAGGATTACCACTGGAGTTTCACCATCCTGCCAATCAAAAACAACATGGAAATCAACTCTTACTTGAATTACCAATATTTACCATAAAAAGACGTCACAAAGTCCTCATCGACAACCTTCCAACTTGCCAAAGATGAGGACTTTTGCCCTTTTTACAAACTCTTTTGGTTTCGCCTCATCCATAAAAACCAATAAAATTGATTTCTCAATTTATTCTTCAAAAAAAGAATTGTCTCCTTTCTATTAACACGTACAACATGCATGTCAATAGATAACAATTCCGCAATTTCGCTATCACTCTTACCCGACACATACAACGCAAATATCTCTTGGCTAAGTTCAGGTAATTCCTTTATAGCTGAATTCAACTCCTCGTATATTTCTTCCCGTATCAAAATAAACGTCCTTCCTTTCTCTTCTTCTAATTGTCTATAAAATATCTATGTTATCCTATATCGGATAAATTGCAAATATAGAATATTCTATTTAAGTTTCAAAATGCTTCTTTAATTCAAGTAAAAAAAAATAATTTTGTGCATACAACTAAAGAAGGTTGTTCTGGTATTTTAATCATCAAAAAAGGACAATTGCGAGTTTATACTTTATCTGAACAAGGTAAAGATATCACTTTTTATCGCTTAAATGATGGCGATATTTCCATATTATCTGCTTCTTGTGTGATTAAAGATATTACATTTGATTATTGTGAGCCGCACACTTGTGATTTTAATCATGAGTTAGGCGAACAAAATAGTCAGCGTATATAGAAATATGTACGTAGAGATAGACAAAGATCTATCCAATACTGTTTGAATTGCTGGAAAACCCTAAAGATATCTGAACTACAACGTAAACATGAAATAGAGTTAAGCGTGAATGTGGCGAAAGCAGAAAAAATCAGATATATAGCATAAGGTTAAATCCTAAGTGTTGAAAAATGGATAATCAGCAGCGAAGCTCCGAATAGGAGAACGTTCAACGACTATTCCTCTTGAGGGAAGTACTCAGTAAGCGATTGACTGAGGAAGTGGACAGACTCTAA
>ENA-UEQW01002257-UEQW01002257.1-human-gut-metagenome-genome-assembly--contig:-NODE-2257-length-14863-cov-3.986000_pt1 | contig 14863 bp, 23 predicted proteins | sample MGYA00242947_ERZ507947 | MGnify/ENA primary metagenome ERZ507947 (study PRJEB26167, sample SAMN06115421) | human gut metagenome | host: Homo sapiens | place: China:Guizhou | collected 2015-03-17... | reverse complement strand
AAATGAAAGGTTGCTTGACTAAACGATGTCCATTCTTTTTCTGTTTCTGGGGTTATCGTGTGCGTGATGCAATGAATTGTCATGAAATAGACATGGAATCTGCTGCTGTGCTGGAGAGTCCAGATGTAGTGAACTTGGATTCTGATTCGAGTTGGGGCATAAGGGGTGACTCAGGGGATGATGCCCCGGCTTGTGAAACTGAAAGCGAGGAAAGTGATTTGTAACCCTTGTCAAATCATGCTCAGCGCTAGGGATAATATATCATACGGAAATGATAGGAATGGGGATGACGGGTTGAATGACAACAACGGGGATGTGTATTCTTCCGGCTATTCTGAATCGGAAGCGGAGAGAAGCGTAGAGAAGGATTCCATGTCGCAACACAACAGATGTCTGACTGCATAGAGAAATCATCGATATTCTCGAGGTGACAACTACATCGCGCATCACTCTCTTTGTTATTTCGTCTCTGAAGTGTTATGAAGTGCACTGTCACGAATCAACGCTCCTCTCAACGATTGCTGACCGTATTGAGGTTTTTCGTGTGCGATGCGTTTCACATAGGCGTTGTGGGGAATCAGCAAGCAGTACTTCGTGTTCTTCGGCACCGAGAAGTACATGCCCGAGGTGTATTCCCGTCCCGTCGTTGAGCTGGGCCTGAGAGATCAGTTCTCGCTGACCCTGGATCTGGGATTCACGATTGTCGTGGACGGAATTCCTCGTTTTATCGAATTGCGCGTATGCAACAACATGAACGATTTCTACTTTTGCGTGGTAGCGAGTCTGCGTCTCCTCTGACCCGCAGAAGAAGTTGGTGGGGCCGCACTACCCGTTTCACATGTTCATCAACAAAAGAGAGTGGCTGAGCCTCAAGCTCCCTCCACTCCCGCTCTCCGCGGTGTTTTCTTCTCCAGACGTGCTTGTCGTCGTCCGAACGGTAGCTGCCGCGAGCTGCGATGACTCGTAGGGATGTGGCATTTCGATTTGGTATCACGGCATGGAGTGGAAGTGTGACGTGACGGAGTACAAGGACTGTCTGACCAGAGAGAACGACATGGACTTCGTGCGGCTGTACGAGGTGCTGATGCGCGTGCTGGGGGTGCGGTGGCCCATCCTCGTCCACCACCACAAGCGACTGCTGAACCCCACGACACATGTGAATCTTCTGCTGCTGAAGAAGGTCCGTCGAGTCGATGTCTATGACGTGGGGGCTGAGGCGCGGCTTGAGGCGTAGCTGTTCGTGCTGCTCCTGCCCACCATGAAGGTCGAGAACTACGTCGTCGTTCCCCACTCCACCTACGGAGAAGACATCCTTCTCCGGCTGAACGGTGCGTTTGGCGCGGGCGTTTCATCTATAGTGCCGATTGCGGCGAATCTGAACGACAAGGGCATTCTCGCCTTCTTCACCCAGTTCACGGAGGTGAAACTCCAGAGCGATCCCTCGTACACCATCGAGATCCACGGCGAGGAACTGACGCTCTTCGTGAACAGTGGGGGGTGGAGTGTTCGGTGATGGCTAGACACGATGATGCAGCGCTGGAACCGGCTGCTGACCGCTCAGAACGTCATCAACTGCCCCGCCTCGTACCATAAACGCCACGTCAAGCTGCTCGCAGACGGGATGGGGGCGCAGGATGAGAAAGGCGCGAGAATCGGAGACATGGAGCGGAGAGCGGACGCGCCGCCCACGCTCGGAACTCGGAAGAAGACGGTGGTGACGGAGCCTCCAAGACAAACGGAGAGGACTTTTGGGAGGCAGGACTGGAATCAGCGTCCCGTAGAGAGCTTTCCCAGACCAATCCAGATGAACAAGCAGAAGCCAATCCAGATGAACACGTCAAGACCGTTCCGGGTGGAAACCTCGAATTTGTTCCAGTTGAACGTTCCAAGATCAACTCAGATGAACAAGCAGAAGCCAATCCAGATGAGCATGCCAAGACCGTCCCAGATGAACACGCCAAGACCGTCCCAGATGAACACGCCAAGACCGTCCCAGATGAACACGCCAAGACCGTTCCAGATGAACATGCCAAGACCGTTCCAGATGAACACGCCAAGACCGTCCCAGATGAACACTCCAGGATGGGATGATCCGGAAACAAGAAGATTGTCACGGAAGTGGAAGACGATCGTGATGATGCCCGAGAATGACTCCTCGGGGACTGAAAGAAGAGGGAGCCAAGCGCCTGGATTCCAGGACAGACAGGGCAATTCAAAGCCGAAGCGCCAAACGAGGGAGACGCAGAACGCTTCCGAGTCGAACAGAGCAAACGGGAAGGAGCCGAAGAAGGGCGCCATTTCGTCAGAGCAGAGAAGAAACGCTGTTGCCCCCAGAGAAAGGCCGCTTCCCACACGAGAACCGACGAAAGGAAATGGGTTCCAGTCGAGAGATGCTGCGGAGGAGCCGAAGGAGGGGAAGAAGAGACGTGGACGAAAGAAGAATTGCTTCTGTGTTTGTTTGGCAATACGCGACTCAAAAGAATTAGGAATGAGGGGAATTGAGAGGATTCACTTTGGAAATAATCGTGGAAGAATAATGGCAGAAGGGAACAATGAAAAGGAATAATGGTGGAGGATTAGTTGATGAGAGCCAACAATGATTCCTTATTATTTCTTGGGTCCTCTTTTTGGTTCCTCTTATTCCTGTTTGATTATTGTGTCATTCTTTCAATCGTGTGTGAACGGAGAGGTCTTTTCCATCATGTGTGAACGGAGAGATCTTTCAGTTCGTTGACTCGCAATCGGAGGAAAAGAGAGTGGGGAGAGAAACGGGGGTGGGAGACAGACGGTTGTCATTGTAATCTCGACCTGTTGCATGGAAGTCATTCTAAACAAGATTGAAGAGCAGTTGTCGGCGCTCGATAGACAGTTGGAGTCAATCAGTATCCGCTCGTGATGATCGTGATCCCTAGACCCCTTGACCCGTTTAAGCAAAAAACTGAACATCCGCGTGTCGCTACTTGCGTGTATGCTTCTTCTCTTCTCGTGTATCATGTGCTACGTGCTATTCGGTCCTTCTCTGTTATCGTGGGTTTTTCGCGTGAAGAGCTGTGACGTTACAGGAATTTGGTGTGCTGCATCTATCCCCTCTTCTATACGGTGAGCATTCTTCAGAATCACACAGAAGAGGAGTACGTTGAGTGGTAGTGATGTGTGCGGACTGTTTACGCTTAGTATCATATACTGGATTGTGTTCGGAGTCCTGTACATCGTCGATGTTGCCTTCCCTTCGCTTTCTTACTAGTCGCACTGTTTATCGCACTTCACTGTAGCCTGCCCTTCTTCTACCCCTTCAAGGTCTCTCTTCTCCTTTCCTGTTTCACGAAGGACATCAACGTGAGTTCTCTTGGGGCCTGTGACGCGTAGCTGTCTCGTGTGATTTATGACAGCGTGTTCGTTGCGTACTTGGGATATCCGGAGAGTCTTGAATCGAAGAGGACGATTGCCGTGGATAGGATTAAGAACACGGACGTGAACACCGCCTCCGTGAAGAAAGACTAATGTGTTATGGAGTGTTTGTTGGAAGAAACAGGAACACTCGTCGTCACTCGAAATGGCACTCTCGCTCATATCCACCGTGTTTCTACTCATAATCCACCGCCACCAACGTCAACATGAAGGGGAACAGCTCGTCGGCCACAGGATAGCTGTCCCACGCTGGGAATTGCTGACAGTAGAGAAGACAGCTCTCGAGCAACGGGGAAAAACGTCTGTCTGCCGCCTTCTCCAGGAGTCGTTCCACGACCCCCTTCAGCACGTCCTGGAAGGACCCTCCTTTCAGCACGAAGCATGCTCCGTGAACGAGCTCGTTCCAGCCGCACGACCACGCGCCCGTCGTCGACTGCACAGGACGCTCTTTTCGCCTCACGAATCTGCTCACCAGCATCATCACGACCAACTCGGCTTCCTCGTCGGCCGTCAGCCCGTCGCTCGCCGCCAGCGCCGCCAGCGCCGAGGCTTGGGGACAGAAGGCGTCCACGGTGAGAGCGGCGTCGTTCATCCAGTCCTTCCATCCGTCCACTCCCTCCCGACTCACCTCGTCCAGCAACGACTACGCCTCACGCACACCCCCACCACGCACGCTCAGCTCCCACTCCTTCTCTCGCACATACGACGCGCAACCGCGGTTGTAACACGAGATCTCGTAGTCGATCACACCGAGTCGCGCCAGCTGGCTCTGGAGTTCTTCCAGCTCCGTTCCGAAGCGAGCGACGCGCTCCTCGAGCGACGCTGGCTGGAACAGTCCCGCGTTCTTGCTCTCTTGGAGCTGAGCCATGAAGGCACTTCGCGAAGAGTCAAGCTCCGCCACGAGGCGACGCACCTGGTTCTGGACAAACTGAGATCCGACCAACTGAATGAGAGCATGAACGGAAGAGTCGTCGTAGAAGTCGCACCTTGTCTCGCCCACGAAGAACGCCTGGTGCACGAGACTCAGTCCCGCGCCCTCCTCCAGCACGCCCTGCCGGGAGAAGACGTCCTCGAGACGGAGCGTTTCGCTGGTCATCCACTCGCTCTGACATCTCTTCATCTACACGTCGGTCCTCGCAGCGAAGAATACGATGACGGGGGAGGAAACGCCCTTCACGCACGACGCGACAAGCTGCAGCGAGGAGTGGAACTGGTGGACGGAAGCCAGCACGGCGCACGGAGAGCGAGAGGATTCCTGCAGACAGTCCTGGAGCACGGAGACGAAGCGAGCAACGAGCGAGTCGGCGAGTCGCTCCTCGGGTCTACGCGTCACCGTCTCGCGTCACCCCCCACAGCACTGTCGTGGTGCCCAGCTTGATGCGCCGATAGGTCTCCAGCAGCTCGCTGCACTGCTCCAGATGCTCCGTGTCGAGCGCCCGCAGGGCCGCGGCCTCGGTGCCTCCCTCCATCAGCGTCTTCCACGCCCCCTCGACGGCGTCGACCACCGCGCCCACGATCTCCTCCACCAGCGCGAGGATCTGCTGCACGAAGGAGGCTTGGAGCGCGGGGGGAACGACCTGGGCGGAGTGGAGCATGGAGTCGACGACGTCGATGAAGAGGAAGATGAACGAGGGGTCCTGTCCCTCCCGCTTGTAGTGCTTCTCGCAGAAGGCGTAGAGCTGCTGGTAGAAGAAGACGACGTGGGGGATGGTGAACAGGTCGTACAGCCACGGGAGCGTGCTCGCCGCCACCGTCGACGTGAGCGCGTAGAGACGGAGGGAGGGGAGGCAGGAGGCGTCGGGGGCGCGGAAGAAGGCGCGCAGCCAGTCCTCCCGGTCCATGGGGCGAGCGAGAACGGGGGCGAGGGGCGTGGACGAGAGCGCCGCCAAGCGGGTCTTGAGCGCTGCTGCATAGTGGAGCATGAACGGCTTGACGAGAGTGGACTGGCGCAGAATGGACTGTCGGAGCACCACGACCTCTCGCAGCAGCCGCGGGAAGGAGTCGTCCTTGCTGGTGGCCATCTCGTAGGCCTCGTAGGACGAGAAGAGCTGTCGCTTCGTCTTCAGACTGTTCGCCATCGCCCACACCACCTATCCGTCAGCCGCTCCCGCTCCGCCCACCTCCTCGATCGCCACCCGCACCGCCGCCGCGATCACGAAGAGATAGGGGCTCAGACAGCCGGGGTCGCGCTCGACGTTCTCCCTCCAGTGCTGGAGCAGGCGGATGCAGCGCTCGCGGTACAGTCTACACATGAGAGGGTGTGCGTGCGGCAACTGGTGCGTGGTCGCGCTGCTCGAGTTCTTCAGCGTCTTCGCCAGCGCGTTGATTCTGGCCTTGTTCTCCTTGCTCTTCGGGGTCGCCGCCAGCACGCCGCCGATTTCCCCGAGCGCGTTGAGCAGCGAGTGGTCCGAGAGGAGCACGTGGTCTCTACCGTTCACGCCTCTCGTCTCACGTACACGGTCGACAGCATCGCGAGCACTCCCTCCGCGTCCTGGTCACTCACGAGGCACTCTCCGCAGAGACTCAGAAGACAGGCCACACACGCGTCGCCTCTCGTCTCGCTCAAGTCCAGCCAGCGCTCCTCGCTCACTACGAGTGACTCCGTCTCGTTGCTCGTACACTCTTGGGGCGAATGCGCCGCCGTCTCGCAATGATACCACAGAACGGGATCCTTCTCGTCGGAGTCACGGACTGTCTGCAGAAGTCGGAACTGGCGATTGACGGGACCCTTGATCAGCCTGTATATGGCGGAATCTGGAGATAAACAACCACAGCGGAGAGTACGATAGGGGAGCAGCTGGGTTCTGAGAACGGATACACTACCACTGCAACAAAAGGGAGAGAGCTGGTCTTGTCCTTCCGTGCCGTGACCGAGAATGGCGTCCGACATGACCTGCATTCCCGCAATGATATTGCTGGGAACGCTCTGTAGCTGGAATGCAACGGTGAACGCCGAGCAGAGCAAATGAACTGGATAGAGCGCCAGACCGAGAGGCAGTGACGCATCTACGCACTGATCGATAACGGATTCGTCGAGCAGAGTGGGGGCATTTGCAACAACCGAGTTCAGAAAGGAGCAAGACGCTACACGTGAAGAACCGCATAAAGAAAGACAGAGAACGGTAGAATAATGTTCCGCGATGACTTCCCTGTGTTGCTCATGATTCAGTACAAACCAATCATATCCTTTCACCCTTTTGTAGTCCTGTGAATTCAGCGTATCGAGAGAGCCGGATATCTACGCGATGAGGGGGAAGGGGGTTAACGAACATAGGAACGGAGCTTGTTCAGCTCCTGTGACTTGTATATACTGGAATCGGGCGGATCGGCGAAGAACAGAATCTCCTTGTCGAGTTGCCTGATGAGCTTCTATACTTCACTCCATATGAGCGGAATGCACTCTTCCGTATGTTGTCAAATTGATGAGTGTTTCAAACTTGGAACTATCCATTTGAAAGCAAACAATGGGGAAAAGGCGAAAGCAACTACTCTAAAGACGATCCGTAGAACGAATTAATGACGAAAGCGATGGCCGAGGCCGATCTACACATGCTCTGAAGCAGGATCCGTTGAATCTTGTCCAACTGCCAACGCTCAACCACATGCTCCTCGTTGAGGATCTACCCATAACGCCTGCATCCAGCACATGCGTCGTAAATCTCCCTGCCTCGCGCATGGGACTCTGTGATCCAGCGCTGGATCATGACGTCGAAGACCGCGTCGCCTCTCTCTTCGACCTCCTCCTCGTCGCTGCTGTACCACTGCTGTCTACTGTGAACTCAGGTGGCTGTCTCTACTGAGTGCACACGTCGTGGATGGAGCGAGCCGTCGAGGCGAGACTGCTGTACTATCCGTCACAATCACCATCCAGTCCCACCTCGTCCTTCTTGATCGCGTTCCCAACGTTGTCCGACAGAAGGTGAAGATTTCGATAGCCCGAGTGTTGCAAATCGTAGAGCAACCCGCCCTTGTCTCCCTCAGGGTACTCGGAACTGACTAGCTGCGTAACGTGGAACGGCTGCATGATGTCGCCGAGGAGATGGAGAATAAACACGAGAGCATCTCCCTTCTCCGCCTCATCGTCGGTGGTTTGGAGGACTTCGATTTGATCAAGCAGCGCGTTGAACACCATCGTATCGGACGAACTGAACACATCCTCTGAAAAGGGCTCTTTTGTCATCTGGGGATAATGGAGAGAACAGAGAAAGCACAATATCGTAATCGATGTCGTAGAAGTGCCACTCATATGTATGCCTGTACTTCCTCTCCCTCTTAATCCAATCCGGTAAGCACACCTAACGGTGATAACCACGATCGATTCCAGCTACGATGTCACCGAAATCCTGGATACGATCGGAGTGCGTCGTGAATAAGGAAGACTGAGCCAAATCCTTTTCGACGCCGTCCTAATCCTGACTCTCTTGTTCAATCGATCTACATATTGCTCCTTGTCCACGAGGTGCTTTGCAAGCTCAACGGACAGACGATGCGCCTTGCCTACTCGATGAAGAACCAGCACGCAACAATCACAACTCCACCCGGAAGAGAGTGCAAACAGCGTCGAAAGCAACAGAACAGTGAAACACCCAATCATTCTTGAAAGAAACAGCGGAGATAGGGATGCACAAAAACACAAAATGGGACAGTTCAGTACTCCAGAAAGGAAAAGACGCCATGGTGAGTACAGGGAGCGGGAACTACTGTAGTTTCCAACTACCGATGCAGTTGAGGACCCAATCCACTGTCACCGTGTCCAGGTTGCTTTTCGAGGTCAGCCGATCCACGACCTCCACGATCCTCATGCTCCGCCCTCGGTAGCTCATATCCTCCATGTCTCGCACGCAGCCGCATCGTTGCATCAGGTCGATCAGGATGTTCAGCGGAATCCCGTCCTTTGTGTCCTGCACGCGGATAAAGAAGAACACTCCGTTGAAGATACCTGGCTGCCCCTTCTCGTGTGCTACGCGCGACAGCTTCGGCGCGTTCTCCACATGCGTTTTGGTGTCCCCCTTCAGCTCGTAGGCATGGGGCGGAATGAGCGTGTCGGACGCCAGGTTGTCATCGATCCACTTCATGGACACGATCCACGCACCGCTACGCATCACAGTCTACACCCACCGCTACCACGCCAGTCCGTACAGGTACTTCACCGTGCGCTTGCACCAGCCCTCGGTGTCTCGGATCACCACGATATAGCGCTGCGCCTGCTGCCTCCGCTTCTTCCCCTTCCCCGTGTCCTCCGGAATCTCCACGGTGGTGGTGCAGGGCTGCGGACACGAGGCGTCCACGAGGTGCGCCTGGTGGGGGAACTCCTGCATCCACAGCACGTGGTAGCGCGAGGTGAACTGGCGGATGTGGTCGAGCGCGCTGCGCGAGAGCGAGGACGTTATGATCACGTAGTCGCTCACTACACATGACGGTACCCAGCTTGCTCTACGATCAAACCCGCTTGTCGTGTCATCGAGCTCCTGCTTCACGGAGGAGGAGCGTGTGCGCTTGCGCGACTTGGCCACCTCCGAGCCAGTCTTCGATCTCTTCTCGGAAGTCTTGACCTCACCTCCAGAAGCAGTCTTGGGCGTCTTCTCTTTGGAAAGTGGCTTTGGTTGCTCGCAGAGTGTCTTTGCTGGTTCGGAAGCACTCTTTGACTCTTCACAAGCACTCTTTGACTCCTCGGACGTACTCTTCGCCACCGCATCCGATTTTGGCTGAACTGCGGGATGTGTACACAGGTACGTGAACGCGTCGTTGCTACTGTCGTTCACGATCTCAAGACTGCGACCTTCTCCCAGCGGCATCACTTTGGAAGGGGATTCCTTTCTGCCACCCGCCGAACGGTGCTTACGAGGACTGTCGATCGGCGTTTGCGTCTTGAGCTCCTTCTTAATGTCGTACACGGATACCGTTCCCGCATCTGTGTTGTGAGAACGCTCCGGCGGCGTTTCTGTATTCAGACTGCTTCCAACATCGATGTCCTTGAACTTCGCCGACAGATTTGCCTAGCAGTGAGCCGTTGTCCCATCCAACTACGTAAGTGGGATCTAGACGAACACCCTTAGCGTCGAAAAGAGTTGAGCACACTGGACACTTCGCTCCCGCCTCCAGCAGCGTCTGTACGCATTTCCTATTTGTGAGGGCATCGGTAAATAGACGTACTCGCAAACGCAATGGTCACAATTCAAATGCTGCGGCTCCTTCAGTAATCCCTTGCTAGAGTCAACAGAAACACGGAAACCCATACCAAACACAGCAGGTCAATACACTCTCGATGTCTTTCATCGAATCTACTTGCTTTGATGTCAAGGAGACTGGAGTACTCCCTGACTTCTTTACCCTCTTCTTTGGTGCCATACGTACGCGTACACACAATGCGCTGCCTCAGACACTCAATGCACTGAAGAGTGATGACGATAATGGCGGGAGAGATTCAAATGGGTGGAACTGTGATATACGAATAACACGATTTGGATAGCAACGCGATAACCAGGGAAGCGGGAGGAAGAGCACTCTCTCATTGATTACGCCCTGCGTTTTCTTCGGTAGTAGCTCCCATTCTTCCAGTTGAAATGAGCTGTCGCTTCGGTTGAGGGTCCCATTCGTGGAGTTTCGTTACACGACGGAAACACAATAATCCATTGACCAGTCTTCGACGATGTACAAGGTTGTACTCTTGGGCGAAGGTGAGGCGCTATCGTTTCAGCATGAGTTCCAGGACGTGTGGGGTAGAGTTCAATGCTGAAGAAGATAGTGAAGGGTCGTTTCGAGGAGAACGAGGCCACAACAACGGAAGCGTCAAACTATAAGAAAACGGTGCAGGTGGACAATACGGTTGCGGCTCATCCATGTCCTCTTACTCATAGTCCGTAACGCTCAACATTTGGGACACTGCGGGACAGGAACAATATCATGCGCTGGGCCCTGTCTATTATCGAGATGCTGGTATGACGTAGTTAATCGTTGATAGGAGTAGACGCTGCAATCTTGGTGTTTGATATGTCTCTTCCGGAGACGTTTTCAATGGTACTTCACGCGAGGGCGTTGTTAGAAGTAGGTGAAGTCGTGGGTGAAGGAAATCAACCTTACGTGCGAAAAGCAAATGGTGTATGTAATTGCCGGTAACAAAATGGACCTGGTGGAGAATCCGAGTTTGGAGGAGGCGAGGGCGTTTGCGGGTAGCATACACGGCATATACATCGAGACGTCGGCCAAGACAGGCAAGAATTTGGATGAAATGCTGGCGATCGTTGCCAGAGGTGAGCCGAACGGACGATGGGTCACGCATAGCTCTTTTAGAGAAGTCGAGAGAAATGCGCGAGAATGACGTGTATTCACCGTCCGCGCCTTTGTTGGTGTCCGAGGACACGCAGAAGAAGTCTTGTTGTTGCTGAATCTAGTTTGTATACTCTTGATGTTTTCGATTTTGCCGTGGTTTGTTCCACACTCCGCGGGAGTCATCTCATTCTTTCTCTATGTCATCATTCCTTTCCTGGGTAGCTGGAGCCGGGACGACGAACAACTCAGGAAGATCGATTGATCTGTTCCTGACTCAGCTCGAGTCGATGCCAAAACTAACCGACAAACGGCAGTCTGCGGCGGATCTGTTTGTTTGTGCTTGCGTGTTCCAGTGAGGAAATAGGACGCCATCAAAGAAGCTCCCGATTCCGTTCCTTCGTCCGTAATACCGAGATTGGTGTATCTCATCGGTGGAGGGATCGATGACGACGAGATATTGCAGAAGATATTGGACATACTGCTGTTCCTTACTGAATTGAAGCAGGTGGAGAATAACGAAATCCTCTTGATCGAGAATGTGTCTACGCTGCTGTGTGTACGCGATATCGTGTGTGCATGATGGCTAGGAAAACTCCTACGTCGAAATCGTTCTCAGCCTGTTTGATTCCCCGGACGTGTGGACTCGAATCAGCGCAATCCAGATCCTGAAGAACTGCATCACTGTGAATCAGAGTATCGTGGAGAAGTCCATTCTTGGCTGTCCCATGGGACTCCAGAAGCTGGTGGACGTGCTCCGCGACAACCGCGAGGAGGTGCGCAACGAAATGCTCCTCCTCCTCCGTTCTCTCACTCGCCGTAATCAGGAGATTTGCAAGTTCATCGCATTTCAGGACGGCTACGACATCCTCATATCCATCCTTCGCCAGGAGAGTGGGACCGTCGCCCGCGACTGTCTCCACGTGATATACAACATGGTGGCCAACTCCGTGCTGACGCTGAAGCTGTTCTCGCAGCGCTCCTTTCTCTTGGCCATCATCGACGTGCTCTCCGTCTCTGACATCGTCAGCCACTCTCCCGTCTCCCCCTCTCCCCAGTCGGACGTGTCCCTCTTGCCGGAAGAGCCGCTGAGCGACCACATCATCGATCTGACGCGGTACGACGAGCTGGAGCGCGTGAACAACATGGACATCCAGTGCTATCAGTTCGCCGTCTCGGTCAGGGTGCTGGGACGAGGTCACGCCTAGATACTGGAGCTGGTGATGACGCTGGAGCCGTATAAGAACGACGCGGAGAGTCTGCAGATCGCGCAGCCGATCATCGAGCAGAACCGCACCGTGCTGCACTCCGTCGAGCCCTTCCCGTGGCGTCACCAGTAGAACCCTCAGTACATCTACAACCTGCTGTACTTCACCCTCTACCAGCTTCGCCAGCGCTCTGTCGACGACGCCGGCGCAGAGGCCGTCGAGGCGAACGAGCACAGCAAGGACGACCTGCTGGACCTGTCGACGCGCTGCGAGCCGCTGCTGACCCTCGCCTTCCAGGTTGCGAGTGAGGACAGGGAGGTGGTGTGAGAGCTAGCGAACGACTCGCTCCTGAAGGACGTGCTGCAAATCACGCTGAAGACGGTGGACGGGCTGAGCGACGTGCTCTCCTTCCTCGTGGAGGGCGTGCTGCACAGCGACGCGCGGCACATCGACGAGGTGGGGCTGTACGAGGACTGCAGCGTGTACGTGCGGCTGTTCAGCGCGCTGTTCAAGTGCAGCACGGAGCTGAAGATGTACCTGATCAACAAGAGCAGCGAGTGCGGCGAGGTGCTGAAGGAGGTGCCGCTGGCGAGCGTGTGTGAGGCGTAGGCGCTCGTGCAGTCGATGGTCGCGCTGCTGAAGAAGGAGAACGTCGATGCGGCGCGGAACCAGTTCGTGCTGGCGTCGTCGGTGTACCTGAAGTGCTGTGAGGTTCGTTCGTTCGTCGGGAGTGAGGGCTAGGAGAAGAGCGACGCGTTCATGGAGCTGATCGTCACAGATGAGGAGGCGGCCGCCGTTCGCCGCTTGATCGGGTGTGAGTGTGAAGAAGTGAAGGAAAGAGAAGTGAAGGAAGAAGTGACGGAAGTGAGTGGAGAAGAGAAGGAAGAGGAGGTGAAGGAAGTGAAAGAAGAGGGAAAAGTGAAAGAAGTGAAGGAAGAGAAGGAAGAAGAAGTAAAGGAAGACGAAAAGGAAACCACTCAAGAAGAAAGCGAGACTCCTGAAACTAAAGTGGAGGCTGCTGCGAATGAAGAAGCGACAACAGAATCGCCCACCACACCTATCAACCCCCACAGCACCTACCTCTGGTGCCTCCTTTTGGAGATCGTTCTCCACTCCGACAGCGAGATCGTGCCCCACCTCGTTCGAGTGCTGCTGCAGGCGTTCGCGCACCTCTCCACCCCCTCGGACATCCCCTCCAACCATCTGCCGCTGATCGTCGCGCTCCTCGAGAGCGTCAAGGCCGAGGAGCAGCGCGGCGACTTCCACGCCCCCGTCTTCGGTAGGTGTGGATCTGTCGTGTGATGAGCAGAGACACAACTCCGCGCCTACTTCCACCTCTACATCGCGCTGTCGCTCACGCCGTCCTCCACGGTGAAGGAGTTCATCGCGCTGCTCGACCAGTCGCTCGGTCTGGAGACGTCCATCTCGCTCTCTGCCGTGACTTATAGCGTGTGCTGCCTCGCCCTGCGCTTCTTCTACCTCGCCAAGGTGCGGAAGATCGTCGCGCTCAACCAGCAGAACAGCATCAGCGAAATCGGGTTTGTGTCCGGCTCTCGTCTCACGCCAAGCATCGACATGCCGTTCGTGGTGCTGCTGGAGAGCGTGTACCACCGGTTCAAGAACGCCCTCTTCGACTTCTACCTGGCGCTCCCGCCCAGCGGCGACGAGGACACGGCGCTGGTGATCAACAACTACAAGGAGCTGATCCGCATCCAGGACGCCGACCAGCGGATGCTGAAGCTGGTGAACGCGTCGTCGAGCGGCGAGGGCATCGAGCAGATCGAGGAGTTCGCCAACAAGGAGAAGGAGGTGGAGGCGATGAAGAACACGATCACGGACCTGGAGCAGCAGGTGTTCGACTGGAAGCAGCACTTCTCGGAGAAGGAGGAGCTGCTGCGCGCGCAGGAGCAGAGCCACGAGCAGCTGGAGTTCGAGCTGGGGGAGGAGCAGAAGAAGAGCGCGGCGCTGCTGGGGGAGAAGGAGACGCTGGAGGAGACGCTGAGCCAGCAGAAGGAGGAGCACGAGCAGGAGATGAGCACGCTGATGCTGTCCTTCAACAAGAAGGAGGAGCAGATCCGCCAGGCGGACGAGGCGAACGGCCACCTGGAGAACTACATCAAGGAGCTGCGCGCGGAGCTGCAGCGCAGTGGGGGTCTCTGTTGGCCGTGACGACTAGACCAGAACGAGTCGAAAGAGACCAGTGCGGCGTACGAGGCGCAGCTCGCCAAGACCAAGCAGGAACTGGGCGCGGCGCAGTCAAGTGCGACGCAACTGGAGAAGCGCGTGTCGACCCTCCAGCGCGACTACGCGACGGTGGAGGACGAGTTAGAGGAGACGAAGAAGACGGTGATCGAGCTGATGGGGAGAAAGGACTGCTCCAAGGAGCTCGAGGACGTGAAGGGGGAGAAGGAGGCGCTGGCGCTGGAGTTGGAGAGGGTGAAGAAGGCGCGGGTGGGGTTGACGCGAGTGCTTCACGGATAGGACGACTTGCAGGTGATGGTGAACGAGCTGCAGGAGGAGAAGAAGATGATGGAGGAGCTCGTTCGTTCCTCTCTCACGCCGCAGTCTCCGACGGCGGAAGAAACGGTGGAGCCAGAGCAGCCCCAGTTGCCCCAGGTGGTGAGTGCTCAGGATTTTTTCGCGTCTCCCAATCCCCAGACGGAGGAAAAGAAGAAGAGTGACTAGTCCTGTTTGTTAGACATTCTTCTCGAACGGGAATGTTTTCATACCGATTTCGTTTCCTGGAGTCGTATTACCTGCTGAACTATGCTGTGCTCGCTTTCGACTCGCTTTCATCGAACTAGGTAATCCTGTCGTATATTGTCATTCGACGACTCTACATGAATACCGCTAGCCTTTTCGTAGCACGAGACAACTCCTGGTTCGGATTATCGCGCGAAGCGGAGATTCTTCTCCTCGTGGGCATCATCCAGTTGAAGAATCTTCGGAGACGAGTCTGTGTGGATGTGGGTAATTGGAAG
>ENA-UEQW01002245-UEQW01002245.1-human-gut-metagenome-genome-assembly--contig:-NODE-2245-length-14896-cov-3.365544_pt1 | contig 14896 bp, 14 predicted proteins | sample MGYA00242947_ERZ507947 | MGnify/ENA primary metagenome ERZ507947 (study PRJEB26167, sample SAMN06115421) | human gut metagenome | host: Homo sapiens | place: China:Guizhou | collected 2015-03-17... | reverse complement strand
AGGTCGTTACGACGCTGCATTATTGGGTCAATCGCACGAACGGTCTGCTTCCCGCTGGCTTCTATGACTTCGGTGCAGACGGTAAGATGCTGAACGCACCGAAGCCCACACCGGATCCTGATCCGGAACCTGAGAAGAACGGCATCGTGAACGAAGACGGAACGCTCTACTACTATGTTAATGGTGTCAGGACCTATGCAGGTTTGATCCAGATCGACGGCGACTACTACTATGTCAATAGCTCTTGCAAGGTCGTTACGACGCTGCATTATTGGGTCAATCGCACGAACGGTCTGCTTCCCGCTGGCTTCTATGACTTCGGCGCGGACGGCAAGATGGTGAGATGACCGAATAAGCCATGGGGTATGGCACGTTTAACGCCATACCCCATGGAGAGAAACCTTTCAATGGGGGTATGTTTTGCTTAATCACTTAACAGTAATTTTCTGGACATTGGCATATGTAATCATTGTTCTGTGCGGAATTCAAAATAGAAAATCCCATCTATTGCTTATGCCATTGATAGCAGGAAGTTTAAATTTTGCTTGGGAGATTAATGCGCTGCTGCTTTCGAGAGGTTTTTATGGGCATGTCCTGTGGGCAGAATTGGACATTTTTATCGTCATTCATAATGTTCGGTTTCTGGAAAAGAGCAAGCGTATAAAGTACCTGCTGTTCATTGCTGTTCTTACTTTCGCCATGTATGGAATGTTCCGTATTCCTAATGTCGATGGACAAAGAATTTCGGTCTTTGCCATAGATCTCATTATGGCAATTGAGTACGTCCTGTGCGCAAAGCAAATTGCACCCCAAGGAAGAATTTCTGTCGGGGTACTGAAACTCTTGGGAGATTTGTTTGCATGGCTATCCAATATGCAGAGTTCTGTATTTGTGGCAGTTTGTGGCTTAATAGTGCTACTTCTAAATTTGTTCTATTTGGCTATTTGCTTAGAGCAGAGTTCTCATAGCCGGAAGAAGGTGCAAAGATGATGGCATGGCTTCAAACGAATTCACTATATCTGTTACTAACAGCAGGAACTATCTTCAATGTGTTCTGGCTGTACAGGATGCGGCGACAGCTCCAAATGAAATGGTATGCCGTACTGATCCTTTCAGTATTGCATACTGCTATCGGCGTATGCAGTGTGAAAGTCTTTGCTTTTCTGGAAAGCGGTGACATAGGAAACATGAGTCTGTTTGGCGGTGTGTTTTTTATGCCGGCAGCCTACTGGCTGGGTGCCAAGCTTACCAAGCGCCCTTGCTGCAAAGTGTGTGATGTGTTTACTCCGTGTATGCTGTTTACACTGATGTGCGCCCGGGTCAACTGCATCGTCTCTGGATGCTGCTCCGGCTTAGTCATACCGGGGACGCAGCTGCGCTTCCCAACAAGAGAGCTGGAAGTCCTCTATTACATTGTAATGCTGATCCTGGTGATCCCAAAGGTGCGGAAAAGAGAGCAGGCGGGCGGGATATACCCGCTGTATATGGCCTCCTATGGAGCGTTCCGGTTTGTGATCGAGTTTTTCCGGACGTCCTCCTCTGGAACGCTCTTCCATCTGGCGCATGTATGGGCGGCGGCCGCGTTTGCGGCGGGACTCAGCATTTACATAGAGATCAAATCGCGGAATCAAAAGAGAAAGAGGGTATTCAAGAAATGAAAAACACATGGAAGCGATTCCTTTCGCTTGTGCTCTGCATGTGCATGGTCATGGCACTGCTTCCAAATGTGACCATGACAGCGTTTGCGGCAACCAGTGGAACTGTGACAGGCTTAGCCGACGAGAACATTGGACTGAGTTTTACAGGCGACGCAGATGATGCTTGGTCGGCCAATGGTACGAGCATTATCGGCGCAGCTACCAGCACAGGTGGAACATGTGGCGATACATCCTATAAATCCACACTGACAATTACAAATAAGAAGTCGACAACAGCAACCCTTTCCTTTGACTACTCTATTGAGCAGAACAGCGGAAAAATTCAGGTGGATGGTACAGAGGTTTCTTCGGGTGCCAGTTTTACCAAGGAACTGGCGGCAAACGAGAGCGTTAAAGTATACATCAAGTCTGGCAGCACCAGTGCTGCTACGAAGATCACCCTTACCAACGTGGTTCTGGTAAGCGATGTCAATGCAACTGCGACTTTCGTGCCTGCTGAAAACGGTACTTATACAGTAGACGGAAAACTCATTACCGAGGAATACAGCAACACGCAAAGCTCCATGACCGCTTATCAGGTAGTGGCGACTCCGGCGGATGGTTATCAGTTCTTGGGCTGGTATAACCTGACCACAGGCAAATGCATCGCGACTGCGGCAACCACCGCCCTGAATATCGAAAGTGACTGCACCGTTACGGCGAAGTTTGTGAGCAAGTCTCTGGCGCTTTTTGAGACTGGCGGTCAGCGGTTTGCAGACCTGAATGAAGCGGTTGCTTACGCACAGGCAAACGGTCAGTCCAAGATTACCTTGGCTGCGGATGGCTCCATCAGCGGCAGCTACACCATTCCGGCTGGAATTACACTTCTGATTCCGTTCGACGCGGCAGGGACACTGTATACGGATGCTCCTGAGGCGATTCGGACGACTCCCGCGTCTAAGCCTTTCCGGACGCTGACGATGAGCAAAGGCACGTCTATTACGGTCAATGGCGCGATCAGCTTGGGCGGCAGATATTATGCTGCTGGCGGTAGTGAGCAGGGACGCCCCGTTGGTGATTATGGATACATCAAAATGGCGGATAACAGCTCCATTACAGTCAAGAACGGCGGTAATCTCTATGCATGGGGCTTTATCTCCGGCAGCGGCTCTGTTCTGGCGGAATCCGGCGCTACGGTGTACGAATTCTATCAGATTGCAGACTTCCGCGGCGGCAGCGCATCTTCCGCCATGGGCCATGGGGTGTTCCCATTTTCGCAGTACTTCGTACAAAACATCGAAGTTCCCTTGACGCTGAATGCCGGCGCCAACGAACAGGTTTACAGCGGCGTTTATGCATCGAGCACCACATTTACTACTGCTATTAATTTCATTGGCGACACCGGTATGTTCAAAGTGGAATCCGGTAGCTTTACTAAGGATTACGATGAAAAGACGGATCGTCTTGTATTCACAGTAAACGGCGAGGCGGCATTGAACACGTTGTCGCTAAAGCTTGCAGGCGTGAGCGTTAACTCTGCAAGCTACGTACTGCCTATCACCAACAACATTACCATCAATATTCAGTCTGGCAATGTGAAGATCAATCAGGATGCGGCTCTGTTGGCGGGCGTTGAGGTCAATATTGCCGAGGGCGCTGGCCTGACGGTTGCAAACGGAAAGAACATCTATTTCTATGACAGCGATGAGTGGAACTCCGACAACTTTGTCTGGGGCCCCTGCAAGTTTAAGTCCGTGGCCTATGCGCCGGGTAAGGCATACAACCGCTCCAATAACGACTTGGTTGATGCGAAGATGGATGTGAACGGCAGTGTAACGGCTATTGGCGCCATCTACACCACCAAAGGCGGCGCTGACATTTGCAGCAGCAGCAACGGCACCGGCAAATATGTCCAGCAGGGCGTGCCCGGTGAGAAAGCTAAAACCTATCAATATAATACGAACGGCAATAATGCGGTGACTATCCCCATCACCGCCGCCAAGCTGCACAATGCCGACGGCACCTACACCGAAACCGCAAACGCCAGCGCCGGCAAAACCTTCACCTACTGCACCTGCACGGAATGTAACGGGAAATGGGAACAGAACGCCGCGGCGATCATCAAAAATGACGGCACGCGGACGAAAACCTGTAAAACCCTGAAAGAAGCGGTTGACAATCTTGAAGCCGGCCAATACATCAAAATGCTGCACAGCACCACCGAGGATATCACCACCGAGAATAGCACCACTGGCAAGGATCTCTATCTCGACCTGAACGGCTGCACGGTGAAGGGCGATATCACGGTAAAGAGCGGCTATAAGCTTTACGGCATGGACAGCTCTGCAAAGGCGGACTATACCACCGCCCCGAAGGGCAAGATCGTCGGCACGGTGACGGGCATAGTAGCCCCGACCTACCAGACGCCGACGGTGAAGGTGGAAAATGTCGATACCTACGATCGCTATGTTGCCATTTCGGGACTGGAAGCAGATGGTAAAACCGCAAATCTATCCTTCCACCATTTCAACATCTCCGTCACCGGCTACCGCTTCGAGCTGGCGGCCCCGCAGTGCGCGCTGTTCTTCATCGGTACGTTCCGGGGCGACGATGCGGCAAAGGCGTACCTGTCGAAGCTGGGCTTCACCCTGAAGGGTAACAATGACATGTCGCTCGGCGAAGCCGATTATGTGTTTACTGCCGATACAGTCATTCCCCCTGAATCAGAACCCGGCGATAGCCCGGTCGTTCTCAGTGGTGACGCCTATCTCTTCGAGGTGTACCTGAATCGTTCCTTCAAGAAGGATGAGCCCAATGGCTATACCGAGAAGATCGGCGCAACCGCACAGGCAACCTTCAAAAACGGCGGAACGCAGAATAGCGAAACGAAGCAGTGGAGCTTCGAGGACGCCTGGACGGAATCCGAAGGCCTCAAGGACCTCACTCCCGAGCAGAAGGCGATCCTCGACAAATTCCTGAAAGAGCTGGGCATCACCAAACAAGCGGAGTAAACTAAGCATGATGAATAACGTAAAAAAACCTTATACCGCTCCGACAGCCGAGCCGATCCTGCTTGCGCCGCTGGAAGCACTGGCTGCTCCAGGTTCGACGCAGGATGACAACATCGCCCTGAATAAGTGGGGCTACAAGGGCGTCGTTAAGAACGCCAGCGTCACAGGAAGCAATCGCACCTACTGGGGCGAGGATGGAAAGATCCGCAAAAAGTGATGCGTTACCGAATCGCTGATCTGATCGTTGAAATGTCCCCCAAGGGACGCACGGCTGCCCAGGCGGAGGTCTATCGGACCTCCGCCCGGGGCGGCGCGGCGGATATCACCATCCGCGTGGGCGGCGCGGAGGCGCTGTCGCTCTGTCCCGAGCTGGAAACGGAGGACCTTGCGGAGTACATCGCCACAGGCGACTGCTTTGCCGTGGGGCTTCTCTCCCACGAGGGGATGATGCTCCACGCCTCGGCGGTGGAATATGGCGGACAGGCCGTGTGCTTTTCCGCGCCGCCGGGCACGGGGAAATCCACCCACACGGAAAAATGGGTGCGCCTGTTCGGCGCGTCCATTCTGAATGATGACAAGCCTGCCCTGCGCCGCGAAAGCGGTGTGTGGCAGGTCTACGGCACGCCATGGTGCGGCAAGGAGGCGCTGCATCAGAATCGAAATGCGCCCCTGCACGCGATCTGCTTCCTCTTTCAGGGGGAGGAAAACGCTTTACAGCCGCTCACTCCGGCGGAGGCTTTACCTCTGCTGCTGAGTCAGACCCCCTTCCGTCTGCATCGGGAGGACATGGACCGGCTGCTTGCCGCGGCAGACCGTCTCCTGCGGGAGACGAACGTGTTCCGGCTGATTTGCCGGAATGACGACAGCGCCGCCTATTTTGTCCGGGAGAAACTGTTTCCGGATCAAGCCAAACCCATCGATTGACAGGAGGCAGTACGCAAACGCCGTGCTGCCCGCTGCCAGTGGACGGAAGCGGCACAAAGAGTACCGACTGATATGCGGCTTTTTGTGCCGCCTTTAGACTATTCAGGCGGTCTCTCGCCAAAAGGGGCGGAAAGCCCCGCTCAAGATCTGTCCAAACGCAGACAGAAAGGGAAATACAACCATGAACGAATCCAACATCAACCGATCCAGCGACATTCTGGAGATCGACCTTTGGAAGCTGCTGCTGCTTTACCTCAGGCGGTGGCGGCTGATCCTGCTGTGCGCACTTGCCGCCGCGGGGATCGCGCTGATCTATACCGCCAATTTCATCACGCCGCTGTATCGTGCCAACGTCACCATTTACGTCAACAATATAAAGGCGAATCAGCAGGTAGATTATATCAGTGCGGCCAACCTCGCGACCTCTCAGCAGCTCGTCAACACCTATGTCAATATCATCCGCAGCGATACCGTGCTGGAAAAGGTGGTAAAGAACGCGAGGCTTGATTACTCTGCGGCTGAGATCCGCGGCATGATGACGACGGCGCAGGTGGATGAGACCGAGCTGTTCTCCGTGTACATCTCCCACCCCGATCCCGAGATGGCGGCGAAGATCGCCAACGCGGTGGCAACCGTCGCCCCCGGCGAGATCGAGGAATTCGTCGAAGGCAGCTCCACCAAGATCATCGACCATGCCAAGGTGCCCACGAGCCGCTACACCCCAAGCTATCGGAAAAATACCCTTTTGGGCTGCGCGGTGGGTCTGCTTCTGGCGGTCATCTATGTGACGCTGTTGTATCTGATGGACGTTCGCATCAAGAACGAGGAAGACCTGACGCAGCTTTTCGACCTGCCCATGCTGGGGCAGATCCCCTCCTTTGCAGAGAATGAGCGGAAAAAGGCGGGTCTCAGCGCACAAAAAGCCGATGAGCACGGCGGAGAGAGGTAAGGCGACATGAAAAAGAAGCATTTTTCTCTTCTGCGGAGATCCCGGCGGCACGACGCGCCGGATACTGCCGCGATCATGGAAGTGGAGCGGAAAAACATCCTCTCGGAAAAGAGCGATTTTTTCATCCGTGAGTCCTACAAGACCCTGCGGACCAACGTGACTTTTTCCCTGGCGGACGAGACGGCGTGCAAGGTCCTGATCGTGACCTCCGCCATGCAATCCGAAGGAAAGAGCATCACCGCACTCAACCTTGCCATCTCCTATGCGGAGATGAAGCAGCGCGTCCTTCTGATCGACTGTGACCTGCGCCGTCCCAAGCTGGCGCGTCTGCTGTCCGCGAAGGAAAAGGTAGGACTGAGCAACCTGCTTATCCAGCCGGAGCTGCTTGGAAAGGCCATCCATGATTCCGGCATTGAGGATCTTGACGTCATTTTTGCCGGCGACGTGCCGCCCAACCCGTCGGAACTGCTCGGTTCCTCCCGCATGAAAGCGCTGCTTGACAGCTTGCAGGAGAACTATGATTACATCATTCTCGATACGTCTCCCGTCAATCTGGTGACGGACGCCTGCGTTCTGGTGCCGGAGAGCAGCGGCGTGCTGTTCGTGGTACGCGCGGGTCTTTCCGAGCGCGGGAGCGTCCTGCGCGCGGTGGAGCAGTTAGAGCGCTCCCATGCCAAGATCCTCGGCTTTGTTCTCAACGAAGTGCCGCGGGAGAGCGGATACTACGGATATCGGAAATACGGCTATCGACGCTACGGCTACGGACGCGGCTACGGCTATGGGCACGGCTACGGTTACGGATACGGACAGGAGAAGCCGGACAGCGGGGAACGGAGCATCCCATGACCGATCTTCACACCCATATTCTGCCCCGCATGGACGATGGCGCGCCGGACACGGCAGCCAGTCTTGCAATGCTCCGCATGGAGGCAGCGCAGGGCGTTACGGGTGTAGCGCTCACCCCCCATTTTCATCGGGACAGGGAGAGCATAGAGCAGTTTCTCGCGCGTCGTCAAGCCGCTTGGGAGCATCTTTCCGCAGCGATGAAGAAAACCGCCGAACCTTTTCCTGACCTTGTGTTGGGTGCAGAGGTGGCATGGATGCCAAATATGAACCATTGGGACGATCTTGAGGCGCTGTGTCTCGGTTCGAGCCGTTATTTGCTGCTGGAACTGCCCTTCACCCTCTGGAACAATAGTATGATCGACCAGCTTTACTCTCTGGCGGCACAGAGCGGCGTTACGCCGGTGCTGGCGCATCTGGAGCGGTATCTGGGGCGGCAGAAGAAAGAGCACATACAGGAATTGTATCGCCTGAACGTCCCCATCCAGCTCAGCGCCGGATGCCTGCTGCATCCCATGGAGCGGTGGAAGCTCCTTCGGCTGCTGAGGGAGGGGCAATCCTTTTTCCTTGCATCCGACTGTCACGGCACACAGCGGCGCACACCCGATCTGGGCCCTGCCGCTGCCGCTGCCAAAAAACGCCTGACGGAGGATGCGCTCAAAGCGCTCCTTCACCGCAGCGACGCGATCTTCACCGCAGCGCGCGCAGAACAGGAGAGGGAATATGCGAAGAAATGAGAATTTCATCCTGCGCCGGGTCGCAGATATGTCGGTCATCGTCCCTTTGGGGGCGGCTGCCGAAGCGTTTCCGGGAATGATCTCCGTAAACGAGACCGGCGCATTTTTATGGGACCTTTTGGAACAGGAACAGACGCTCCAAAGCCTTGGAGACGCCTTATGCGCCGTGTATTCGGTCGAACGGGAGCAGGCGGAGGCAGACGCAGCCGCCTTTCTTGACAAGCTGAGACCCGTCGGCGCGGTGGACGGTCTGTAAGATGCAGGTCAGACAGATCCCCATGGCGCAGCTGCGCGAACTGCTCGATGAGCAGCTCGCGCACGGAGAAGCGCTCCTTCCGGTAACAGGAAACAGTATGTGGCCCCTGTTTGCCGGCGGGCGGGACATGGTACGTCTCACGCGGCTCGATCGCCGCGTGCAACCAGGCGATATCGCCCTCTATCAGAAGGCGGACGGCAGCTATATCCTGCACCGGGTCATCCGCCTGTGTGCGCCAGAGACCTGCATTTGCTGCGGCGACGCTCAGTGGGAAGGGGAGCAGGTCGATGAGGCGCAGATCATTGCGTACGTCACCGCCTTTCGCCGCAAGGGACGCTGGCAGGAGGCCGCCAGATCCCGGCCCTACCGGTTTTATGAACGCTTCTGGGTCCATACCTTTCCCGCCCGTCGCCCCTTGCTGAGGCTGCTGCGATTCCTTCAGCGGGCACGGAGGGGACTGATACGCGGGAGAAGATGAGATGAGTCAGTCGAAGAAAAAGGCGGCGGGCGCGTACAAAGCGCCGCTCACGCTGCTGTATGCAGGCATCGCCGCGCAGGCGTTCGGCATCGCGGCGCTTGCCCTGGTGAGCCGCCGGGTGCTGGACGAGGGCGGCAGTCCGTGGGGCTGGGTGCTGTTATTTCTGGCGCTGGCTCTCCCGCTGCTCGACGGCGGGCTTGACCTGCTTTCCGGCAGGACGGTCGACCGCGCGGCGGTATCGCTGCGGCGCGACACGCTTGATACGCTTTTGAGCAAGGATGCGGAGGCATACAGCCGCTACCACAGCGGGCAGGTCTTCAGCCGCCTGACGCAGGACGCTTACACCGTCTGCGAATGGCGGATCGTCGGCCGCCCCCAGGTGGCGGGGCAGCTCATCCGACTGCTTTGCGCCGCATCCGCGCTGTTTTTCGTCAATATCCCCCTTGCCCTTGCGGTCATAGGCGCGGGCGCGCTGGCGATCGCCGGCGGGCGGCTGCTGCGAAAGTATCTGACGCGGCGGCATCTGCGCGTGCGTCAGGCGGAGGAAGGTCTGACGGGCTGCACGCAGGAGATCCTGGAGCATACGGAGCTTCTGCGCAGCATGACGGCGGGGGAGGAGGCTGTCCGCCGCTTTGAAGGACGGCAGAAGGAGTGGCTGCGCGAGCGCAAGCGCCTGCGCGTCTTCTCAACGGGGGTCGGAACCGGGTTTTCCGCCGTATTGCAGCTTGGATACGCCGTTCTTCTTGTCTGGGGCGGCATCGCCATTCGGGAAGGAAGGCTCTCCTTCGGCGACCTTGCGGCGCTCTTACAGCTCCTCGCGATGTTCCAAAGCCCCCTCACCGGATTGTCGGGCGTTCAGTCCCGGCTGGCAGCCGTCCGCGCGGCGGAGGCGCGGCTGGATGAGCTGTATTCCCTGCCTGGGGAGGCGCCGGGACAAGCGGCGGAGGAGGACGACGTCTTTCGCGCCATCGTATTTGAAAATGTCACCTTTTCCTATGAGGGCGAGGAACAGCCTGTTCTGCGGAATTTTTCCGCGCGGCTGCCGCTCGATCGCTGGACCTGCCTCACGGGAATATCCGGGAGCGGAAAAAGCACGCTTTTCCGCCTTATTCTGGGGCTGTACCACCCGCAGCAGGGCCGGGTATACCTTGAAACCGAGCGGGGGGAGCTCCCTTGCTCCGCTGCCGTGCGGGGACTGTTCGGCTATGTCCCACAGACGCCCTGGCTCTTTTCCGGCAGTATTCGCGAAAATCTGCTGCTTGCAAAGCCCGACGCGGATGACGCCGCCCTTTGGGAGGTGTTGGATCGGGCGCAATGCGGCTTTGTCCGCGACCTGCCCGACCGCCTTGAAACCGTCCTGAGCGAAGAGGGGGGCGGCCTTTCCGCGGGACAGCGCCAGCGCCTTGCCATCGCCCGCGCGATGCTTTCCGCCCCGCGTTTTTTGCTGCTTGACGAGATCACCTCGGCGCTGGACGAGGATACGGAGGCACGGCTGCTGACAGAGCTGACGGGCGCGTATCCGGCGGCGGTATTCGCCACCCATCACAGCGCCCTGCCGGGCAGGCTGCACAGCGAGACGCTGCATCTTGAGGGCATTGTCTGAAAAAGTAGAAACGTGATTCTTACAACTTATTATACAATGGAGGATGAAGATGAACATGAAACGGAACATTGCGAGAACGCTGGCACTGATGCTGGTGCTGTGCACGCTGCTGTCGCAGACCGTGCTGGCAGCCACGACCTATTATGTCGACGTGACCATCTCCGGTCCCGATGCCGACGGCGTGGAGCGGACGCTCAGCGCTTCCTCCAGCCGGTATGGCACGATGAGCACGCCCCTTGCATCGGAGCTTGCCTCCGTCGTCGACAGCAAATACGGCGAATTGGAGAGCATTTTCGCCGGAACCGGCCTCAGAACCATCGTGGACACGGGCGCCGAGGCGTTCCGGCAGGGCGAGAGCGCGTGGAACCTCTACGTGGAGAAGTATTATGACAGCGTGGACAGCTCCTTCAAGGATACGCTCAAGAGCCTTTCCTCCACCTTCGCAAACCTCACGGTCGACCGCGTCAACCGCGTGACCTACCGGGACAACGGTCGTCTCTACACCGTGACCGTGACGCTCAAGGCCTACACCACCGGCTCGGACAGCGGCGTGAATCCGCCCGTCGTGCCCACGCCCGACGGTCACAAGGTCGTTGTGGAGCCTGTGCCGAACAACACGCTGCGCGCGGACAAGAATACCCTGCCCAAGGGTGGGACCGCCGTCATCCGGGACAGCGCCGCGTCGAACGGCTATGTCCTCTCCGATCTGGCGGTCAAGGATGTGAGCGGCAACGACATTCCCGTGCGCAGGCAGTCTGACGGCGTCTACGCCTTCACCATGCCCGAAAGCAGCGTGTCCGTTCGCGCCGTGATGGTCGCCGACCCCGATATGACCGGCATCTCCAAGCAGCTGAACACCGATCAGAATATCGCCTATATGCAGGGCATGGCGGACGGCAGGTTCTATCCCGCAAGCTCCGTTACCCGCGGACAGGTGGCGCAGATCTTCTACCGCCTGCTGAAGGAGCAGAAGGTTTCCTCCAAATCCACCTTTACGGACGTCCCCGACACGCTCTGGTGCGCCGAGGCGGTGAATGCCCTTGCCTCTCTTGGCATCGTGGAGGGCGTCGGCAACGGCAAGTTTGCCCCGAATCAGTCCATCACCCGCGCCGAGTTTGTCACCATCTGCGCCCGCTTTACCCAGGTCTCCGCGAGCGGAGAGACCTTTACCGACGTGCCCGCCAGCCACTGGGCGTTTGACGCCATTTCCACGGCGGCGTCCTTCGGCTGGGTCAACGGCGTCGGCAACGGGCAGTTTGCCCCCAATCAGCACATCACCCGCGCGCAGGCAGCCGTTCTGCTGAACCGTCTGCTGGGCCGCTGCATGGCAGGTCAGTCTTACGAGAATGCCCGCCAGTACCCGGATGTCCCCCAGACCCATTGGGCGTGGAAGAACATCTGCGAGGCGTCTGACGGCGTCGCCCTCCGCTGAGCGGAGAATTCAAAAGAGTACGGTAAAAGGCAGTGGAGGGACTGCCTTTTACCGCAGATTTATGGGAGCGTCTTATGAAAACGATTCAGAAAAGCGTGCCCGTTCAGACGGTGCTGCTCATCCTGCTGGATGCCATTTTCATCATCCTTGCGGGCGGGCTTGCGCTGCTGGTGCGCTTCGACTTCGATTTTGATCAGGTGCCTGCCAATTACCTTGAGCCGTGGTTTCGCGCTCTGCCCTTTGAGATCATGGTCACGGCGGCGGTCTTCTGGCCGCGCCGGATGTACCGCTACCTCTGGCGCTACGTCAGCGCCCATGATGTCGCCGAGATGGTGATATCCGTCGTCCTCGCCTATTGCGCGTTCCATGTGCCGGCGGCGCTTTTCGGCTATCACCAGCCGAGGAGCGTGCTCTTCATGGAGCTTTTGTTCCAGCTGTTCCTGCTGGTGGGCGGGCGCTGCACCTTCCGCTTTCTGCGGATGTTCGCAAGCTCCGCCCGTCAGGCAAGGCAGGAGGAGGGCGAGCGCGTCATGCTCATCGGCGCGGGCGAGGCGGGGCGGATGCTCCTGCGGGAGATCTCCGTCACGCCGCAGCTAAAAAGCCATGTCTGCTGCATCATCGACGACGACAAGAGCAAGCAGGGCAAGTACATCGGGAACGTGCCCATCGTCGGCGGGCGGGAGAAGATCCCCGAGATGGTCAAAAAGGAGCGGATCACACAGATCGTCCTTGCCATTCCCGCAGCGTCTGCCAAGGATAAGAAAGAGATCCTGAACATCTGCCAGAAAACGAGCTGCCGTGTACGGAGCCTGCCGGGAATTTACCAGCTGGTAAACGGCGAGGTGAGCATGGCGGCGGTGAAGGATGTGCAGGTGGAAGATCTGCTCGGCAGAGAGCCGGTGAAGCTGGATACGGCGGTCCTGCTGAATTTCCTGCAAGGGCAGACCGTGCTGGTGACCGGCGGCGGCGGTTCCATCGGCAGCGAGCTTTGCCGTCAGATCGCCAAATATCAGCCCAAGCAGCTCATCATTCTGGATATTTACGAGAACAATGCTTATGATATCCAGCAGGAGCTGCGGCGTGTATGGGGCGATCGGCTGAACCTGCGGGTGGAGATCGCCTCCGTGCGAGATAAGGAAAAAGTTTACAGCCTGTTTCAGATGTATCGCCCTGACATCGTGCTCCATGCGGCGGCCCACAAGCATGTCCCGCTGATGGAGGAATGCCCAGAGGAGGCCATCAAGAACAACATTTTCGGCACATATCATGTGGTGCGGGCGGCGGAGAAGTTCGGCGTCAAAAAGTTTGTCATGATCTCCACGGATAAGGCCGTGAATCCCACCAACTTCATGGGCGCGACCAAGCGATTCTGCGAGATGATCCTGCAAAGCAGGACGGACAGCCCCACAGAATTCTGCGCGGTGCGGTTTGGCAATGTGCTTGGTTCCAATGGCTCTGTTGTGCCCCTTTTCAAAAAGCAGATCCAGGAGGGCGGCCCCGTCACCATCACGGATAGGCGCATCATCCGCTATTTTATGACCATTCCCGAGGCTGCCCAGCTGGTGCTCGAGGCGGGCGCCATGGCAAAGCGGAGCGAGATCTTCGTTCTGGACATGGGCGAGCCGGTGAAAATTCTGGAGCTGGCGGAAAACCTCATCCGCCTGTCCGGGCTGGAGCTGGACAAGGATATCACCATTCAGGAGATCGGCCTGCGCCCCGGCGAAAAGCTCTATGAGGAGCTTTTGATGCGCAGTGAAACACTCTCCAAAACAAGCAATGAGAAGATCTTCGTTGAGCAGCAGCAGGACATTTCAAAGGACGTCATCATGGACGACCTGCTGCGGCTGGATGAAGCCGTCACCCGCGACATACCGCCTCAGGAGCTGATCACCATGCTACGGGAGATGGTCCCGACCTATGCCTCCCCGGAGGAGATCAACGGCCGGGCGGCCGCAGTCTCGTAAGCAGGCGGAAGGCTTGCAGGCTGGGAGGAAACACGCAAAAAAGCGGAGGAAACAGCTTGAAACGTCGAAAAACCATTCTCTGCACCATTCTTGTACTGCTGGCGGTATCGCTGGCGGGGCTTTTCTGGTGGCAGCGCGACAACTTAAAGGCAGTCCATGCCGCGACGCAGCACACATCGGACGAGCTGGAGGAAAAGCTGGAGGAAAACCGTCAGATGATCGAAGAGGCGGTGCGCTCGGCGAGCGAGGTCACGGTGCGCGAGGTCACGGAGGAGGAGCGTCAGGCGCTGCGCGATGGCTCGATGACGCAGGAGCAGCTTATGGAGCGCCTGACGGGCAGCGGGGGAGGGGAACCCTCCCAACCCGATGCGGAGAGCGCTGTCCCGGCAAGCCGCCCGGAAAGCGGCGGCAAAACGGACGCTGCACCTGAGACGCCGGACGCGGCGGCCGCGGGCGAGAAGAGCGAAAAGAGCGCGGAAAGCAGCTATCAGAAGGAGCTGTCGGCGCTCATCGCCAAGGTCTACGTCCTGCGCGAGGAGTACACGCTGGCGCTCGATACGATGTATGCCGACGCCAAGGCGGAGTATCTGGCGCTGCCCGCGGAAAAGCGGACAACGACTCAGCTTGCGAAGATGGCAAAGGGCTATCTTTCCCGGGCGAACGCCTTGGAAAAGGAGTGCGACGGGAAGATGGACGAGGTCATCCGCGCCATGGAAACGCTCATCCGGGACAACAACGGCGATCTCACGCTTGTGGATACCGTGGTCTATACCTACGCCAACGAAAAGAGTCTGAAAAAGTCCTGGTATATGACAAAGCTGGAGCAAAAGGGATTGCTTTGAGCAAAAAACGCGAAATCGGCAAGAAACAAACGGAAAAGAGAGGAACATGAGCCATGACGATATTGGTGACGGGCGGCACGGGCTTTATCGGAAGCCACACGGTGGTAGAGCTTCTGAACGCCGGCTATGACGTTGTCATTGCAGACAATCTGTGCAACTCCAAGGTCGAGGTGATCGACCGTATTCAGAAGATCACGAACAAGAGCCCCGCCTTCTACAA
>ENA-UEQW01002242-UEQW01002242.1-human-gut-metagenome-genome-assembly--contig:-NODE-2242-length-14900-cov-6.227012_pt1 | contig 14900 bp, 24 predicted proteins | sample MGYA00242947_ERZ507947 | MGnify/ENA primary metagenome ERZ507947 (study PRJEB26167, sample SAMN06115421) | human gut metagenome | host: Homo sapiens | place: China:Guizhou | collected 2015-03-17... | reverse complement strand
TATGCTTTTCGTCGTCCTCATCAGGATCAGGTTCCCTCCCATATTCTACCTGAGCCTTATAGACTTCGGAATCTGATAGCATCCAAGAAGGAATACTGGGGTAATCCGTGAACAAAGAGTTTGGAACTGTTGGAGTCCAAGGCATCCAACCAAGCAGTGAGGACTTCTCTAAGGAACGATAAACCTTAGCTTTGGCTGTCCCCTTACGTATATAAAGTCTGAAAAATGAGGAATCCAACTCATTCACCCGGCACAAGTAAGTCAAAACCGAGGTAAGCCTTTTGAGTTCGGTAAGTTTAGGTGAACTATTGGTGACGCGCAAAAACATGGTGGGCTTAATGACTAGGATGGGCGTACAAACCCCACCCGTACTAGTCGGACGAAACCCAAGCGCACTTAACTCAGATTCAACAGGGTAAAGGAGGTTCAGTTCAACACCTCCCATAACCATGACTTTTTCTCGCGCACAAGAATCTGTAAAATACATATTCTCAGGGAGGCGAAAGAACTCCTTAACTTTACTAGGTGCTATAGGTGCTACAATTTCCATTTCGATAGGTTTTGATGGCTCATAGTGCATACTTTACCCCTCCGAACCAGTCTGGGTTTACGTAATCCACCATGTTCTCACCGCAGGACAAAACTTGTTTAGCCCAAAGCATGTTTAGGTTATCCTCATTCACGCAGTACCCGTTGAAGAAAACAGAGTTCACCCAATCAAAATTCACCCTATAAAGGTTATCGTGCTTAGGAACGCCGTACCGCACAGCATGGGCATACATAGCCATTAGGTACATACGCTCATACTTATATGTTGACGCAGAAGGAGTAACGAAAGATAAGGCTACCATAGACCGGAGGTCTAATTGCAAACCCATACTGTGGGAATGCACACATACTGCCTTGACGTACTCTGACCACTCCCCACGTTCGTCATGGTATTCCCTGGCTGGTAGAGTGGGTATAATGTTGTCCATTATGAATTGTAAGTCAAAGTTAAGTACAGCCAAGTTACAGGGTACAATGTCCTTGGTCTTGCAAAACTTCGTGGCCCCAAAGAGGTCAAGCCAGCTTTGAATCTTGAACTTACCCTCTCTGCATATATCCGATAATAACCTTTTAGTGCACATAGTTCCTCCCGTGTCCCACCCTACCACCCGGCCTATCAATTTTCCTCTACATCGGAGGCTGAGTTCTCACTAGTGTCCTTGAGCGGACTGGGGTAGCATGTCCGTATGTGAGACCTCTCGATGAGGTCATTCACCTCGTCCCAGCACACGGTTAGCAAACTGCGCAAGAACATTCTTTGCACTTCCCTATCCCAAGGAGACATAAGCTCCCATGCGCGTTTGAACCGAAACTTTGGGTGCTCAATAGCGGCGTCCAAAGCTTCCTCTATGCTGAGACACGAAGGAGTATCTCCCGGTACACGAGATGTCTCTCGAATTTCCATTGCCAAGAGTGCGGTAGCCAACTGGACGTTGGCGATACCTTCAAATGGTGCAACATTCATTGTTAGTCCTCCTTTGCGGGAAACATCCCGAACACAAGTCGTTTAAAGTAATCCGCAGCATCGGGATTGACGTTAACGCACCGGGGCTCGACATACTTCCGCATCTCATTTCTCAGCATAGCCTTTTGAGTTTGCGTAGCCTCAGCCCAAAAGGTACTCATAAGCTGGCGAATGTCCAATTCATGCTGGTAGCCCCTACGATAGACCCGACCATCATCGGACTGCATATAGAACCAGTCATGTCTCAGCATCTCGTTCAAAAGCTCGGCACCCGTCTTACCAAGCTTTGCCACCAGCTTCTTCTGCTCAATGTCTTGCATTGACTTTGCCCTTTCTTTGGTTACAGTAGCTGATCTAAGCCGCATAGCAAAACCTCCCATTGGAAACCCACTCAAATAGGCGCCCGATTCCGCGCCATACGAAGGGAACTAATGCGACTATAGCCGTAATTGCTAACGTTGTCAATACGGCTTTTATCAGCAGAACAATTTGCCAAACTAGTACAACGGCTAAAACCGCAGTAACTAGCCACAAAATAACGGCAAAAATTCCTTGGGTAGTCGTCAACAAATCGACATAGGCATCACAGATAAACCTTGGATTGAGTCTGTCCAGAATCATGGTACTTATTCTCCTGCGTGCAAATTGCACAATTAGGTTGTACGCTTAAAAAACCGCGCTAGTCTATATACGCTCTCTGTATATCTCTACATATTTCCAAAGATCATCAGGCAGGGGATTAAAGAAGTATATACCATAAGAACATGCGACTTTAATACTCCCATTATTTCTGACTTGCCCTACAAATCTTGACTGTCGAGGATCATTACGGAATAATACAAAAATAAATTCTCCACTTCGCGGGACACGTTCTCGGAACGAATACAATCTCCCGCTATACAGTCTCTCTAATCGTTCTCTATCTTCCTCACCTCTATCATGCGCTTCCTGTTCTGCTTCCTCGTCGCAGCAGTCATCTTCGTCTTCATCTGTCCAGTCCGTTCCCCTACAGTTTGCAGGCTTACGTTCCACTTGTTTCTTAATCCACGATATAATCGACATACGTCCTCCTGTTGTTATTTCAAGTATTGCCAGAAGTCCTCAGGCACTATTTCAATAGAAAAATAATCATTACGGCACTTAAAGTTACCTTTCTTTATGTACCCGGGGGCTATAAACGTTCTACCATTTATGTGCGTAACGTACCCCACCAGTATATTCGGTACAGGTATACACTCGTAGCACCTATGGAAGGACGTATCTTCGTAGTCTATATTTACCTGCGAACTGATCTCTCGCGTTGAGTCTTTCCCTTTCGCAGCACGACCTGATGTTACTTGCATGTCTTTCCCAAAATCGTCCTCGATCATTGTACAGTCATCCTCGTCAGTCCTCTTGTCTTTCTTGTAGTACATAGACATACCTATTTTATCCTTTGGTGGGGGCCACAGGGACACCCCACCGTCATAAGGTGTTTAGTCGAACAACATTACAGAAATGCTAGGCATAGACTTATTAGGTGCCGTGAACACCCATCCCATATCGGGATCACCCTTTTCTACTTTGAGGGTAACAATCCTGTAGCAGGGCAAATCATTCACTTCATCCAGCATATCTTTACGAATTTCTGCCGGAAGGCCAGCATAGACAGGCCGAAGATCCAACGTGATGGAGTCAAGCTCGGCATCTAATACCTTTGCAACTCCCAAGAACGGGCTGCTACTCCAACTAGGCTGAATACCTACGGCTATAAGCATATCGCCCAAGTCATTATATTTACGCTCATATGCCTCTGCCAGATATTCAAAGCGAGGGGCGTAGTACTCACTGTTCTTCTGAGCTATTCTGGTCTTCATATCAGGCATATCATCCTCCTCTTCAATGATTATATCTTCATTTTCTTCAATATCATCACCCTTGTCCTCATTACCATATATCCAGTCTGTAGCTAGTATGTTCGACAGGCGTATTCCCACTGCCCCTCTACTTTTAACAGGTGCATAAAACAAATTCCTGAAATTCACATAGTCCGCACCCAGATCAGCACTACACGGTTTCAGGCTACGCACGAAATCATCAATACTTACCCACAGCACTGGGGAGTTGAGCGGTACACCCTTGCATATGCCTCTCATAGGACGCGAGGAGTTTACGTATTGCTTTACCTCCATAGTTTTAAACGCCCCATAAACCGTGCACAAAAAATTCCCGAATAAATTACAGTTGACTCTACCTTCCGGTCCCGTACAAGCTATGTATATTACAAGCTGCGGAGTAAATTTATACGTAATGTCACCCTTTTCTATGCTTCCAACAAAATTCTCCGCTATGGGTTCATCTATCAGGTATTCAACAAGTTTCCGCCCGTATTCCTGAGTGAGCAGAGTGTTAATGCGAATGAAAGTGGGTTCATTGTTGCTCTGACTCATGGCATTATCCCTTATGTCGGCTGGTTGTGCGGCGAACCCAAGCCGTGTTTCGAGTTCGCCGCTCTTTACTCCGTTAGTGGATACCGTATAAACCTTGAGCAATATGGCATCCCGTCATGCGACGCCCTATAAGGCGCACTATGTCTGTTAGAGTTTGGTTGTCTTCCTCCGACAAAAGGATGTCTTTGGTCTGCGGGTCTATGAGATCGTTGGGCAATATTATTGCAAGCTGAGGTTTTCCGTTCGCCAGTACGCCTTCGCGTTGCATACGTACTGTGAGGTCTTGCCCATCAAGGTTTATGAACACGTTCACCAAGTTCTCATCCCCGACATCAGATATGTAAGTCAACATATTTATTCTCCATCCTCGTCGGTATCCGTGTTCGCCAGGTACTCGTCTTCATACTTTTCCAGTACTCGGTCAGCGAAAGCCTGCTTCTCCTCATCGGAAGCCTTTTTCAGTGCCTGGAAGACTTTTGCCGTTTCATGTTCCCCAATCACCAATCCGGGTTGAATCCAGTTTTTCATCTTTGAGAACTGAATCACATAAAATTCCTCATCGGAAATCTCACCGAAAGCAAAGCCCACTTCGGCAAACTCATCCCGTATAGCGTCGATGTCGGCATCCGTAATGCGGTATTTGCGCAGAAGGCGACGCATATTGGCCCGCGAGACACGAAATCGACTAAATGTCCTAGTCTTCCCCTGTTTCTCACACTGAGCCGCATATGACTCCATGCGGTGCAATATAATGGCTACAATGGTACGGGCATCAAAACTGTAACGCTGTCCCACAAATTCCTTACGCAATGCGCTAAAGGTGTTACTTGTTTTCATATGGTGTCTCCTTAAAATCATTCTTTGGAGTTTGGCGAACCGCGCCACTTTGGGCTCGCCAAACTTGCAGGCTTACACTTCAAACTTGGCAGATTTCGATCCGATGCAAACCTGCATGGTCATATCTACCCGAATTGGTAAATTTCTCTCGCGCCTCAACAAGTCTACAATCATTTGCGTCATGTTCAAGAGTCGCCTTGCGGTTTCCTCGTTACTGTCCGTAACAGGTTGAGTTTCTTGAGGCATTACGCACACCTTAGGTTGCGCCTTTGGCGTTGGCTTGGACTTCGGTTTCGCCGCCGCACGCTTACGCTCAGGCTTTTTGGGCTTTTCACTCTGGGCTAAATCTTCTTCAAGATTCCAAGCCACAGCTAGTGCCCGAGCTTGCGACAAACCTGTGGGAACAACTTCGTCCTCATCGTCATCCCACTGCTCCAGTTTCGGCTCGACTGGTATACCGGATTGCTCACTCATAGACCGAAGAGTTTTATCCTTCCTACGAAGTTGCTCTTCCATATACCGTTTACTGAGCGGCCCAACCCATCCGGTTTCGGTCAGCGTTTCCCATAATGCACTTCGTATTCCCCCTAAAGCGCAGACCTATCCAAGTACTCCTGTAGGCATCTGTGCCCTTAATGCAGTTTCGAGGGTATGCAAACAGTGATCCAGTACCAAATGGTACGAGTTCTACACCGTACTCCAAGTTAAAAGATCTCATGATAAAAGCGTGCGCATCTCTATGTATGTAAAACGCACTTCCCGTTTTAAGCAATACAGGAGAACTAGCAAGACTTATCTTAAAGGTGGGGTAGCCCAAGTCTTCACATACGTTAAGAGCCCATTTCATGAAATTAAACAGGCCTCGCATGTTGTCCGTTCGGAAGTAGTATGCCCCATCACCCGCATCCACCACTATGAATCTCATGTCGCGCATAACTTCGGGCGTGCAACGTTCGACGATCTTCTGCGCGGCTTGAATCGTAAAATTGTGCTCAATGTTGATCTTCATGGGGGGGGGGTAACTCCTTTGCACCTAAGTGCGTTTTGTTAGGGGAGGCAAAATGCCTCCCCGTAAGTTAGCTTACTTGTCTCCGCACAAAACCTGCACGGCAATCCTTACGCCTTTCGCCTCAGCAACCCTACGAGCGTACTCAATGAGAGCCTCCATGCTGATAGGCTTATCGTTGCTTTCCCTGTCGTCTTGTTCTTCCGGTTGGCGGAGAAGTACTTCCCGGTACAGGGAGTTTTCACCCTCGACACTAAGACTCTGTAGAAAGTATGGGTTTGAGCCGCTAAATGTAAACCCCGATGACGGGTGTTGCACATGCGCGTTAACCTCATCTAAGGTTAGACCGAAAACTGCCCATGCAACGCGGTATAACTCATTCCTCGGCACACTAAACGGGCACCCACTCATTACATATATGCGGTGCTTTAAAGCCATGCGGTTTAACCTGCACAGATAAGCCTGTACCATATACATATATTCCTGAAATATGGGGGTGTCAAAACCTTTAGGGAGGCCTATACCCAAATGGTATTCAGACTTACCATCTACACGGTACAGACGGACTGTGGGTTCAATAAAAGGTTTGCCGACAAAGAAAGGCATATATTTGAACATATGCCGAATGTCCAATTTGAGAGGAAGAAGGCTCACGTTTTCACATGACATATCAGGGTACGTGTACTTGATAGCGATTGGCTGTGATCTAGCATCGATCTTGATCTTTTGTCTTTCTATACCCCAGAAACGAGCGTGCATTGCTTCAAATGAGCCCCACACAATAAGGTCAGTTGTATTTTTGCGCATCATAAACTCCTATGCGGTAAGTTGGTCTTGAATTTCCACGTGGCGGTCAATGAGGATCGCAGCGACTTCCAAATTACCGTGCGACATCATCCACGGATATTCGGTGTGCAGGTGCTTTTGGTCGTCAAAGAATTTGACAAGTCTCTGCCGAAACTTCCTACGCAAGTCAACGAGCGTTTGCTCCGGGATGGTCTTGTTGCGCTTGGCAATTCCAAGACCTACAGCCCGCTTATAAGGCCAACGAGTAAACAAGGTTTCGCGTGATACGCTTATAGTAACCTGAACATCCTCGAACTTCCAAATCTCTTCCTCAAGATCAGTGCAACTAATCTTAGTGGGAGATTCGTAATCGTTGCCTTCGGGAATCAATTCCATACGTAAATCCTCCTGCACTGGACGTGCGTTTTGTTGATTCAATCAATCCGATTATTGATTGAGTGTCTACCACGATACAAGCAAAATCGCGGCACGTTGTCAATCAATAAGTACTAGTCAGAGTTTTGAGTTTGAGGGGTGACTACACGCCACCCCTCAATGGTGACATAACTATTACGCTTCCAAGGCCTTGGTGGCTCTGGTGAGGGCGGACTTGGCACGCTTCACCAGCTTAGGGGCAATCTCACTGCGCGGATAGTCTTCCGCGTAGGATTCTGCGTCCTTGACAATCCGCTTCAACGCACGAACCTTCTTAATGCCTTCAAGCTCACCCACCCCGTCAAGGGCTTCCTCAATATCACGGCGACGGGCCCTGCTAGCCGTAGCGGATTGCGTGTTTACACGCTTTTCCTTTTCCTCTTCGGGCTTTTCTTCGCCGCCCCCGTTTTCTTCCTCCAACTGCTTCACCAGCTTCTTAAGCTGTGCGGGCTTAAAGCCTTCAAGAACATCCAACAACCTGTTCAACCACGTTTCAGGAACCTTGTCCCCGAAGTCCATGAGGCGGATGTTACGTTCAAGTTCGGCGCGTGGGGTCTCTTCGTCGCCATCGTCATCCCCACCACCGTCATATGCACGTTCCTTAAATTCATCCCACTCGCCAAGGAACTTTTCCAAGCGTTCAGCGAGACTCGCATCAATAGCCACACCTGAACCCACGTTCTTTTCCTTATTGGACTTCATACCCTTCTCCTCATGGTTGTCATCGTTGTCGTCGCCATCATCCTCCATATCGTCGCCATCGGCATCCACCGAGTCGTCAGACTCCTCTTCGTCGTCCTCAACCGGGGCGAAGCCAGTAAACCCGATGGCCCCCTCATCATCAGGATCATCGAAGCCCATCTTGCCCAGATCAACTTCAAGGTCTTCCGTGATATCCGAGCGCAACACGTATATCAAATTGCGCTCCGTCTTCGACTTGCCCACGTAGGCTTCATGGTTCTTGGCGGACAGCGGGATTTCAGCGGTCTCCAGTCGTGCCGTCAACCACGTAACAAACGCGGTGATTCCTGCGGTATCCCAATCCACCCAGAACGCCACTTCGTCCTCTTCCACGTTCATCGTAAACCCGTTGAACTCGTGCTGTGCGCAGAAGTCCTCTTCGAGGGCGTTGGTCATCATCTTCTGCGCAACCTTGCGTTCCTTCGGCTTGTAGTCGTTGAACGCCATCTCCAGGGCAGCATCGACCGTCAGGTTCGTGTGAACGGTGAACTGTTCCGCTTCTTCCGCCAAGTATTCCATAGTAGACTTCGACATGGTACAACTCCTGTTGGTTTGTTTGTGGGGCCGAAGCCCCACGGTTAGTTTTAGAGCTCTTCACTCGCACAAGTCATATGCACTCCACCGTTTGGAGCGGCGAACACATTAAGCGCATAAGGCGTAAAGTTATCGTCTTCAATCCCGCCTTCGGGATAATGGTGATACTCAAACGCCCACAAGTACGTGCAACCATCACCCTTTTCGTCGGGATCGATTCCAAAGGAATCCATATACACAGCATTGGGAAGTTGCTTTACCTTGAGTGCGAGCTCTGCCGCCGTCGCTCCCGTAATGCTGATTTTAGCACGGCAACCTGACAGATAGCCTTCCGAGTACTCATGGAGTTCGTGAACGGTGAAGTCAACGCCCGTTGACTTCAAAACAGCCTCCATACAATCCACACATTTAATATTCATGCTCAACCCCTTTCACTTGGCAAGCTGTATTGCTTGCCGTTGTTGAAATTCAATGTAAATGCTTTTACTGAACACGTCAAGCAATTTTTGAAATTTTTCTTAAATTTTTTATATGCCGTCATTTCAACAAGTTATGATATTTTTCTACACATATACCTTATGATCACGTGTTATATTAGTTCACGTTGACGTGAAACAGCGCCCCAAAGAAAAAGAAAGTGTCATGAGGTTTAATGTCAACTAAGTTGAAAGCTTCGGGGCGACAAGTATGGAGACCATGCTCGGCATACTCGTGGGCCGTGAACAGTTCGCCCCCCCCCTACTAGGGTATGCAATTTGGAGTTTGTATACATGCATGTGTTTACATGCCACACGATATAAAGTATCGCGGCGCGGCATTACTGCCGCAGGTAAGCAGGTTAAACCATACGCCATTGCGTGAATTTATATCTAACTTACGTATACAGGTGCCAAGTTCCCCATACAGGCGGCGTTCAGAGCGGCCAAAATTTTGACCGTAAAACTCTCGAACGCCATTAAATGCGCACAACGCTGCTATTGTGTTGTAGACATTTTCGGTTATCTCGCAAGCGTACACAAAGGCCACGCGCTTGCGTTCCACTTGTGCACTGTAAACGGTGCCCAGTTCGACTGCATAGCCAAACTCATTCATAAGCGCATCCGCTACGGCGCGGCGTTCGCGTGTGATAATGTCGACTTCCCGTGAAAGTGTAAATTGTAAATTGCTCATAACTTTTACCCCACTTTAAAAAGTTTTGCGCAGCGTTGCGCTGTTGAAAGTACGTATACAGCTAACACGTGCACGTGTCAACAACATTTTCAAAGATTTTTGCCATAAAAATTTAGCTAAATAATTTCAATATTTTGTGGCTAAAATTTATGATTGTTTCACACGTGCACGTGTGAGCTATGCCGCTGTATACGTGAGCAAACCGCCGCGCATATATGGTATCGTGCGCACGTGTGAACAAATAAATGCACGTGCGCACGATACCATACGGCTAACGTGTGCCGTCACTCACCGTCACTCACCGTCACTCACCGTCACTTGCCACAAATGCGGCATCAAGTAACACGACACACGGCGATTGTCGAGACACAAAAACCGGGCCAATTTACGGGGTAAAAAGTAGATAAAAATACTACCCCTTATTTATATAATAAATAAGAGGTAGACACCAATTTTCAATGGCAAGAACTATGGTTCTTGACTTGAGATCACGTGCGTGTCATGACAACACACTCACTGCATAGGTGTATGCATGTTTACATTTTACTCAGGCCCAAGATCACAGAGACGGCCCTTACTCTTTATTTACATGATGACTCGTTAGCCTCACGCACCTCATACTCTTCACAGAGAACGTCAGCTAATAGAGGACTAACATCAGGTAAGCCCATAAGATCAGGCCTACCAACAATGGTATCCGTCAGAAACTGGGACAAGTTAGTTCTCAGCTTGACTTCAATGTCTTGAGCTACACTACGCTCTATATCAGCACGGGTAGCCACGAGAGGAACTTCTCCACCCCGGATGTCTACAAGCCGGAGAAGTTCTGATAGCAGACGCGCACGACACTGTGACTCAGAAGTCCCATAGCACACGACTCCCTTACACGTTGCCATGTACGTAAAACATAAAGCATCCGAACAATATTTACCAACAGGACACGTGTCGGGTACACATGCATTTCCCCACAAACTCGAAAGTTCTGAACCACGTGAGGGATTGCTTAAAACAGATAAGGAGGCACAGACAGGAACGTCCAACTTTTGTACGTACACAGGGTTACCATGAGCTAGGATAGAGCTGATAGAATTTACTTGCTCGCGTACATGAGCATCTATAATCTTTTGTACTAGAACATCCTGAGCGGAATACTTGGAATCTGACACGTAGGCTGCCACTGTTTTACGTATCTCGGACTTCAAAGCATGCCCAACATTAGTGTGAACAGAGGCAGTGAGATATGCTGAAAAAACATTAAGGAAATCTGCCGGAGCCTTCAAGTGTGCGCTCACCTTAAGGACTGGAATATCGTTCGTGGGATACTCCAGTGAACACGATAGACACCCCAAGTCTTCCATGCCCTCCATAGCCAGCCCCATGCGTACTGCCAACTTTTCACCCACAGATTTAAAAGCCCGCAGCATTGAAGGCTTATCTGCTGTGTGAAATCTTGAGTTAAGATCCAAACAGGTTAGGGCATCTTCAAGCCCACGGAAGTAATCGTAGACTTTAGCATTAAAAGCTTGAAATTCTTCGCTTTTGTACTCATTGGGCTCAAAATAGAAGCCTTTATTAACGGGCGTATGTACGCAGTCATAGTAGGTTGGAAGACGTTCCACGTACACCACATCCAGTACAGGTTTGTGCTCAACAAGAGGAGTCCGTTCACCGCGAAGATTCACGGCACACACAACACCGCCCACATTTTCCATGTGGGATACGGAATCCTTGAAAGTAGTACATGCACTATCCGAAGTAGACATATTTGCTGGCCCCCATAAAGCTTGAGCCCCTTAAGGGGCTCGACTGTGTTTTGTAACTTCAACTTACCGGATGATCTTACTGCCGCCAGCAGGATTAGGTATCGAGTTTGCACTCACGAGGCCTGCCGCACGTACACGTTTCTCCTGCATAGCACGCTGGTAAATGTCCACCAACTTATCTTCCGCTTCATCCATGACGAGAACATCAGTAAGAGGAACCAACCACTCCGGCTCTTCGCAAGTGTTATTCTTTGCGGCAGGGAAAGCAGTTTGCAAAGTAAGAGCCATGCCCTGCGGCCCCATAATGGGAACCAGAGCATAAAGGTTTGAGAATTTGATACAACGGCCTCCGGTATCTACTTGTTGCAGGTCTTTAGCGAAACCTACGTATTCGGTACCCGAAACAAGTTGCATGTAGTACACATTCCCAGGAACAACATTAAACTCTGTAGAGTCACCACGGCACGCAATAATCATTACAGTTCTCCTTTACTATGTGCTTCCTGTAGACCCGTAAGTCTAAGACATACAAGCTCTGACGAGGCCCTAAGTTGTAGGCGATGTAACAACTTAGGGCATACAGTGTTAATGGGTTTAGCACGTACAAAGATACGACACCATCTATCACCATTGTCCTTCTTTGTAGTTTGTCCCCTCAAGACACCAAGTACCCCATAAGGGGTACCTTTAACGGCTTCAATAGCTTTTGGCACGAGTACTTTAGGTACTGCAAAGTAAAATTTGGTGGGCAACCAGCGGCGAGGCTTCATGCCCTTACGGTAGGCTTGCCAGCTAGACTTCATATAAGCGTGCTTGCGCTTCTTGAAATCAGACCTGAAATCAGCCCAACTAATCTTAGTCTCTATTTCTATGATGTCCTTCTCACCATCGGAGACAAGTACATCTGCATTGAAGGGGCCCGCTTCTGTGGCGACGAAGGTCATACGTGTCGAGTACCCACCAAAGCGAAAAAATGACAACACCTTAGTCTTCATCTCCACAGAATCCATGTTTACGGTACCCACCTGTAACTTATTGCTTAGGTTTCAAATGAAGGGCCTTAACAAATGCCTTGAGTTCTTCAAATGCTCTGGCTTGACACTGAGGACAAAGTTCGATGTGAGAGTCTACGTATTCGTGACGATGCCCATCAAAATTGGAAGAGTTCATGGTGTACGAACGAACGCCTTCCGTGCTCCCACACCAATCACAGGTAAGAACTTCTACCTGAACTATTTTCTTCTCTATCATGACTCCAACTCCTTCTCAGTCTCAAGTCGCGCCCACGCCAGACGAGCCTCAGCACAGGAAAGAAAAGGAGAGTCACAAGCAACGATGCACATGCGGGCTTCACCAAAGTCACAAGGGCCACTACTTTTGGGCGGAATCAGTGCGAGCTTAGCCGCTACTCGTGCCTCAAAGTTAAGGGCATCCTCAAAGTCAAGAGTATAAGCACTTCGTGTATTGTCTTTAAGGTAGAATGGGCACGCTTCACCAGAAACCGTTGAACAACCCAATCGTATTCTTGTAGAGCCTATGTAGGCGGGAGAGTGAAAAGCGCAGTTAGAACATCTACGGGTGTCGCGAGTACTTAGCCACTTTAGTTCCTGTGCGGTCAGCATTACTTAGTCCTACTGGTGAGTCCACTATGTGCCCATTGAAGCACAAAGCCAAGAGAGTTCCAGAGACGCCGCTTGATGTTCTCCAAAGCATATTTCTTGCCGAGCTCTTCATCGTAGTTGGCGGGATCAACGCAAGACGAAACCTCGTAGTCTCTCCATCCCGTGGGAAACGTGACTTCAACTAGTGTTGATTTATCCCCGCGTTTCTCAACGCCAATAGACCCTGCATTCAGAAATGCGTCAATATCATCAGGTGATAACCTGTTGTCTTCTTCAATGGGAAAGTAGGCAGCCTCAAATACGTCCTTAGGACTCCAACTTTCGTACCCATCCTCATATATGACCTTATACCCAGGTTTATCCCCTTTATCATGGCGTTCAGCGTATACGCGCTTCACACCTATATACGTTTTCCTGCAATCTGTTTTGTTCCGACTATAGCTATTCAAGTCTTCGTGAATCTGAAACATGCTGATCCCCACTTCAATTAGAATTAGTCTGCTATTCAACCCCAATGAGTTTGTGCACTTGAACAGAAAGTTTGGGGTGTACACCACCGAAGAACAAAGGACTTTCAAGGGCCTCTATAATTTCAGGAAGCATGTTGAAAGCACCCGTGGAAGCGTTATGCATAGGGCTGAGATAGATGGATAGTCTGGAAGGATCAATAGGGCAGTTTTCATCCGCGCCACTAGTTTCAGCAAAAATACTAAGGGCGTCAAACCAGCAGGATATCGTTTCCTGCAAATCAGATGCATTGGCTATGACCGTTTTGATGGAGACTTTGACGCCACAAGATTCATCTCTAACCCACGAGAGAGTCTTAGTGAGAGAATCAATCATGCGGTACGGCGTACCATCCCAGCCACAACCGCCAAAGCTAGGCGCTTTTAAATCAAAACTAATAGTGTCAAACTCCGAGAGAACAGAAACATACCTATATTCACTGGGAGTTAAACCAAATCCAGGATGTTCAAGGTTAAAAGAAAGCTTACGCCGACCAGAGTATAGCTTACGTAGTCCCACTATGATTTCATGAATGCCGGGCAAGTATTCAACAGGATTACCCCCAGTAAACGAAACTCTGTAGATATTATGCTCGTCAATCTGTTTTGCTATGCACCCAATAACTTTGTAGGGGGCCATAAAGTCCTCGGAAGAAGCACGGGCTTGAGCCTCAGGTGTATCACACCAAGAGCAACCAATATTGCAGCCTTGAACGCGCACGAACACCGTAGGTGTTCCGACCTGCATACCTTCACCCTCAAGGCTGGTAAAAATACTGTTAACGGGCACAAACGATTCGTTTACGCAAATAACCTTTTTTTCCTCAAGATTCAACATATCTAACTCCTTGTTGTATTCGCTACACTTTGGGCCTGTTCACGAGCCAGTATATCACACTTATTGTTGTACTCGCAAGCCGCGTGACCTTTTACCCAATGAGCTTTGAAGGAAGGGAAGGCACGAGACTCCAGAACTGCCTGAAACCTTTGCCAGAGATCGACGTTCTTGACCGGAGAACCACTGGAAGTACGCCAAGACTTGGCAACCCAGGAATGCAACCAGTTCTCAGTAATGGCTTTACACACATACTGAGAATCAGTGTACAAAACTACTGGGTACTTACCCTTAGGTAACCACTCAAGAGCACGAATAACAGCAAGGAGTTCCATACGGTTGTTCGTCGTGTCGGCTTCGCCGCCGCACAAAGTCTTAGTACGGACTGCGGTACTCCCAGGTATCTTCCGCAGAATAATGGAGGCCCAGCCTCCCGGACCTGGATTCTTCAAACACGAGCCATCGGTGTAGACTTCTACGTAGGGAATATTCATTTCTTGTCCTTTATGGTGTTGCACGGCGGTAGGAACTGGGAACGCGGAGGGGGGGGGGCGTGGAGCGCGGGGTTAAGATACAAAGTAGGAGAAACTCAGAGCGACGCGAAGCTGCGCCCGAGGACGTGCACGAAGGGCACGGCCCAAAAGGGCCAGCGTAGCGGAGCTAGAGCGCGATGTCCTAGGGTGTGCGCGAAGAGCACAACCGTAGGGACGAGCGGTAGAGCCC
>ENA-UEQW01002233-UEQW01002233.1-human-gut-metagenome-genome-assembly--contig:-NODE-2233-length-14928-cov-4.009225_pt1 | contig 14928 bp, 10 predicted proteins | sample MGYA00242947_ERZ507947 | MGnify/ENA primary metagenome ERZ507947 (study PRJEB26167, sample SAMN06115421) | human gut metagenome | host: Homo sapiens | place: China:Guizhou | collected 2015-03-17... | reverse complement strand
TGCAACTTAATTACGATGCTTTCAAAGCGGACAATCGTGAAGAAGGTTCTTATTACTTTAAGTTTACTTATAACGCAGCTAAAGATGAATTATATATTCAAGTTCAGAAGGTAGCTTATAAGCTTACGAAAAATGCAGGTGAGACTGATGCGGACTTTGCTAAGTATATCAAAGAGAATAACAACAATTCTTACTGGAGCATTCAAGATGAAGAAAACCCTCGTACGTTAGCGACCAAAACTGATAAGTTTATCTACATGGCTAGATTGGCTGGAACGAATGTCTTGACTATCAATACGGATGAGACAGATCTAACTGGTACTTCTGCACCTGTAGCTATGGCTAATGTTCAGAAAACAGTTGTCAAGCTTGGCACGAACTTCTCCGGATTGACGCTTACTACGATCCCTGATGGCGTATATTTGGTACAGTACAAGGCCTCGGCAGGAAATCCGAAAATCAAACAAAATGGTTTATATGCTTTGGCAAACTTAGCAGGAAACTTGGGTTGGGCTAATTTGGCTCGTAACCAAGAGTTCAAGCATATGCCTGCCGCTCAATGGGTAGTGGATAAGAATGGCACTTCTTCTACTGCTATGGTTACGATTGATAATCGTGAGTTCAGTGATGTTTCTAATACAAGTGTTCTTCCGTCTCAAATGACTCAATTCTATGCGGTGGAAGGTAGTGATGACGTATTCTATTTCAATGGTAGTGTAGCTGATACTTTGAGTTTTATCAAAGTTGATGAGGCATTGGTTAAGGATACAAAATTAGGTTATAAGTATGTAACGGCTGAAGAAGCTTCTGTTCAGACATATTTGTTCAACTATTTGCATGGGCTGGCGTTGAATAAATATCTGTATACTCCGGCAGGAAAAGACTCTATTGTTCGTGTAGACGAGAATGGAGAGAAAGCGAACTTCCGTTTGACTTTGATCGCAAAGGATGACAAATATGGTTATAAGGATGGTTTGGTAAGAAACGCTTACTATGTTTCTGACGGAAAAGGTCGTTATATCTCATTCGACGGTGTAGCGAATAAGTATATGATGAAATCAGTTCCGACTCCTTTCTTCTTGAAAGAGAACAATTGCATTGACGGTACTCATTATTATACTTTGGTAGAAGCTAATTTGCGTTCTGAGGCATTGGTTAAAGAAGGTAACAATGATATCGCATTATCTTGGTACCCTGCTTCGGAAAATGGTAAAAAGGTTGCTGATGCTAAGACTTTTGCTGCACTGAATACAAAGGAGGTAACTCGTAGTTATGAGCAACCGGATGGTTCCACCGTCACAGTAAAATATTACGCCGATGCAAATGGTAATATTGCGAGCGCTCCATATTATGATAAGGATGGTAATCGTTTGATTGTGGATGGTAGTGAAATTGGTGATGTATATGCTTATAAAGCAAAGGATGGCGTTGTATCATTACAAAAAGCATTCAATTCGATTTCTCGTTCAAATTCTTGGGACTATGCATCTGTAAAAGTATCTGTTGACGACAATACTCTTGATTTGACTGAGGGTACTTTAAATGATAAGTTCTATTCAGAGATCCGTACCTCTGCATTCGCCGTATCAAAAGACGACTCTCCATTGTACCGTCGTTTCAACAACGCTGCGTTAGGCGAGAGTGAAACCGCTGATAGCTTGTTCTTCGTAGAGAAGATCCGTAAGGAATACTTGATGGATGAGTGGAACAAGAACTTGACAGACAAGAATGTAGATTACGCTGGTATCTGGAATAAGGAGAAAGCTGACGGTAAATTAGGATTCATCGTTGATACTGCTTGGGTTAACCGTGGTAATGGCGATATCAAGCCGCAATATTTGATCTCTGTCGCTCGCAATGATCAAGCCGGTACTCCGGGTATTCCTTGTACGTATGAGCATAATCATTTTGATAACGCTGGTAATCCTGTTGACGCAGCGCATTGCTCTCATGCAACTCAAGGTCATTCAGGCTTCGACTACGGTAAGTATTTGGTAAGCTTTGGCGACTCTGCCCTTATTAAGGGCCATGAATTGAAGGTTCCGTATATGGATATCGATGGTGGTTATACTCGCGTAGGTTTTGTTAAGGCAATCCACGCTGGTGACAGCTTGTTCGTCTTGACACAAGGTTTTGAGAACATGGATCCGGCTACATTGGATACAGCTACGATCATCAATGCTTATAAGAAGAGCAAGAGCGAGAACTTTATCGTGAATTTACAGGGTGACAACCACAAGAACGTAACTTGGTCATTCCGCTATGTAAACCCGGATAAGGCTGGTGCTGTAACGGAAGAGGGTGCTGATAACGAATTCTTGTTCGAGTCGAACATCTATAACGAGGCAGGCGTTGCTTCTACTGGTAAGGCTACTAAGGGCTTCGATAAAACCGTTGCCGGTTCAATCGCTCCTTCTTACGCCGCATGGTTGAAGATGCAGAATGGTTGCTTGGTATTGACTCGTGGTGATTCAGAGTTTAGCGCAGCTAAGACTGGCTCTGACGGTGCTTTGATCTTCAACGCATACCAAAAGACTGACGCTGAGGATATGGTAACATCTATCGAAGGCGCTAACGCTGAAGGTGTATCTATCATCGCTGGCAACGGTACTGTAACTGTTCAAGGTGCAGCCGGTAAGTCAGTAGTTATCACGAACATCTTAGGTAAGGTAGTCGCAGAGACTGTTCTTACATCTGATAACGCTACAATCGCTGTACCTGCCGGTATCGTATTCGTTACGGTTGGCGAGGAGACTGTGAAAGTTGTCGTTAAATAATTGAATATTCAAAGTAAAGGAATAATGAAATAAGATAATCAACAATTCCCGTGAGGGTTTCGATCCCAAGTAATCCGTGACGGATGAACAGGCGGGAGTTGGATTAATATTAATACTAAAGTAATAAATTAAGAGGTCCGTAAGTACCTCCGTGAGGAGGAAGTACGGATAAAGGAACAAGAGGATGCGTCGATATAATGTACGCATCCTCTTTAGTGTTTATAGCGGGTGTTGAGGATAAATCCTGCTTCTACTTGCAAAAGAGCGAGATAAGCAACGGCACGCTGATCTCGAGGATAATCCCGTGAATAATAGCCACAGGTACGATATTCTTTCCGGAATACCGGCTGATAACCGGAAGGCAGACATCCATGGAATTGATTCCCGCCACGGATACCGGAGCGAATTTACCAAAGAAAGAGGCATACAGCGGTGCCCCGAATAAAGCTAACATTTCCCGGATGATATTAGCCAATAATGCGATAGCCCCAAGTTGCGAAGCGATCTCTATCCCTGCCGACGCCTCTTTCAGTTGTACGATAAGCAAGGAGGATAAGGAATAATAAGCGAATCCGCTTCCTACAGCCATACAATCATATATATTCCACGAGGTCAATAACAAACTTGCCGCCGCAGAGAATACTAACGTGCCGATGATCGTAAAGAACGGCAGTAGCAAACTGGAAAACCGGATATCCTTTATCATCTTTCCTAATTCGGCGTTTGCTCCCAGATTCAATCCTACTTGGATAACGAGGGCGTATAGCAAGAATTGCGGTAGTTTTTCGCAATACGTGGAGATAGTCGTGTTGGCGAAGGTTCCGCAAAAGATTCCCGCAGTGAAACATAAGATAACGATTAGGTTATTTTTCATTGAGACCTCCTTTCTTGATAAATAATTTATAAGCGATAAAAGATGCTACCAGACTTCCCAATACTCCGCAAATAGCAAGTATGGCTGCTTGTATTCCAAACTCACCAATATTATTCAGCAAAGATTGGTTGGCTCCTATGGTAATACCGAATATGAACAACATCGCGAAAATCGTATAAGAGATGGAATGTTCCAATCCCTTGAAAGCGGGGACGTGTCGGCATAAATAACCGACGCTTATCCCCAGACCTAATAGACCTAGAATGATAAACATAAGCATATTGTATTTTGAGATGCGCAAGACATCTTTTCCCCGGAAACGAAGCATACGAATACTCCCTCTTTTCCGCAGAAGTTAAACTTGAGTGCAATTAAGACCTAGATGTAGGTGTAAGAAGAGAACTATAAAAAGAAGTCCTCTCAAGAAGAGTATGGATGGATTTAGACAAAACCGCTGAACCAATGAACATGCACGATCGTATTGCCCGAGAAAGCCCGGGTATACCATCTTTTTGAGTTGTTCAGAAGCTTCTTGTTCATCTTATTTGTATCATTGTTTGATTTCTGGCGCAAAGGTAGTAATAAATTAGAGATTCTAAAACTTTTTCTAGGATCGGATATATAAGGGACTTGACTTGGATTTTGGATCTTTTTATGTACATTTGAGGTCCTACCCGCTATTGGGCCAACTAAAAACGGATAGAACAGATATGATTAAAAGAAAAGATTGGTTATGAGGAAAAGAATGATTTTAACAGCATTGGCGGCTGTCGCTATCCCTACGTTGTTGATGGCGGCGGATGAGGCGAGATTAATGCGCTTTCCGGCTACAAATGGTTCAGAGATTGTATTCTCGTACGCTGGCGATTTATATAAGGTCCCGGCTACAGGTGGTGAGGCACAGCGATTGACATCGTATGTGGGGTATGAGATGTTTCCCCGTTTCTCCCCGGATGGTAAGACGATCGCTTTTACGGGACAGTACGACGGTAACACGGAAGTGTACACGATGCCCTCTTCCGGCGGTGAGCCATTGCGTATCACTTACACGGCTACGAATAGCCGTGATGATCTGGGCGATCGCATGGGCCCGAATAATATCGTGATGACTTGGACACCGGACGGTAATGGTATTGTTTACCGCAACCGCATCAGCGATGGGTTCTCCGGCAAGTTATATACGGTAAATAAAGAAGGTGGCCTTTCCGAGGTGGTTCCCTTGCCCGAGGGCGGCTTTTGTAGCTATTCGCCCGACGGAAAACAATTGGCTTACAACCGGGTAATGCGTGAGTTCCGTACATGGAAATACTATAAGGGCGGTATGGCCGATGATATCTGGGTTTATAATCCGGAGAAGAAAAGTGTAGAGAATATCACGAACAATGAGGCGCAAGATATCTTTCCGATGTGGATTGGTGATGAGATCTATTTCCTTTCGGATCGGGATTACACGATGAACTTGTTCGTTTACAATACGAAGACTAAACAAACAAGTAAGGTGACGAACTTCACTGAGTACGACGTGAAATTCCCTAGCAGCTTCGGCAATACGATCGTTTTCGAGAATGGAGGCTATATCTATAAGATGGATGCGGTGTCGAAGAAACCGGAGAAAGTGAACGTAACCCTCGCCTCCGATAATGTCTACGCACGTAGCGAGATCAAGGATGGCTCCAAATATATCACGAGTGCCAGCCTCTCCCCAAAAGGTGAGCGTATGGTGGTGACAGCTCGTGGCGAGGTATTCAATATCCCGGTAGATAAAGGGGTTACGAAAAATATCACCCGTACTCCGGGAGCGCACGAACGTGACGCTCAATGGTCACCGGACGGAAAACATATAGCCTATATCTCCGACGCTACCGGCGAGACCGAGCTGTATCTCCAAGATTTCGAGGGGGGCGAGCCTACCCAGTTGACCAAGAATAACGATACGTATATCCGTACTTTCCAGTGGAGTCCGGATTCCAAGAAGATTGTCTATACGGATCGTAAAAATCGTATCAATCTTTTGGACGTATCTAACAAACAGCTAACAACTATCTCACAAAGTCTGTTAGGTGAAGCCCGCAACGTAAGTTTCTCTCCGGATAATAATTGGTTGACTTATTCCCGTGTGTCCGATAATAATTTCTCGATCGTCTATGTCTACGATATCGCGGGTAAGAAAGAATATCCCGTGACCGATAAATGGTACGAGTCTTATTCTCCGGTATTCAGTACGGATGGCAAATATCTGGTATTCACTTCCGCCCGTGATTTCAATCCTACGTATAGCCAAACGGAATGGAATCATGTGTATAATAATATGGGTGGCGTATATCTGGCGTTATTGTCTAAGGATACCGCTTCCCCGTTTATGGAAACGGATGCGGAGGTAGCCATTGAATCTACCCCGGCGAAAGCGGATGCCTCTAAAAAGGACGAGACAAAGAATGAGGCTTCTACTCCGGTCGTAAAGATTGATATAGAGGGTATCACGGATCGAATCGTTAAGCTCCCCTTGCCGGGATCGAATTACTACGATCTTTATTCCGATGGAACGAACGTGTATTATTTCACGAAAGGCGGCATGAAGATGTTTGACTTGAAGAAACAGAAAGAGGAAACCGTTAGCGATGCCGCTATGATGGTTGATCCGGCTGGCAAGAAAGCTGTTTTCTTTAAGGACGATCAACTATTCGTAACCGATATACCGAAGGGTAAAGCGGATTTAAGTAAGCCGGTTAATCTGGCGAATATGAAGATCACGGTAGACTATACGAAGGAATGGGCGCAAATCTTCGATGAGGCTTGGCGTGCTTTCCGGGATGGTTTCTATCTGGAGAATATGCATGGCAAGGATTGGAAGGCGATCAAGGAGAAATACGCCGCCCTTCTTCCTTACGTGAAAACACGTTTGGACTTGAATTATATTATTGGCGAGATGATCGGCGAGCTGGGAGTAGGGCATGCTTATGTGAACCCCGGTGAGGTGGAAAGCCCTAAACGGGTATCGATGGGTCTGCTAGGTGCTGAGGTTTCTCGGGATAAGAGTGGTTTCTTCCGCTTGGAAAAGATCCTGCCGGGGGCTTCTTGGAGTAAGGAATTACGTTCTCCATTGACAGAGCCGGGTGTTGAGGCGAAGGCTGGAGAGTATATCGTCGCTATAGACGGGGTTCCTACGAATAGCGTGAACGATATGTATAAGTTGTTGATCGGGAAGGCGAACGTTCCGACCGAGTTGTCCTTGAATAGTAAGCCTCAGTTGGCGGGGGCTCGTAAGATCGTGGTCAGTCCGTTGGCGGAAGAATATTCTTTGTATCACTATAATTGGATCCAAGATAATATCAAGAAGGTAGATAAGGCGACGAACGGTAAGGTCGGTTATATCTATATCCCGGATATGGGGCCGGAAGGCTTGAATGAGTTCTCCCGCTATTTCTATCCGCAATTGGATAAAGAAGGTTTGATTATCGATGATCGTGCGAATGGCGGTGGAAATGTCTCCCCGATGATTCTGGAACGTCTGTCTCGTGAGCCGTATCGTTTGACAATGCGCCGGGGTTCTTCTTTGATCGGGACCGTACCGGATGCCGTACAGGTTGGCCCGAAAGTTTGCTTGATCAATAAGTATTCCGCTTCCGATGGCGATTTATTCCCGTGGGGCTTCCGTGCGCTTGGCTTAGGTAAATTGATTGGAACCCGTACTTGGGGCGGTATCATCGGTATTAGTGGTCCGCTTCCTTATATGGACGGTACGGATATCCGTGTGCCTTTCTTCACGAGCTATGATCCGAAGACGGGTAACTGGATTATCGAGAACCACGGTGTGGATCCGGATATCTTGATTGATAACGACCCCATCAAGGAATGGAACGGTGAGGATCAACAATTAGACCGTGCTATCGAGGAAGTCATGAAACAATTAAAAGAACGCAAACCGCTAGCCCCTGTCCCCGCACCAAGGGACTGGAGCCATAAATAATGAGAGGTTATTTGTAGAGATGGGGCACGCCCCGTCTCTACAAATAAATAGTAAACGGATTAAAAACTAGTAATCTATCTATGGAACGATTCGCAGCCATTGACTTTGAGACCGCTAATGGAAAGCGGAGCAGTATTTGCAGTATAGGTATCGCCATATTGGAGGATGACTGGGTAGTAGATAGCATTTATACCTTGGTACGTCCTACCCCTAATTTCTATACCCGTTGGACTACGGCTATACATGGGTTGAGCGCTGAGGATACGAATGATGCGTTATGTTTCGAGGAGGCTTGGGAAAGCATCGCCCCGAAACTAAAGGATCTCCCCCTTGTTGCCCATAACAGTCCGTTTGATGAGGGATGCCTGAAAGCCGCCCACGAGGTGTATGACTTAGCCTATCCGAAATATCCCTTCTATTGCACTTGCCGTCTATCCCGGAAGATGTACCCATTTCTGGTAAATCATCAGTTGCAGACAGTAGCCGCCCACTGCGGTTACGACCTTACCCGACATCACAACGCCATGGCCGACGCTTACGCCTGTGCCCATATCGCCCTTACGATGATGCGGGAAAAAGAGGTCGATACCTTGGAGGCGCTTATGGCTTCCTGCTACTCTAGGTAACTATGGGGTGTTTTTCCCGGCTATTTTATCCACCACGACAGCGATAGCGCCATCTCCCGTCACGTTGCAAGCGGTGCCAAAACTATCCATGGCAATATAAAGGGCGATCATCAACGCTTGCAGTGTCTCATTGAATCCCAGCATACTTTGCAAGATACCCAAAGCGGCCATAATAGCCCCTCCCGGAACCCCCGGAGCCGCTACCATCGTAATTCCCAGCATCATGATAAATCCGCTGAAGTTGGAGAAGGTAACCGGTTCTCCCGCCATGATCATGATAGCCATAGCGCAAGCTACGATTTTCATGGTGCTACCTGCCAGATGGATCGTGGCGCAAAGCGGTACGGTAAAGATCGCTATATTCTCCCGTACGCCATTCTTGACAGCCTGCGCCAGTGTCACGGGAATCGTGGCGGCGGAGGATTGGGTCCCCAGAGCCGTAGCGTAGGCCGGTAACATATTCTTCAAGAGGCGGAGCGGATTCTTCCCGGCTATGGCTCCGGCTATCGTGAATTGGATCAATAACAATAATACATGTAAGACAAAGATGACTATGATAACCTTGAGGAACATCGTGATAATACTCATGACTTGTCCGCTCACGGTCATGTTCAGGAAGATACCGAAAATATGGAGCGGTAATAACGGGATGATAACCACCTCGATCAGCTTAATGATAATTTCCTTGAAATCCGTGAAAGAGTCACGCAGGGTGGTTCCCGCTATATTAGAAAGCCCTAGGCCAATCGTAAAGGATAGCAGCAAGGCTGTCATGACATCCATTAAAGGCGGCATATTTACCACGAAGTAAGGTGTCAGCATGAAATCTTCCGGATTCTCCATCGCCGTCAATTCCGTGTTGGTCGGTAGTATGTGCGGGAATATAGCCGATCCGCTCAGGAACGTGAAGAAACCCGAGAAGACTGTTGAACCGTAGGCGATCAAGGCGGTTATCAATAATAGCTTTCCGGCTCCTTTGCCCAGATCTCCGATAGCGGGAGTCACCAGCCCCAATATGATTAGAGGGATGGAGAACGATAGGAAGTTGCCGAACAATGAATTGAAGGTTACAAAGATACGTGCGATTCCTCCCGGTAAAAACTGGCCGAACAATACGCCGGCGGCGATAGCGATAACGACTTTAGTTAACAATGATACTCTGATCTTCTTCATGGTGTTGCTTTATTTTGAAGCCAATGGCGGCCATCGTAATACTCATCAACGGACTGATCAGGTTAAAGAAGCAATAAGGAAGATACGTCAGGGTCGCTACGCCTAATATCGTGGCTTGCGTCATGCCGCAGGTGTTCCACGGTACCAGCACGGACGTTACGGTTACGGAATCTTCCGTCGTACGGCTTAACAGGCGACTCTCATATCCTTTTTTCTTGTAGATATCCTTGAACATATTTCCGGTAAGGATAATAGATATGTATTGATCGGCCGTAACGATATTCAAGAATAAACCGGAGAATACGGTAGACGCCACCATGCCGACCCTCCGTTTCATAAAGCGCAGGAATACGGACGTAAGGCTTTCCAGCATACCGCTGGCCGTCATGGAACCACCGAAGCACATGGCGCAGATGATCAGCCAAATCGTATTCATCATACCCGCCATACCCCGGGTAGCGACCAAGCTGTTCAAGGCCTCGTTGCCCGTATCGATTTGGGTACTCCCGTAGAATGTCATGAATAATCCCTTAAACAGGGAGGAGGCATCCGCTACCGACGCTCCCGCTACCTCTTGCAATAAATGAGGCTGGAAAAAGATCGCGAGCACCCCCGCCATCGCTGTCGAGATAAACAAGGTGATCAAAGACGGTACTTTCTTGGCGATTAATATACCCGTTACCACCGGTACGATCAGTAGCCAGAGCGAGATATTAAAACTTTCGTTCAACGAGGCGGCGAACTCGGCTATTTGCCCGGATGCGTTCGAGGTATGCGTAAAACCCGCTATGGTAAAGATAATCAACGTGATCACCATAGACGGTATTGTCGTAAGCATCATATACCGGATATGGGAGAACAAAGGGGTATGCGTTACGGAAGAGGCTAATACCGTCGTGTCCGAAAGCGGTGAGATCTTATCCCCGAAATAAGCGCCCGAGATGATCGCCCCGGCTACCCACCCCGTAGCGAAGCCCTGTGCCTCGCCGATACCCATCAAGGCGATACCGATCGTGGCGATGGTAGTCCACGAGCTACCGGTCATAACGGATACGACAGCGCAGATCACGCAACAAGAGGCAAGGAAGAAACTCGGATGGATGATTTGCATCCCGTAATAAATCAAGGTCGGGACGATACCGCTGATCATCCAGCTACCGGATAAAGCGCCAATCAACAATAGGATAATTATAGCTGTGGCCACTCCCAATATGTTTTTACATATCGCCTCTTCTATATCACGCCATTTGACTTTGCAGAAGATCATGGCCAAAAGGGAGGCCACCGCCGTGGTGGTAAGTAATACGACTTGGCTTCCGCCGCTCAACGCGTCGCTGCCAAAAGTGCGTATGGTTACAAACAAAAGAGCTACCAGCACGAGGATAGGCACTAGTGAAAGTAGAGGGGAGGGCATCTTCTTAAGATGATTTTCCATTGTTCATTCAGTCGCTTAAATAATGATGGTGCGAAAATACTAAAAATACCTTGAATAGCGCTATGAATTATAGATTGATTTCCTTATTTCACAGTCTTTTGGACGATTTTATAACCGGTTGCCGCTATAAGAATGCTCATAAACGGGCTGACGATATTAAAGACGCAATAAGGGAAATAAGTCCAAGTAGATACGCCAAGGATTGTAGATTGCGTCATGCCGCAAGTCGTCCACGGGATCAGCACGGAGGTGACGGTGACGGAGTCTTCCGTTGTCCGGCTAAGCAGGCGGCTCTCGAATCCCCGTTGCTTATATACTTCTTTAAACATTTCGCTGTTCAGGATGATGGCGATAAACTGGTCCGCCGTGCAGATGTTCAAGGATAATCCGGACACGACGGTAGAGGCGACCATGCTGGTACGGCCTCGCATGAAATGCAAGAAGATACGTGTGATACTTTCTAGCATGCCGCTAGCGGACATGGCCCCGCCGAAACACATGGCGCAAATGATCAGCCAAATCGTGTTCATCATCCCGGCCATTCCCCGGGTAGAGACTAGAGAGTTCAAGGCCTCGTTGCCGGTCTGTATCTGCGTGCTGTCATAGAAAGTCATCAGCAGACCTTTGATATAGGCGATAATCCCGCTATCTGTGATCCCGGAAATCTCCAATAAGGCGTTTGGCTGGAAGATCAAGGCGAATATTCCGGCGAGTATGGAGGAGGCGAAAAGCACCACGATCGAAGGTGTCTTCTTGGCGATCATGATTCCGGTAACGATCGGTACGATCATAAGCCAAGGCGTGATATGGAACGAGCCTTTTAAGGCTTCGGAGAAAGCGGCTATCTGGGATGCGTCCGCTGTCTCCCTCGAGAATCCGGCGATGCTGAATACGATCAGTGTGACGATCATAGAGGGAACGGTCGTATAAAGCATATACCGGATATGCGTGAAAAGGGGCGTGTCCGTTACGGAGGCCGCCAATACCGTAGTGTCTGATAACGGCGACATCTTATCCCCGAAATAAGCGCCCGATATAATCGCTCCGGCTACCCACCCCGTACTGAAGCCTTGCGCCTCGCCAATCCCGATCAAGGCGATCCCGATGGTGGCGATGGTAGTCCACGAGCTACCCGTCATGACCGATACGATACTGCATAGCAGGCAACAGGCCACGAGGAAGAAATCCGTTTGCATGACTTGCAACCCGTAATAGATCAAGGACGGCACGATCCCGCTTACCATCCAACTGCCCGATAGGGTTCCGATCAATAAAAGGATGATGACAGACGGTGCAATCCCATAGATGTTACGGGCGATTTGCCCCTCGATATCTTCCCACTTGATCTTGCAATGAAAGACGGCGATCAAAGAGCAGATCGAGGTGGCTATCAATAATACGATTTGGCTGGCTCCTCCAAGGGAATCGCCCCGGAAAATATAGATGGCTACGGCCAGCATGATGACTAATGTCACTACGGGTAGTAAAGAGATCGCGATGGAGGGTGTCCGGGGCTTTTCTGCCATGGGTTTATTCACGTCGTTTGTTATTTATCATGGATAATCCGAATAAATTCTTTATACGGACCTTCCTTGTGTTATCGATTCTAATTAATTTCGCTGCAAAAATAAAAAAGGATTTGGATAGGAGGGTAACTTAGGGTAGTAAATAATCGGTTAGGCTATTTATTTGTCTTTTTGGGGATGAGTATGGCGCTATATGCCCAGCGAAAGACGGAAGTGATCCGTTATGGCGATCTGGATCAGTGGGTGGTACGTAAGATCACGGAATCGGCTATTATCGGGAAGGAGACAAAGACACTTTACTGCGTTGGCCCTACGGATACGATTATCGGAAATAGACCTTTTGAGTCGAAAGTTTCGCCTTGGGGCAGTTCTAACGTGATGGCTAGGGTGAGCGGGATTACGAAAGCTAGCGTCAGTGTCTACCCCGAAAGACGGGATGAGGGATATTGCGCACGGCTGGAGACGGGTATAGAATCGATCTCGGCGATGGGTATCATGAACGTGAAGGTGCTGGTCGGCGGATGCCTCTATCTCGGCCGTTTTCAGGAACCGGCGAAGAATTCTTCGGAGACGTGGGGACAGATCGTTTGCGGTATCCCGTTTCACCAAAAACCTACGTCCTTGTTATTCGATTATAAGGTGAAACTCTCCGGTGATCCCAATCGTATTAAATTGAGTGGTTTTAGCAAGAGATCGGAGGTAGATGGCATTGATATGCCTTTGGTGAATCTCTTTCTTCAGAAGCGTTGGGAAGATAAGGACGGGAACATATATGCTAAGCGTATCGGTACGCTGGTAATCCGGATGGATAAAAATACGGATTGGGTAAATGATGCCAATTTCACGATCTTATACGGCGATATCACGAAACGTAGCGATTATGAAGAATATATGGGGTTTCAACTCGGTGAGTCCGCTCGTTATAGTTTAAACAGCAAAGGTAAGAACGTCCCTGTCCAAGAAATCGGCTGGGGAACGGAGGACGATGAGGTAACCCATATGATCTTAGAGTTCTGTTCCAGTCACGGAGGCTCATACATAGGGTCTCCGGGAAATACCTTTTGGGTAGATAATATCCGGTTGGGATATTGAGCCTATTATCGTTGAAACCCTATGGTATTTGTCTCCGGTCTTGATACAGAAGCCAACAAATGAAGCGTAGCTTGTTTTATTCTATGGTTTCGTGATCAGAATATAATAGTCTGATATTAGCCTCTAATATTCTGAATCCACTCCCATGATCGTGCGGCATACCATATTTGGGGCCAGATTTATAGCTCCCGATTCTTATATCATACATTATCTTCCCATCGGTTAAGAGTGATATAAAACGCTCAAATGATGGCTCTGTATATATATCGGCTTTATTGAAGTAGAAGAGTTCCTTACCTCCTTCTTTTTTTGTTTGGGCAGTTACATATAATAAGTTCTTTAGCTTCTTTGTTAGTGCTTTTTGAATGTCTTGATAGGTGTAACCTACGCTACAATCTAACAGCTCTTTTGTATTTAAGTCAAATACTCCTATTAATATTGTCTTGGCGACAGGGTTGTTTAGGAGTTTAAAAGAATATTTCTTCATATATGTGTTATAGCTATTTGCAAACATAGACGTATGCAAGCTATTTATAGATGGTGCATCTTCATAAGGTGTTCCAAATTTATCTTTTAAATAAGCATTCGCACGTTTGGGAAATGAGGGGCTTTTAGTGAATAGGGTAACGTAAGAGCATGAAGCGCCGCGATGAGATTTTATTTCGAATCCAGCTAAATCGGGCTCGTCTAAATTGTTCTCGACAACTCCGATGTAATCTTCAAATGTTTTTCCAATCCCAGTATTGTTGGCTCTATTGCTTGGAACATATTCCAAGGATTTAACCTCTTTGAACTTTGAAATAATAAAATCCTTATTCTCCATAACGTATTATATTAAATATGAGTAAGTCAATAATATCTCTATCTTTGGAAAAATCTTCCTCTGATATGAATAGCTGTTCTATGGTAATGTTGAAATAGTGGCATATTTTATAGATCTGACTAAGGGTGTACTTATGTGGAAATTTAGGGCTTTCTATACTCCCTATTAAGCCCGGAGCCACTTCGAGGAGATTCGACAACTCTTTTTGGCTAACATTGTTGGCCTCTCTTAGCTCCTTTATCTTAAGGATGATTTCAAGTTGATACTCGGTCTTTCTAATCATTATTGTTATTTTTGCCCAAAAATATAGTTTTATATATGCTTATGTACTCACAATATGTGAGCAATTGAGTATATTTGCACTCACATAATATAAGTAAGGAAGGTATGTACAAAAGAACGATTGATAATAGGTGGAGCTTTAAGGATGCCGATACCAAAGAATTTACTCATTGCTATCATGCGTATCCTGCGATGATGATTCCCCAAGTAGCAAGAGCTCTAATAGAGGAATATAAGCCAGAGGATGGAGTTGAGCTACTTTTTGATCCATATATGGGAAGCGGTACATCGTTAGTTGAGGCTTCTATAAAAGGTATAAACGCGATAGGAACAGACCTTAATCCATTGGCTAG
>ENA-UEQW01002229-UEQW01002229.1-human-gut-metagenome-genome-assembly--contig:-NODE-2229-length-14937-cov-7.745155_pt1 | contig 14937 bp, 11 predicted proteins | sample MGYA00242947_ERZ507947 | MGnify/ENA primary metagenome ERZ507947 (study PRJEB26167, sample SAMN06115421) | human gut metagenome | host: Homo sapiens | place: China:Guizhou | collected 2015-03-17... | reverse complement strand
TTGGCAAGCTGCTCATTCAGGTCATAGTCGATCACGGAAAATCCCCGGTCGAGATCGGAATGGTACAGGCTCGGCAGGATGTAAAAAGAAGAAAATACATTCTGCAAAGCCTCCGTTTTCAGCAATGTTACGATATCCCCAAGATTTCCTCCAAGACTGTCTGGATATGCATTGAGCATCGGTTTACTGTTCATAAACACTTCCGTCCTTTCCCACGATCAATCCTGCATTTTTGCGCTGCACTTCGAGTTTTTCCTGTTCCAGTTCCACCACACGGCAGATAAACGGGCTTGCGGCATTCTCGTCGCGGTTTCTGCGGATGCGCCGCTCCTTTGTCTCCTCCGGGGAACTTTCCAGAAAGACGGATAGATCCACACCATGTAAATCGTCACTGCCTCCGTGCGTCCACTCCAGAAGCAATACAGATATTCCTGAAAAATCGGTTTCTTCTGATGAAATCTCACCATCTTCCCGTCCCAAATGCCGCAATGTGATCGTATCTTTTCCCTCATGAAATGCCGCAAGCACTTCATTGATCCGGTCGAAGTCAATCTCTTTCTTTGTCCCGAGATATCCACGCAGTCCGTCTTCCCCGGCTTCTTTATACACACGCAGCCGTTCTTCGTCGTTGCGTTTTGGAATCCGGTGTGGATAATCATCGCCCGAGAGCAGATAACATCCGGTTCCGTCATTTAAAAAGTACTGCTGCAATGCCGTTGCAAGTGTTGTTTTTCCAGAACCGGAGCCACCGTAAATGCTGATGACCACCCGTTTTTCGGCATTCCCGTCACACAATTTCTGTACTTTTTCATATAATCTTCCCGCCTCTTTCAGTTCTGTAAAAGCAAACTGATACGCCTCATATTCCCCGGTAAACGGCGGAAGCGGAATTCCCGCATGCATCAGTGCCGCACCGGTATACTGTCTGCCGCTCTGTTCTTCCAGATACACGGCATCCGGTTTTAACCCACGCAGGCGGACATAAACGGCTGCCTGATTTGCCTCTGCCCTAAGACGCACTGCGCTGACTAATGCATGATCCTGTTCCTCTGATACCGTCATCCATGCCGCAATTTCATCCATAAACGGATCGGACAGCCGCCAGTAGGTTCCCTCGTTAATGAGTGTTTCATACTTCTTGTATGTTTTAATCTGCTCCCGGATCTGCTGTTTTTCCTCATCGGATAAAAGCGCCGGGTTTAATTCGTAACCGAAGGTTCCTGCCATCGCTGTCACCCCGCGGGTGTGGAAACTTGTCACCCGTCCGGTCTGGTGGTTCGGCACCGCCGAAACGTGCGCCCCCATTGCGGAAACCGGATAGAAAAACGAAGTTCCGTACTGGATCCTTGTGCGGTTGATTGCATCGGTATTGTCACTACACCAGATCTGCGGGGAATAATAAAGCATTCCTGCGTCAAATCTGCCGCCGCCACCGCTGCATCCCTCAAGCAGAAGATCCGGATACCGGCTGCACAGGCGCTCCATAAAATCATAGACACCAAGCACGTAATCATAGGACAGATTTCCGGCATAGACATCTGCCATACTGCGGTTCATATCCCACTTGACATAATCAATTTTTCCCTGATCCAGCACGGCACAAATCTGCTCAAATACACAGTCGCGCACTTCTTTTCTGGAAAAATCAAGCAGTAACTGGTTTCTCGAGCGCACCGGCTTTTTCCCCGGAATCTGAATTGCCCAGTCCGGATGTGCCCGGTAAAGGTCGCTGTCTTCATTGACCATCTCCGGCTCAATCCAAATGCCAAATTTCACCCCCTGATTATGCACACGGGTAATAAGCTCTGCCAGGCTTCCCCCCAGTTTCTTTTCATTGACCTGCCAGTCCCCAAGGGAAGAATTATCATCGTTTCTTTTCCCAAACCAGCCGTCATCCATCACTACCATATCAATTCCAAGGGAAGCGGCTTCTTTTGCCAGATCCACGATCGTATCTCCCGTAAAATCAAAATAGGCTGCCTCCCAGCTGTTGATCAGCACCGGGCGCTGCATATGGACATATTTGCTGCGGCACACATGGTTGCGGATGCAGTTATGATATTGCTGCGACAGTGCAGACAATCCGTCTGCCGAATAAGACAAAATGACTTCCGGTACCGTAAAGGTTTCTCCTTCCGCAAGCGGATAGGAAAACAGTTCTTCATTCAATCCGAGAAGCAGGCGCGTCTGGTTAAACTGATCTTTTTCTGCCTCACAGGAGAAATTTCCGCTGTATACAAACAGCATTCCATAGCAGCTGCCTGCGGTCTCTGTTGTTCCTTTTTCTGCCAAAATCACTGCCGGATTATACTGATGGCTGGACGTTCCCCTGCGGCTGCCAAACGCAATGGTTCCATGCCCCAGCGGCGTACGCTCCAGATTGCGCTCCATGGCATGCTTTCCATAAAACCGCAGGACATCAAAATCTCCATGTACAAAATCCAGACAGGCTGCCGCTGCCTTTTCGATCGTAATCTGCCCGGTTCCCGTATTTTTAATCCGGACGCTCCTTGTAATGACATCGTTTTCTTCCAAAACACCATACAGCAGATGAACTTCAACCTGTGCGTTTTCGTCTGCAAGGACAATTTCCAGTGTCTGTGCTTCCTCTTTGTCTGCCCAGACAGCCGGAAGTCCCTGTAACTGGTATTTGCCGCTTCGGATCTCATAACTTTTAAAAAGCAGATCTGCGCTTTCCACCCCTTTTTCATTTTTGATATTCAGTGCAATATTGCGGTAATCCCCAGTTCCAATGGAAGGATACTCCTGTGGCAGTGCATCCAGAGAATAGGTGCGGTTCATGCCCGCTGCATAAGGATTTCCGGAAAATCCACGGTCTGCATAGGTTAAAACATAATCCATGGGGCTGTTTGTTTTATCTCCATAGTACAGATGTAGCAGATATCCCAGTGGATCGACCTGCATCTGATAAGTTGTATGCACCGTATGCAGGTTAAATATTTTTTTATTTGGATTGTATATAATTGCCATAGAAATCACCTCGTTTATTCTTTATCCTTTGACTGCACCGTTTGCCACACCGTTTAAAATCTGTTTCTGGCAGATCACATAAAAGATCAGGATTGGGATCAGCGCCAGAATATAGGAAGCAAACGCCAGATTGTAGTTGGTCCCAAACTGTGTCTGGAAGTTAAGCTGTGCAAGCGGCAGCGTATTCTGTCCGGTTCCGGACATGATTACAAGCGGTGTCATAACATCATTCCAGGTTCCAAGTGCTGTCAGGATTGCAACCGTCGCATGCATCGGTTTCATCATCGGGAATACCACTTTCCAGTAAGTCGTCCAGGTGCTTGCCCCATCAATATCTGCTGCTTCCTCGAGTGCTTCCGGGATATTTTTTAAGTACCCACTGTAAAGAAGGACGTTCATTGGCATATAAAATACCAGATACAACAGAATGACACCCGCGCGGTTTCCAAGTCCCATATGCGCCGTCTGCTTTACCAGAGGCATCATTAAGATGGAAAACGGAACAAACATTCCGCTGACAATATACAGATAGATAATTCGGAAACTTTTTCTTCTTGCCATGCCGCGTCCGATCACGTAGCCTGCAATTGAGTGGATCAGGATTGCCAGTACGATCGTTACCAGTGTGATCAGTAAACTGTTTCCAATAGAGTGCCAGAAATCGGTCACTTCCATTGCCTGACGGAAATTTTCAAAACTCCACTGTTTCGGGAAAGAAAGTGCACCCGCCACATCGTTTGTCATCTCACTCGGTTTCTTAAACGCAATGATCACTGCCATATACAGCGGGAAAAATACCGTAACCGTCCCCAAAATCAGAACAATCGTAAGTACCCAGTTTGTTTTCTGTTTTTCTTTCATCATAACTGCTCCTCCTTCTTATTCATGACTGTCATCTGGAAAAGTGAAATCGCCACGATCACAATAAAGAAAATGACTGCATTTGCACTCTGGAATCCAAACTGTCCGCCATCCATACCATTTTTATAAATCAGGTAAGAGATGGATTCGGTGCTCTGTGCCGGACCTCCCTTGGTCAATGACATGATCTGGTCGAATACCATGAGGAAATTCTTTGTGCTCAGTACCAGATTGATCGTCACAAACGGCATCACCAGTGGAAATGTTACTTTCCAGAACTGCTTCCATTTACTGGCTCCGTCAAGCATACTCGCCTCGTAGACTTCCTCCGGTACAGTCTGCAGACCGGAAATATAGATGATGGTATTCATGGCAACTGCCTGCCATACACCAACAATCAGCACACCAATCCATGCGTATTTTTCACTTGCAAGAATACTGTTCTGTAAAAATCCAATATGGAACACATTTCCCACAGTTGGAAGAATGTAAGTAAAAATAAAACTGAAAATATAGCCGATGACAAGTCCTCCTAAAATATTCGGTACAAAATAAATACCGCGCAATGCACTTTTAAAACGGATTGCACTGTTTAATCCAACTGCCATGATCAGACTTAGCACATTTACCAGTATCGTTCCTGCCAGTGCATATTTAAACGTAAACAAATAGCTTTTTCCCACGCGGGAATCCGTAAACAGATCTGCATAGTTCCTGATCCCGACATAATCGTAAGTTCCGTATCCTTTATAATTGGTAAAACTGTAAATCACACCTTTGATCATTGGAAGTGTATTGAATGCAAAAAATAAGATTACAACCGGTATGATAACCGCCCAGAATGTTTTGTCCCTGTTTGACATTTTCTTTTTCATTGTGCATCCCCCTGTTCTTTCTGATAATCCTGTACTTTCCGAATCAGATCCCGGTTGTAGCGCTTCCAGTCGGAATCAAATTTTTTCAAAAACTTTTCCTGTGCATTGTCGCTTGTATCCAGCAGGAACGTCTGGATCATGGCATCCACACTCATCTCACTCGGATAATGGTGATCCTGATAATCTGCCATGCGGTTGTTTTCAATGTAAGGACGCATATCCTCGAGTGTTTCCGGAATTGCAAAATCCCCGTCTTTGCAGGCAATTCCGCCCTGATCATCCAGATAAATCTGAATGGTCTCATCGTCATACAGATATTTTAAAACTTCATATGCAGCCTCTTTATTTTTGCATGCTTTCATTACGGAAAACTGCAGATCAATTCCTGAATTTAATACATTGTCTGATTCGTTATCATTTGCAGGAAATGTAAAAGAGCCGATATTCATGTCCGGGTTGACCGATTTAATCTGGGGAATCGCATAGCTTCCAATCGGATACATGGCAGCTTCCCCGCGGGCAAATGCTGTACATGCATCGTTATAACCATATGCATACGGATTTTTTTCGGCGTAATCCAAAAGCGCACGCATCTTTTCTGCTACCGGTCCATACGTATCGGAAAATGTGGTATTTCCCATATTTACCTGATTGTAGGTATCCGAATCGGTAAGTCCGACTGCCAGCGCATTCCACGGAGCCAGACAGGTCCAGGTATCTTTAAAGCCCATATACAGCGGAAGTGTTCCGCTCTGTTTTATTTCATCACACAGTGTGGTAAATTCCTGCCAGGTGGATGGAACTTTCCAGCCATTTTCCTCAAACAGATCTTTGTTATATAAAATTCCTGCCGCGTTTGCCGCATATGGAAGTGCATACGTGCCATCCTTTGGAATAAACTCCAGTTCCTTATCCATATCAAGATATGCCTGTTTTACGGTCTGGACTTCATCCAGATTGGAAATATCATCAAACAGATCTGCATCTAAAAAGTTGGAATAGTTGCTATCTCCTCCGATTGCGATGATATCCGGATAATCCTCCCGGATAAAACGTGTCTTTAAAATAGTCATTGCTTCGTTTGGAGATGAAATCGTCAGATGGATGTCATCATGTGTTTCATTGAACCGCTTTTCAATTTTTTCAAATGCCTTAACTGCTTCCGGTTTGTAGGAAACCACTTCGATTTCGGTTTTCCAGTCTGCCCTTTTTTCACTTCCGCATCCGGCAAGACCCGTCATACACATGCCAAGTGCAAGCACCGCCGCAACACTGCGGAAAATACTTCTTTTTGCCATATTCTTCTCTCCTTTTTTTCAATATATCCGCTTACTCTTTTGATATTCTGATTATAACATACCTTTATGAGTCCTCAAATATCATCATTTTTTTAATTTTATATCAAAATGCGATATTTTATGTTATAATAGACATTGATATAGCATTTTGGTATATAAGGAGTATTTTATGGGCAATATATTATTTAATATTTTTCCGAATGAAAATTTTATTGATCTGTGTATGTATCAGTTTGGATATGAACAGTGTGATCCCGGTCATTCTTTTGGTCCTGCCACACGCAACCACTACCTGTTCCATTACATTCTTTCCGGAACCGGAACCCTTATGGCTGACAATGCAAAAGGTGAAACACAGACCTATTCCATAAAAAGCGGGCAGGGATTTATTATTTTTCCCGGTCAGATCAACACCTACATTGCCGATAAACAGCTTCCCTGGGAATATATGTGGATTGAATTTGATGGCTTGCGTATAAAAGAAGCTTTAAGTGTCACAGATTTGTGTAAAGATGCGCCCATTTATCATTCACACTCCAAAGAATTGCGTGAAAAACTTGCTGATGAAATGCTTTATATTGTAAATCATTCTCATGAATCTTCTTTTCATCTCATTGGCCATCTGTATTTATTTATGGATTATCTGCTGCAGTCAGCAAAATCTACTAAGCTGGTTTCCAGTGGGCGCATGAGTGATTATTATATAAAAGAAGCGATCAATTATATTGAACAGAATTTTCAGAATAATATCTCGATCGAAGATATCGCTACAGTATGTGGCATCAACCGGAGTTATTTGGGGAAAATCTTCCGCAACTCAATTGGCCGCTCTCCGCAGGAATTTCTTATGAACTACCGCATGGTAAAGGCTACCGAATTGTTAAAGCTGACATCCTTATCTATTGCGGACATCAGTTCCGCTGTCGGATACGAAAATCAGCTTCATTTTTCCCGTGCATTTAAAAATATTTATGGTATCTCCCCACGGGAATGGAGAAATCAGAACAAGTAACAATAGATAAGATAGATATCATTCCTATCAATACTTAATACTTCAGTATCATTACCTTGTCCCTTGAACACTTCCATATCAGCAAAAAGGACATCCCTTGACCTGTAAAATCTACAGTTCTGGAATGTCCTTTTTCCCATACTTTACTATATTTTTAACACACGATGCTGCTTATCCACAATCTATTTGATTCCAAAATGACTAAACGCCTGCATAATCGCCTCTTCCTTCTCCGTTGTACACTGTGGCTGTCTCGTATTCTCTGATTTAGCCAGATTGAAATTCTCACCGACATCCAGTCCACACTTCTTCTTAATCTGTGCGATATACAGTGATGAAACCTTAAGTCCTGTCTGCTCCAATACATATGCCTTTATCTGCTCATATGTCGCTTTTCCTTTGAATTCAGATAAATCCATATCCTCCAGAGAGAAGTCCACCTTCACTTTTCTGCTGTCGACCATTCTCCGTTCCACTTCGGTCCGCGCTGAGCAAAGATCCACCGGATCTTTAGCGCCCTTGGAAAGTAAGACTACAGTCTCCACATGTGTAGTATTCCCAAACTGATCCACCGCCCTCACCTTACGAAGCTCATATCCGCCCTCACAAAGCACCTTAAGATCCCTCGCTAACGTCGCCGAATCACAGCTTACATACACGATCCGCTCCGGCTGCATCTTAAGCATCGTCTCAAGACATACACCATCGCACCCCTTTCGCGGCGGATCGACCACGATCACATCCGGGTGCAGCATATCTGCATCTGTGTCTTTCTTTTTTTCATAAAATGCCGGAAGTACTTCCTCCGCCTTCCCAACAAAAAACTCAGCATTATTGATACCGTTGAGCGCCGCATTATTCTTCGCATCCTCGATTGCCTGTGGGACGATCTCCACCCCATAAACTTTTCCCGCTTTCTGTGCAAGAAAAAGTGAAATCGTGCCGATGCCGCAATATAGATCCCACACGGTCTCTTTTCCGGTCAGTCCCGCATAGTCGAGCGCAAGGCTGTAGAGTTTTTCCGTCTGGACAGGATTGACCTGATAAAATGACTGCGGTGAAATATGGTATGCGACCGCTGTATCAGTCAGTGAAAAATCCTTCGTATCGCGTAGATGGATCATATCGGTAATGTATGGATCGCCCCAGATACATTTCGTCACATCCCCGAGGATCACATTTGTTTTCTTCGTATTCTGATTGATGGAAATGCTCTTCATTCCCTCGATGGCTGTCAATCTGTCGATCAGTTTTTCCACTTTAGGAAGACTATTTCCATTGATAATCACACAGACCATAAGCTCTTTTGTGGAAAACCCATAGCGGATCAGGACATGACGAACCAGCCCCTTACCTGTATTTTCATCGTAAGATGCCACATAACATTCTTTCATATAAGAAAGGACTTCATTTAAAATAATCTGATTTTCCTCCACACCCAGTTTACAGTCATTGACCGGGATAATACTGTGGGTACGCGCTGCATAAAAACCGGCAACCGGATTCCCATCTTTATCCGCACCGATCGGAAACTGTGCCTTGTTCCGGTAGCGGTATGGTTCTTTCATCCCCACGACAGGAAGCATGATTCGGTCGATCAATTCCGGCGCAAAACCGCCAATACGAATCAGATTTCCGCGCACTTTGTTCTGCTTAAATTCCAGCTGCTTTTCATAATCCAACGCCTGTATCTGACATCCGCCGCATCTCCTGTGAAGTTCACACTGTGGTGTCACACGAAATTTAGACGGCGATAAAATCTGCTCCACTCTCGCATAACCATAATTTTTCTTCATCTTTGTGATGCGGGCTTCGATCTCATCTCCAAGCACCGCATCTTTAACGAAAAAGGTCATGCCATCGTATTTTCCGATTCCTTCGCCGTCCACGCCCATATCTTCGATTTTCAGTTCTATGATATCATTTTTCTGCATAATTATAATTTCCCGGAGCGTCTGATATTGCTCTCAAGCAGACGGTTGTACCCCTGCCATTCCTGATTATTTTCCGGCACGTTGTTAAAGATTTCGCGTACCGTTTCCATCTTTGCATCAATATTATCTGCAAAGCTGAGTGCTAATGCTTCCGGCAGTGCCGGTTTTTTCGGAGATCCAAACTCAAGCTCGCCATGATGCGCTAAAATACAATGTTTTAATTCACTTGCCAGTCCCTTTGGAAAATCCGGGATCGTGCGGATCCTGTCACCGACCATCTCGGTTCCGATAATAATATGTCCTAAAAGCTGACCGTCATCCGTGTAATCATTTTCCGGGAATGTGGAAAGCTCCTCTAATTTTCCGATATCATGGAAAATAGCTGCCGTGATCAAAAGATCGCGGTTTAACATCGGATAACAGCCTGCAAAATAATCACAGTGCTTTGCCACACTTAAGCTGTGCTCAAGCAGACCACCGACAAATCCGTGGTGCACAGTCTTTGCAGCAGAGTGGAATTTAAAGCGTTTTTCAAAATCTGCATCTTCCACAAAAAAGCTCTCTAACAGCTTCTTTAAATGCACTTCTTTGATGCTCGCAATCAGACCTTTTAACTCCTCATACATCTGGTCGATATCCTTATCGCTGACCGGAAGGTAATCTTTTGGATCATACTCCCCTTCCTGCACCTTGCGGACACGCTTTACATTCAGCTGTAAATTGCCCTGAAAGCTGGTGATATCACCCATTACGGCTATGTAATCCAGTGAATCGAACTCGTCGATTCCAACAGAACCAGGCTCCCAGATCTTCGCATCCAGTGTGCCCGTTTTGTCCTGTAAGATCAATGTATCATAAGGTTTTCCTGCCTTTGTCAGCGCAGACTGTTTTACTTTACATAGATAGATTTCATTAATTCGCTCGCCCTCTCTGAGGCTCTCAATATACTTCATACTACTCCTTATTCCCTCTTTTATTTTCTAAAATTATTATGCCTGTATCCGCATTTCTGCTTCTAAAACGCATACCAGTGTCCACATTTCTGTTTCTGACATGCATGACTGCATCCGCATTTCTGCTTCTAAAACGCATACCGGTGTCCACATTTCTGTTTCTGACATGCATGGCCGCATCCGCATTTCTGCTTCTAAAATACATGCCTGTATCTGGTTCACATCTCTATGGCAGTACACTGACTTCTACCGTGCAGGTGATTTCCGTATAACCTTCCGGTCCCTGCCGCTCAATCTTCACTTCCACCGTATCTTCCGGCTTTAACGAAAGCAGTTTTTTCTCATAATTTTCTGCCGTAAGAATCTCATCCCCGTCAATCTCCGTAATGACATCCCCGCTCTGAAGTCCGGCAGCCATTGCCGGTGAATCCATACATACATCCTTGATATATGCACCTTTCGGTATCTCATATTCACGTTCGATCGCTGCTGTAACCGTTGTCACTTCAAGCCCAAAGTAAGGGATATCCTGTCCGTTTGACAGCATCTCAATCAATGCTTTTAACTCGGAAATAGAGATCGCTGTCAGCGTATTTTCATCCCCCGCACTGCTGTATCCCTGCATCACGATTCCAATGATCTCGCCATCTACATTGACAAGTGCTCCGCTTCCGTTGCTGCTTCCTACAATATCTGTCGTAAACACACTGTAATTATGATCTATCGTAGAAATACTGTTCGTGGTGGATGTAATATTTCCAGTCAGGATTGAATAATTGGTTCCAAGCGGACTTCCGATCGCGATCGCGATCGTTCCCTGCGTAACAGTCAGTGAATTTCCAAGAACTGCAACTGCGATCGCATTCTTTGTACTTTCGGTAAGTTCTGACGCCTTTACGCTTAACACAGCTATCCCTGTATTGCCATCGTATTTTTTCATTTCAGCTTTCACGACAGCATCATTAATAAATGTGACATAGATTTCCTGTGCATCCGCAATCGCCTTGCGTTCTGTTAAAACCAGCAGTTCCCTGCCATTTTCCGCTACAATGATACCGGAAGCCTGCCCCTTACTCTCATATGGGTTATTAAACCAGTCGGTATCGCTCTTCACACCGGTTACCGTCACGATAAACTTGTTTGCTTCTTTTCCAACCGCATACAATTTATTCTGAAGTTTCTGAAAATCGGCAAGTTCAAGTTCCTGCATTTCATTGTTTGGAACATCCCCAGTGTTATGTTCCGTTTCCGGTTCATCCGTCTGCTCCTGCTGACTGTTTCCCGCTTCTTCTGTCTCCTGCTGCCCGTTTTCCGGCTCTTTATTTTCTCCCTGCTGTCCGTTATTCTCTGTGTCCTTTTGCTCTGTCGATTCCTGCGTATCGTCCTGTCCGCTTTCTTCCGTTTCTGTCACATCATCCTTCGGAATCGTAACGACAGGCTTCTCCTCCGGGTAAAACCAGTTTGAAAACTCCGGCTGCAATAAACTAAACACCAGTGCTGCCACCGTACCAAAAATAACGGCAAGCACTACGGTAAACAATGCTTTTTTTATAAGACGTTTTTTATTCAACGGCTTCTCCTTGATCTGCTCATTAATAAAAGAAAAGCCACCCTTCTCTTTCTCCTGCATGATTTTCCCTTCCTTAACAAAAATGAAAACCGCACCTTATTTATTATAGTTTGAATCACATACGCTTGCAACACTATTTTTGCATTTCCGGCTTTCCTTCCCCCAATTAATGGGATATAATGTGAATAAGCAATGAGCAGTGCCAAATGAGGGAAAAATAAAAAAAGACTGCTTGCAGGCTCTTTTTTGTTTTTTTCTCATTTGATAGGGCGAATGCCCGTCAGCCCGGAAAATCTCTGATTTTTCGGGCTGGCACTGCGGACTAAAGTCGAACACACATATCCGTCAGCATACTGCCACTGCAAACTAAATTTTCAACCACAAGGAATTATAAATCTTATGAATGAAAAAGTTTTAAAAACATTAGAATATAATAAAATCATTGCCCGCTTAGCGGAGCACGCCTCAAGTGAGGATGCAAAGAAACGTTGTCTCTCCCTCACACCGGGCACAGACATCAATGAGATCAATCTTTTACAGTTACAGACCAAAGATGCCCTAAACCGTCTCTTTAAAGGCGGGCGCATCTCTTTTTCCGGTGTACACGACATCCGAGACTCCCTGAAACGTTTAGAGATCGGTGCATCCTTAAGCATCACGGAGCTTTTGCGCGTCTGCTCTCTCCTTGAGGCAGCCAAACGTGCAAAAGCATTTTCCCGCGCCAGCATCGGACATACCGGACCGGACTGCCCTGTTTCAGCAGATGAGACAGACGAACTTCCGGTTGATTCCCTGACCGGATTTTTTGACCAGATCGAACCACTCACACCATTATGTGACGAGATCCGCCGCTGCATCTTATCGGAGGATGAAATCGCAGACGATGCCAGCAGCACACTCCGTTCCATCCGTAAATCCATGCGTGGCATGAACGATAAGATCCGTGCACAGATGAACTCGATGATCAACAATACAACTACACGCAGTTATTTGCAGGATGCCGTCATTACGATGCGTGACGGCCGCTATTGTCTGCCGGTCAAAGCCGAAGCAAAATCACAGGTTCCGGGTATGGTGCACGACCAGTCATCTTCCGGTTCCACACTCTTTATCGAACCGCTCGCTGTTGTAAACTTAAACAACGAATATAAAGCTCTTCTTATGAAAGAAAAAGAAGAAATTGAAGTCATTCTCGCCAACTTAAGCAACTTAACGGCAGGATACTCCATGCAGCTTCATACTGACTACAATATACTCACCGAACTTGATTTTGTTTTTGCAAAAGCAGCTTTCGCCCAGACTTACAACGGTGTTGCTCCGACTTTCAATACCGACGGACGTATCAACATCAAAAAAGGGCGTCATCCGCTGCTCGACGCCAAAAAAGTTGTACCGATCGATGTACGTCTCGGAGAAGATTTTACGCTTCTGATCATTACCGGACCAAACACCGGTGGTAAAACCGTCTCCTTAAAAACAGTCGGTCTTCTGACATTGATGGGGCAGGCAGGACTTCATATTCCGGCTTCCGAGCGTTCGGAACTCGGAATCTTTGAGGAAGTGTTTGCTGATATCGGAGATGAGCAGAGTATTGAACAGTCTTTAAGTACTTTCTCCTCCCATATGACAAATATCACACGCATTTTAAGTCAGGTAAATGACCGTTCCCTCGTGCTTTTCGATGAGCTTTGTGCCGGAACCGATCCAACGGAAGGTGCAGCACTTGCAATTTCTATTTTGTCAAAATTAAAACTATACGGTGCACGTGTCATGGCAACCACACACTACAGTGAATTAAAAGTATTTGCCTTGCAGACTTCCGGTGTGGAAAATGCCTGCTGTGAATTTGACGTTGAATCATTAAGTCCGACTTACCGCCTGTTGATCGGTATTCCCGGAAAAAGTAATGCGTTTGCGATTTCCACCAAACTTGGTCTGGGTGGGGATATCATCGAGGATGCCAAAGGACGGATCAGCGAAAATGATATGAATTTCGAGGATCTTTTAGCAGATCTTGAAAAGAGCCGCATCACGATTGAAAAAGAACAGCTTGAGATCAACCAGTATAAAGAAGAAATCCAGAAATTAAAAGAACAGCTTGAACAGAAACAGGAACGTTTAGACGCAAGCCGTGACAAGATCCTGCGCGAGGCAAACGAGCAGGCTTACAATATCATCAAAGAAGCAAAAGACCTTGCCGATGAAACGATCCGTAATTTCAATAAATACGGCACCGCACATGCCCCGGTCAGCGAAATGGAAAAAGAGCGCACTAAACTGCGCGATAAGATGAACAACGCACAGAAAAAAATGTCTGACCAGAAAAAGAATGCTGCGCCAAACCATAAAGTTCCCAAAAAACTCCGCATTGGCGACCGCGTGAAAGTCATCAGCATGAATCTAAACGGAACCGTTCACTCCCTGCCAAACGCAAAGGGTGACCTTTATGTACAGATGGGTATTTTACGTTCTCTTGTCAACATCAATGACCTGATCCTGTTAGAGGAAGAAACTTCCCCGACCAGCAAAAAATACGGTCGTACCAGTGCCGGCAAGATCAAAATGAGCAAGTCTGCATCCGTCTCCACAGAGATCAACCTGATCGGCAAGACCACAGACGAAGCGATCGCTCTTTTAGATAAATACTTGGATGATGCCTACCTTGCACACATTCCGTCCGTGCGTATCGTCCACGGAAAAGGAACCGGTGCACTGCGCAACGCCGTACAGGCACATTTAAAACGTTTAAAATATGTGAAATCATTCCACCTCGGAGAGTATGGCGAAGGTGATGCCGGCGTAACAATTGCCGAATTCAAAGACTGATTTCAGACAAAAAGTAATTTCAGTAAGACAGATTTTATCTGATCCCATGCACAAAGCACTGCCGAAGCAATACCATTTCGTCTGATTTACAAACAGATACAAGGCTCTTGGCATTCCGCCTGTCACATGGTATTTTGCGACATCTTCCAGTTGATTGTGCAATGTATTCGTGCTGTCTGCATATAGACTCTCCGTTGCAGCTGTAAGCATCTCATCTCCGGTCACCACCACAGTTCCCTCATGTAGTAATGCATTCACAATATCCGCTGCTACATCCGCATAGTTTTCAAAATTCTTCGTTACAATATCATTCAGTTCCAATAAATACTCATCTCTGTCTCTTATCAATTAGTCAAACAGACAGAGAAATCCCTAAAGCACGCTCCTACGCAGTCTCTGTCCTGCCTATCTGATTGTAAAAAAATGAATCCCCGGCGATACGCCACTGACTGCACTTTACGTGCATCATGATACCCATAAAAGATATCTTTGAAATCTTAGCTATATAGACTTTCTGTAGATGTGATTACTATAGCACAAGTACTTGAATTCCACAAGGGAATTCCGCGGAAATCATTCAGGAAAAACCATACAAAAACAGAGCTGTGGAAATTGGT
>ENA-UEQW01002223-UEQW01002223.1-human-gut-metagenome-genome-assembly--contig:-NODE-2223-length-14960-cov-5.324397_pt1 | contig 14960 bp, 14 predicted proteins | sample MGYA00242947_ERZ507947 | MGnify/ENA primary metagenome ERZ507947 (study PRJEB26167, sample SAMN06115421) | human gut metagenome | host: Homo sapiens | place: China:Guizhou | collected 2015-03-17... | reverse complement strand
GACGCAATCTATGCAAGACAATCGGTAGACAAAAAGGACAGCATTTCCATTGAAAGCCAGATTGAATTTTGCAAATATGAGTTGAAAGGCGGTAACTGCAAGGAATACACAGACAAAGGGTACAGCGGCAAGAACACAGACCGTCCGAAGTTTCAAGATCTGGTGCGGGACATCAAGCGGGGGCTGATTGCAAAAGTCGTGGTTTACAAGCTCGACCGTATCAGCCGTTCCATTCTGGACTTTGCCAACATGATGGAGCTGTTTCAGCAGTACAATGTGGAGTTTGTGTCCTCTACGGAAAAATTTGATACCTCCACCCCGATGGGGCGGGCGATGTTGAATATCTGTATCGTGTTCGCCCAGCTTGAAAGGGAAACCATACAGAAGCGAGTAACGGACGCTTACTATTCCCGCAGCCAACGAGGTTTCAAGATGGGTGGAAAAGCCCCTTGCGGCTTCCATACAGAGCCGATCAAGATGGACGGTATCAACACAAAAAAGCTGGTGGTAAACCCGGATGAAGCGGCAAATATCCGGCTGATGTTCGAGATGTACGCCCAGCCCACAACCTCCTACGGGGACATTACCCGGTACTTTGCCGAACAGGGGATTTTATTCAACGGCAAAGAGCTGATACGCCCCACGCTGGCGCAGATGTTACGCAATCCTGTCTATGTGCAGGCAGACCTTGATGTGTACGAATTTTTTAAAAGTCAAGGGACAGTCATTGTCAATGACGCTGCCGATTTTACGGGCATGAACGGCTGCTATCTGTATCAGGGGCGGGATGTGAAGCCCAGCAAAAAGAACGACTTGAAAGACCAAATGCTGGTGTTGGCTCCCCATGAGGGTATCGTCCCCTCTGACATCTGGCTGACCTGCCGCAAGAAGCTGATGAACAACATGAAAATCCAGTCCGCCCGGAAAGCCACCCACACATGGCTGGCGGGAAAAATCAAATGCGGGAATTGCGGGTATGCCCTTATGAGCATCTTCAATCCCTCCGGCAAGCAATACCTTCGCTGTACGAAACGGCTGGATAACAAGAGTTGTCCGGGGTGCGGGAAAATCATTACTTCGGAACTGGAAGCGGTTGTTTATCAGCAGATGGTAAAGAAACTGGCAAGCTACAAGACGCTGACAGGCAGAAAGAAAGCGGCAAAGGCAAACCCGAAAATCGCCGCCCTGCAAGTGGAACTTGCTCATGTGGACGGCGAGATTGAAAAGCTGGTGGACAGTCTGACGGGCGCAAACAATGTCCTTCTCTCCTATGTGAATGTGAAGATAGCAGAACTGGACGGGCGCAAGCAGGAACTTCTGGCGAGGATAGCAGAGCTGACGGTGGAAGCCATCAGCCCGGAACAGGTCAGCCAGATTTCCGGCTACCTCGACACTTGGGAGAATGTATCCTTTGACGACAAGCGGCGGGTGGTGGATTTGATGATTACCACCATAGCCGCCACAAGCGACAGCTTGAATATCACATGGAAAATCTGACGGGCGGAACACCTCCCGTCAGATACCTACTCTGTGTAGTCCCTTGTAAACTGTACTTTGTTGCGAGCTAAGATAATGTGCTCGGTCCTCCGCTGTTTGGCTTCAGCATCTTGCCTAATAGCCAGTTGCTCCATGCGCCTGCCCTGTTTTACCTGCAAGATGCCAATGATGATTGCAGCAGCAAGAGATATCACCGCACTTGCAATGGAAATTATCGAATCAGTTGTCATATATTACCCCTCAATCTCCTCAATAATCCTCTGAATCTCCGCCCGCAGGACATTCTCCCGCGCCACGATTTCCTCGATTTCCGCATTCAGCTTCACGATGTCAATGACCTCGCGGGTGTCCTCCGGCTCCACATAGGTGCTTACGGAGAGGTTATACGCCTGCTCCTTGATTTCCTCATAGGCGGCGCGGTGGCAGATGTGGGGAACATCCTCGCGGGCTGTGAAATAGTCCACGATGTGGCTGATGTTCTCCGCCGTCAGCTTGTTGTTGTTCGTGACCTTGATGCACTCCTTGGAGGCGTCAATAAACAGCGTTGAATTGTCAGGCTTATTCTTTTTCAGCACCATGATACAGGTGGCGATGGATGTCCCGAAAAACAGGTTGCCGGGAAGTTGGATAACGCAGTCCACAAAGTTATTGTCGATGAGATATTTGCGGATTTTCTGCTCCGCGCCGCCACGGTACATGATACCGGGAAAACAAACAATGGAGGCCGTTCCGTTGTTGGCGAGCCACGACAGCGAGTGCATCACAAAGGCAAGGTCGGCCTTGCTCTTGGGTGCCAGCACACCGGCAGGCGAAAAACGGGGGTCGTCAATAAGCAGGGCGTTTTCGTCTCCGGCCCACTTGATGGAATAGGGCGGATTGGACACGATGAGTTCAAAGGGCTCATCGTCCCAATGCAGCGGATTGGTCAGCGTGTCATCGCAGGCGATGTCAAACTTATCGTAGCCCACATCATGCAGGAACATATTGATGCGGCACAGGTTATAGGTGGTGATGTTGATTTCCTGCCCGTAGTAGCCGATACGGACGCCCTCCGGCCCCAGAATCTTGGTGGCCTTCAGCAGCAGGGAGCCAGAGCCGCAGGCAGGGTCGTAGACCTTATTCACCTGCGTCTTGCCCACCGTGCCCAGCCGCACCAGCAGCTCGGACACCTCGCTGGGCGTGTAGAACTCGCCGCCGCTCTTGCCGGCGTTGGAGGCGTACATGGTCATCAGGAACTCGTAGGCGTCGCCAAAGGCGTCTATCTGGTTGTCCTTGAACTCGCCCAGCTTCATTTCGCCGATGCCGTTGAGCAGCTTGCAGAGCTTCTCGTTGCGCTTGGCGACAGTCGCGCCCAGCTTGTTGCTGTTTACATCGAAATCATCGAACAGACCCGCAAAGCTGGCCTCGGAGAATGACCCCTTGGCAGATTCCTCGATATGGGTAAAGACTTTTTCCAGCGTTTCGTTGAGGTTTTCATCCTGTGCAGCCCGCTGCCGGACATTACAGAACAGCTCGGAGGGCAGCATAAAAAAGCCCTTCGAGTTTATCATCTCGTCCCGAATCTCCTCTGCCACGCTGTCGGGCAGCTTGGCATAATCGAAATCTTTGTCACCGGCATCTACTTCCCCGGCATTTATGTAGGAAGCCAGATTTTCAGAGATGTAGCGATAAAACATGGTTCCAAGAACATAGCTCTTGAAGTCCCAGCCATCTACGCTGCCGCGCAGCTCATCCGCGATATTCCAAATCGCACGGTGCAGTTCATCGCGTTCCTGTTCTCTCTTTATGTCTGCCATGGTCGTTCTCCTTTTCACTGTACTCTTTACATCAATTATAACAAATTAACTTCTTTTGGCAACTATCCCGCTTGGCCAAACTACTGTTTCCAGTATACTCCCTTTTGTTGTAAAAAGCAATAATTATATTGCAGTTTCAATCTATATTTCAGAAAATTTGTTCGAAAAAACGCAAAATACCCTATTGCACAAATCAAACATTTGTGCTATTCTAAAGCCACGGTATACCAAAAGTAAATAGCGTAGTCTTCATCAATTATTTGAATACATTTCCCCGGCACATTATTTTTGATGAATTTGAGAGGTATACCACGATGAAGACTGTGAATCACATTCGACTGACTCCGGATGACATGGAGGAGGTCATTCCCATTCCGCACCTGAATTTGCGCGGCATAATTGAAGATGCCTGCTATCGACCCAAGGCAGGGTATCCTTACTTACTGTTCTCCTGCCATGTGGAGGACTACCGAAATCGAAAATGCCGTTTCTGCGGCAGTACCGCCGTTCACGCACACGGCCAAACAGGGGCACCGCGCCGCATTCACGATGTCAACAGCGGACGCACGAAGGTCGATATAGACCTGACGGTGCAGCGGTACATCTGTAGCGAATGCGGAAAGTCCTTTTCCCCGCCATCGCTGGACATTATGGAGAGTCGGCATTTGACAAGGCGGCTTTATGACGAAATCAGACATGAGGCGTTTACCAAGCCGCTGAGTACAGTCGCCCTGAAATACGGCTATTCCGACACCACCATCGGCAAGATTTTTGACGAGTATTCCAGCGAGATAAAGGAATCCTGTGACCCCGTTGTTGCTCCCCGCGTATTGGGCATTGATGAAAAGCACATCGCCCATAATATGCGGGCCATCTTTACAGACATTGAAAACCGTGTTCTGCTGGAGATGTGTCCCGACAACAAGAAGGATACCGTCATTGCAGCCATTGAGAGCATGGTCGGCTACGACACCAATATTGAGGTCGTAACGATGGATATGTCCTGTGGCTATCGTACTTATGTGCAGGAGTGCTTGCCCAATGCCGCCATCGTCGTGGACAAGTTCCATGTCTGCCAGTCCGTCTACGAGAAAATCGCCAAAGCCCGCAGCAAAATCATGGCCTATATCGGTGCCCTCATCCAAGCGGAGCCGGAGGACGGCGCAAAGAAGCGCATGATTGCGGTGCGGAACCTCGCCCAGACGAACACCTATCTGTTCAAGTTCAACGCTAAGAATCTCGCCAAGAGTGAGAGGCGTATCAGCGCAATGGCAAATATCTGCGCGACTTTCCCTGAGTTCAACCATCTGCGGCTTATCAAGGAACGCTTTGACCGCATCTACACCGCCCCTGACCGCAGGACGGCGGAGGTATACTGCAAGGAATGGGCGGAGCTTATCCCGCCCTCTGGCTGCCGTCAAATCGAGGTATGGAAGAAGCGGTTCAAGGTGGAGCCGGAGCTGTTTGACGACCTTCGTTCGGCCAAGAACACCCTCACGAGGAAGTGGCATGAGGAAATCTTCAATTACTTTGAACCCAACCGCCGCTTCACCAACGCCGTAACGGAGGGCTTGAACCGGATGGTGGAGGACATGAGCCGCATGGGGAACGGGTACAGCTTTGAACGGCTGCGTGCGCGGGCTCTTTACAGCGACAAGGTTGCGGCTCTTGTTGTCTACACGATGCAGACGGAGAGCGTCCCTGTTGCCGAGGAGCCTTCTTACAACAAGCCGCCTCACGCGATGGGATATATGTCGTTCCTTTCGTTCTCGAAGCCGAAGGTACACTGGGAAACGGTCTACTCTATGAAGCCGGAGTTTGCGCCGCAGGAAGACTCGCTGCTGGCCTTCAGCAACTATGTCCGTGAGGACGATGACAACGATGAATGCCCGTTGCAGAATGAGGATTTTGCGGCAGAAGAGCAGGGGGTGGAGTAACATGGCAATGGCAGATGTACGGATTGACATGGAAACTGCCCTGCACGAGCAGATGGCCGCGCTGTGCGCCAAACTTGGCACCACCGTTGAGGCGATGGCGGTACGGTTCTGTGAGGAGTTCGTGCGGATGGGAACGCCTCCCGTGTCTGAGTCCTACGCATCTGTGAGTGTGGAGGACAAAATCGACTTTATTGCTCAGAATATTCTGAGGGAGTACAATTCCAAATGATGCAAAAAAAGATGCCCCTGTGAGGATTGACCTCACAGGGGTTCTCTTTGTTCTTCAGGCACCAAGCGTGCCGCTGCGTAGTGCCTCCACCAGCGGCAGCACTTGCCATTTGGGGATGGTGTACTCGTTGCCATCCAGCAGCAACAGCCAGTATACCTGCCGCTCCAGCAGCAGAGTCTTGTCCGCGTTCCATCGCTTGATGCCGACCTCATAGACGCCATCTCCCGGCAGCTCCACATCGAACCGTCGGCCTTTCGGTGTCTTTGGCGGCCACTGGTATTGCAGGAACTTGCGGGCAAAGCGGTACTTGGGGTCTGGACCCATGATGCGGGACACATAGGGATACGCCCGCGTGTTGGGAATATGCGGCACGAATATGGAGTAGCCCCAGTACCAAATGTCATCGTCGTCCTCGCACGGAGGAACATTGTTTCTGTGGCTCGTGTCCATCGGAGTTGCCCTCTGCCGCCTACGACTCAAACCCCGGCGGCGTCAGCTTCCGAAGGATTTCCGCCGCTTCCTCGGCGGTGTAGTGCTTGTAGAGGCCTGCTGATGGATTACTCTTTTCCTCATAGAGTATGTTTGCGATTTCAAGATTTTCCTCGTCGCCCATGTTACGAGCCTTGTTTCGCAAGCGTCCCAGTTCACGAAGCTCTACTTCTTCAACGGGGAGCTCACCAGAAAGGATTGCTTTTTGCCTGTCGCTGTAAAACGGCGCGAAGGGTGCCACATAGTCTGGACTATCCTTATTCGTGTAAAGGAAATGCGGCGTACCTTTTTTCATAAAAACACCTCCTGTCATAGAAAATTCTACAACAGGAGGTCTTAAATTGGTAGCACACGAGAAAAGAAACTCAGGACAACTTTTTTGCACCGTTCCCACACGAAACGATTTAGCTCTCAGCTCCCTGCTTTTCACCGCCCAACCCACAAAAAAGTTGGGATACCCAACGGGCCCGTCCCCTGCAAAAGGGCCGCCCCCTCCGGGACGGCCCCTGATACGCTATTGCACGGCGGCCTTTTTCTTCTGCTTCTCCTCATAGACGGTGTTCAGCACATACAGGATAACACCCGTCCAGATAAACAGGAAGCTTACAAGCTTCTCGCGGGTAAGGGCCTCGCCCATGATGGCACCGCAGATAATAGACAGAGACGGGCTGATATACTGGCAGATGCCCGTGGTCATCAGCGGCAGATGCCTAACGCCGATGGAGTAAAACACCATGGGCAGCCCGGTGATCACACCGCCGCCGATCATCAGCATCTGCTTGATGACTGTCATGCTTCCCATGCCGTTGTCCCCCATGCGGAAAAACAGGATGAACAGCAGCGCCACCGGCACCATCATCAGGATCTCTGACGTGGTAGACACGATGGAATCGATGGTCAAGCTCTTCTTGATGGCTGCATAGATGGAAAACATCAACGCCAGGGCGATGGTCACATAGGGAACGCCGCCGAAGCCGGAGGTGCTGAACACGATGCCGACCACCACGATGGCAATGATCACAAAGTGCCGCCAATTCATCTTCTCGCGGAAGATAACGGCCCCAAGGGCAAATACCACCAGCGGCTGGATGTAATACCCCAGGCTGCACTCCAGCACGCGGCCGTTCTGCACCGCCCACAGGTACACCAGCCAGTCGCCGAACAGCAGCACCGATGCGGGCATCTCCCGCTTGAGCACCTGCTTGTCCTTGAATACGGCCCACAGCTGCGGCAGCTTTCCCTGCACCTTCAGAATACACAGGCAGGCCACCGCTGCCCAGATAATGCGGCAGGCCATGATGAAAAACGTGTCGATCTCGCCGCACACATTGGTGCACATATACCAGTACAGCGGCTGGAAACCCCAGATGAAAAAGCACACCGACATAGCCCCCAGGCCCTTGCGGTAGTTGACCGTTTGCATACGTTTCCCCTCACTTTCCTACAGAAATCGGGTAGTTTCCCCATTTACAGCGTCCAATAACCATGATATGATAACACCTGCGACGCGGAATAGCAAGCCATATTTCCCCGGAAAAGGAGGTTTCTCATGCTGCTGTTTGACATGGACGGAACGCTGATCGACTCCAACGGCATCTGGAAGGACGTGGACACGCGTTTCTTGGAGAAGCGAGGTCTGCCCTATACGCAGGAATACTATGAGGGCGTGGCCCACACCATCTTCCCGCTGGCGGCCAAATTCACAAAGGAATTCTGCCATCTGCCGGAGAGCGAAGCCGCCATCATGGCCGAGTGGATGGAGATGGCCGGCGACATTTACGCCACGGACGTAACGGAAAAGCCCGGTGTCCGCGCCTATCTGGAGCAGATGAAGCGCCGCGGCGAGCGTATGGCTGTGGTCACCAGCGCGGTCCCTGTTCATTGCCGTGCGGCGCTGACCCACCTGGGCCTGCTGCCCTATTTCGAGCGTATTTTCTTTGCCCAGGAGCTGGGCACCGAGAAAAAGTACCCCGCCCTCTGGGAGAAAGTCGCCGCCGCACTGGGCGTCTCCCCCGCAGACTGCACCCTGTTCGACGACTCCGTGGAGGCCATCCGCGGCGCCAAGGCCGCCGGGATGCACACCGTGGGCGTGGCGGATCTCTACTTTGCCTCCACCGCTGACGAAATGGCCCGCACCTGTGACCGTTACATCTCCAGCTTCGGCGAACTGCTTTATCCTTGACTTTTGTCGAACGATTTACTATAATTAAGGTTACGGCGCCCCATGCGCCGCTTATTATGCGCGGCTGCCCGCAGGCAGGACCGCTTGAAGGAGTTTTGTATCATGCCTGTTTATCCCATGGACATCGCTGGGCTCCACCGGGAGCTGCCTATCTGTAAGGTCACGGACGACCTGTACATCGGCGCCTTCATCTGCTTTGGCGACGCGGAGCTGACCGTAGCCTGCGCCCGTGATATGCTGGCCATGCTGGAGGCAGACAGCTACGACTATCTGTTCACCGCCGAGGCTAAGTCCATCCCCCTGATCCACGAGATGGCCCGTCAAAGCGGTGCGAAAAAGTATTTCATCGCCCGCAAGGGCCCCAAGGCGTATATGCCCGACCCCCTCCATGTGGAGGATAAGTCCATCACCACCGCCGGGGTGCAGAAGCTGTATCTGGGCCGTGACGACGCCGACCTGATCCGCGGCAAGCGCATCGTCCTCATGGATGACGTGATCTCTACCGGCGGCTCCCTCCACGCCATGGAGGAGCTGGTGAAGATGGCCGGCGGCACCGTAGTGGACCGCATCGCCGTGCTGGCCGAGGGCGGTGCGGCGGACCGCAAGGACATCAAGTACCTGAATGTCCTGCCGGTATTCAATGCCGACGGCAGCATCAAGTGAAAAGAAGCGCCTGCGGGCGCTTCTTTTTTTATTCTCATTAGCAAAACCGCATGACCGCCGCCATCTGCCGCACATTTTTTATAGCGTGCGGGGATAGACTTTTATGATAAGTTATGGTAATATGTAGAATTAATAAAACTAATGCTTTGAGTGGAAGAAAGGAGCAGTTCCATTATGGCAATAAAAGAGAGCTATGCCGGCAAGATCAACCGGAAGCTGACAAAAAAGCTGCGGGTCATCGCCGTGGCCGCCGGCCGTGAAAAGGCTGATCTGGTGCTGAAAAACGCCACCTATGTCAATGTATTCTCCAATGAGCTGTGTCACGGCGACATCGCCGTGGCCGAGGGCCTGATCGTGGGCATGGGTGAATACAGCGGCAATACAGAGGTAGATATGGGCGGCAAGATCGTCCTCCCCGGCTTTGTGGACGCCCACATTCATCTGGAGAGTTCCCTGGTCAGTCCCACGGAGTTTGCCAAGGCGGTGCTGCCCCATGGCACCACCACCGTCATCACCGACCCCCACGAGATCGCCAACGTCATGGGCACCGATGGCATCGAGTATATGCTCCAGGCTACCGAGGACCTGCCCGTGGACGTGCGCTTCATGCTGCCCTCCTGCGTACCGGCCACGCCCCTGGACGAGTCCGGCGCCAACCTGGACTACCGGGCCATCGACAGCTTCTATGACCATCCCCGCGTACAGGGTCTGGCCGAGATGATGAACTTCGTGGGCACCATCAACGGCGACCCCCAGGTGGTGGAGAAGATCGTGGCCAGCCAGGCTCATCACAAAAAGATCGACGGCCACGCCCCCGACCTGGTGGGCAACGACCTGAACGCTTACATCGCTGCCGGCGTGTACTCCGACCACGAGTGCCACGACCTGAACGACGCCATCGCAAAGCTCCAGCGCGGCCAGTTCATTATGATCCGCGAGGGCACCGCAGCCCGCAATCTGGAAGCGCTGGTCCCCCTGCTGTGCGACAAGTATGTGGAACGCTGTATGTTCTGCACCGATGACAAACACCCCAACGACCTGCTGGAAAAGGGCCACATCGACTACATCGTCAAAAAGGCCATCTCCCTGGGCGCCGACCCCATTACCGCCATCAAGGCCGCCTGCCACAACGCTGCCCGCTACTTCCTGCTGAACAACCGCGGTGCCATCGCACCAGGCTATCTGGCGGACTTCGTCATCATCGACGACTTTGAGCACTTCAACATCGAAAAGGTCTACAAGCGCGGCGTACTGATGGTAGAGCATGGCGTGGTGGCGGACTTCCCCGTCCCGGAGATCGACCCCTATCTGGTCAACCGCGCCCACGACACCTTCCACGTGGCCCCGCTGACCGCCGCCGATTTCACCGACAGCCGTCCCCACGCGGTCATTGGCATGGTCAACGGCGAGATCACCACCACCGACGGCGGCTACACCGACCGTATCGATGTGGACTATGACATTCTGAAGATCGCCGTCATCGAGCGTCATAAGAACACCCACCACATCGGCCTGGGCTACATCAAGGGCTACGGCCTGCAAAAGGGCGCCGTGGCCACCAGCATCAGCCACGACAGCCATAACATCATCGTGGTGGGTACCAATGAGGAGGACATGGCCTTCGCCGCCAACCGCATCGTACAGCAGCACGGCGGTATCACCGTGGTGGAGAACGGTCAGGTGAAGGGCGAGCTGCTGCTGGCCATCGCCGGCATCATGTCCGACGACACCCTCATAAACGTGAACCGCGACCTGGAGAACGCCAAAAAAGCTGCCTACGACCTGGGCGTGTCCACCGGTATCGACCCGTTTATGACCCTGAGCTTCATGGCCCTGCCGGTGATCCCCAGCCTGCGCATCACCACCCGCGGCGTATTCGACGTCACCACCCAGCGCTACGTCTGATATCTGTTCTCTCTTCGCCGGGACCTATATCCACAAAAAAAGAAAGCCCTCACGGGCTTTCTTTTTTTGCTCACAGCTTCAGTTCACAATCCAGGCTCATCACCGCGCTGCCGCCGATACGGACGGTCACGGCGCCGTCCTTTTCATACAGAAGGCTGCGTATCTCGCTGGGCCTGCCCATGTGCTCGCCCTGCAAAAACACGTTCTCCTGCTCCGGCTTCACATCGCCTCGCAGGTAGAGATAATACGTCAGTGCACCGTTGCTGGTCCCGGTGGCACACTCCTCCGGGATGTCGTACAGGGGCGCGTAGTTGCTGCACCAGGCCGTCACGCCGTCACGCCCCGGGCAGAACATATGCACGCCGGTCACATCGTACTTCCGTGACAGCTCCGTGACCACCGGTGCGTTCTGCACTGCCCGCATGAGCGTCTCGTGGTCCCGGACGGGCATCATAATGTCCGCCAGACCGGTGGACACCATTCGTGGGATATACTCCTCCGGGCAGTCCGCCTCCGTCAGGCCATAGGCGGCGTACAGCGCGGCGCGCTCCGCTGCCGGGATGTCGCCGATCAGCTGCGGCGGCGCCATATCCATCCAGACAGTACCGCCCCTGACGGTGATGTTCAGCTCCCCGGCCTTCGTATGGGCCGTGTGGTCGCCGTCGCCGATCTTCTCCAGCTGCCGCAGCAGGGCGAAGGACGCCACCGTGGCGTGGCCGCACAGGTCCACCTCCCCGGCGGGGGTGAAATAGCGCAGGGATACGGAGCCGTCCGGCTCCATATGTATAAAGGCCGTCTCCGAGTGCTTCATCTCCGCGGCGATACGGCGCATGGTATCGTCTGTGAGGGGGCAGTCCGGCAGAGCGACGCCCGCCTGATTGCCGCCGAAGATACGTGTGGAAAAGGCATCCATGACGTAGAGTTCCATAGAAAATCACACCTCCAAGTTTTTCTAATCAAGATGATTATATACTGTCGTGGTCAAAACGGCAATAGTATTTGACTTTCGGGAAAAATTTCGTTAGAATAGAAATCATAGATGAGGCGCGGCGTTCATGCCGCGCCACCCTCACAGAGAGGGGACTTTGAATAAGGAAAGAAAGGAACTTCATCGAAAATGCTCAATGAGCGAAGTCTGTTATCACAATTTCTGCATTTCGTAGCCGCTACGGTGGCATCCCTCATGGTTTTCAGCCTGTACTCCATCGTGGACGGGCTGATGGTCGCCAAGGGCGTAGGCGAATACGCCATGGCAGCGGTGAATCTGGCGGTACCGTTCACCAATGTGCTGTTCTCCATCGGCGTCATCTTCGCCGTCGGCACCAGCACCATCATCGCCATCTATCTGGGGCAAAACCAAGGCGAGAAGGCCAATAGCCTGTTCTCTCAGAACATCGTGCTGCTGACGTGCGTCGGCCTGACCATCACTGTCCTCGTTTTCGTATTTCTGGAGCCGTTCGCCGTGCTGCTGGGCGCAAAGGGCGTAACGTATCAATATACCATCGATTATCTCCGGGGCCTGGCCCCTTTCGCGCTGTGCTTCATCATCTCCTATAACATGGAGGTGCTGATCAAGACCGACGGCTATCCCCGTCTGGCAATTCTGACGGTCATCACCGGCTGTCTGGCCAACTGCGTGCTGGACTATATCGCCATCTTTGTGCTGAATCTGGGCGTATGGGGCGCGGCCTTCGCCACAGGTCTTTCCCAGCTTCTGACGTGCATCATCTATCTGCGCCACTTCCTGGGCGGACACAACACCTTCCACTTTGTGAAGTTCAGGATGGACTGGGGCATCTACAAGCGGCTGATCCCACTGGGCTTTGCCGACGGCGTAACGGAGCTGTGCAACGGCGTGATGATCTTCCTGTTCAACCGGGTCATCCTCCGGTGCCTCGGCGACGACGGACTGGTGTGCTACACCATCATCGCCTATGTGAACACCCTCATCATCAACACCATGCTGGGCATCTCGCAGGGCAGCCAGCCGCTGGTCAGCTACCACTACGGCAAGGGGGACGCGGCGGGCTACAAGAAGCTGCTGCGGTATGGCTTTACAGCGGTGGGCATCATGACGGCGGTGATCTTCGCCGGGGTGATGGTCTTTGCCCCGCAGATCGCCGGGATCTTCCTCGGCGCGGAGAAGCCGGAGCTGCTGGGCAGCGCGGCCGGCGCGCTGCGGCGGTACGGGCTGTGCTACATACTGCTGGGAAGCAACATCCTCATGGGCGGCTTCCTGACGGCGGTGGAGCAGCCCAAGGCGTCCATCAGCATCTCCGTGGGACGGGGTCTGGCGTTTCAGGCCGGGTCGCTGTTCCTGCTGGCCTTTGTCGCGGGCGGTACCGCTATATGGTACGCGCCGCTGATATCCGAGGCGCTGTGCGCGGTGATGGCGGTGCTGTTTATGCGGAATTTCCTGAACAAAACGAAGGCGGCGTAAGCCGCCTTCGTTTTTCGTTCGGGGAGAATTTTACGAAATCGCATACCTGTACCGTAGGTTTTTTGTCGAAAACGCAGAAAGGAAAAATAGGGGTTGACATTGGGCTTTGACGGCGTTATGATTCCACCATCCCAAGCGGAACACCGCGACAGGAAAAAATCACAGAAGGAGGAAAGCTGATATGAAGCGTAGCGTCACCATGATGATGTGCGAGATGTGCATGGGTATGATGTCCATGTGCATGTTCCGTCGCGCCCAGAAAGGTCATCAGCTTTCCGACATCTGTTTGACGGCTTGAAAAAGCCGGTGTGTAAGCAAGCAGCGGGAAGGTCGCATGACCGCCCCGCTGTTTTTGTTTTGTGCCGCCGTTCCGGCCGGGCGGCGGTGCTGAGATAAAAATTCATTCCCATCAACCCAAGTTAAACATCATTTCAAAGGAGACTGCGAACATGAAACACAACACTTTGACCAAGATCATCACTCTGGCGCTGGCCGCTGTGCTGGCTCTGAGCCTGGCTGCCTGCGGCAGCAAGACCAACGACGATAGCGGCGACAAGACCGACGCTCCCGTCATCAAGATTGGCGTACCCAACGACACCACCAACGAGGCTCGCGCCCTGCTGCTGCTGCAGGAGAACGGCATCATCAAGCTGAAGGACGGCGTGGGCATCACCGCCACCAAGAACGACATCGTGGAGAATCCGTACAATGTGGAGATCGTGGAGGCTGAGGCCGCCCAGCTGCCCAACCTGCTGCCCGACGTGGACTACGCCGTGATCAACAGCAACTACGCCATCAACGCCGGTCTGAACCCCGTGAATGACTCCCTGCTGATCGAGGGCAGCGCCTCCGCTTACGCCAACATCCTGACCGTGAAGGAGGGCAACGAGACTTCTCCCAAGGCGCTGGCTCTGAAGGCCGCTCTGGAGAGCAAGCAGGTGGCTGACTTCATCACCGAGAAGTATGCCGGCTCCGTTGTCTCCGTTGTGGAGAACCCCACCGACGGCTATGACGCCTCCGTGGACTACGACGCTCTGAAGGGCGAGACCATCACCGTGGCCGCTTCCCCCACGCCCCACGCCGAGATCCTGGAGGTTGCCAAGGAGATCCTGGCCGCCAAGGACATCACTCTGGACATTCAGGTCTACAACGACTATGTTGTTCCCAACACTGTGGTTGACGACGGCACCGTGGACGCCAACTACTTCCAGCACCTGCCCTATCTGGAGGACTTCAATGCCCAGAACGGCACCCACATCGTCTCCATCGCCGCCATCCACGTGGAGCCCATGGGTCTGTACGGCGGCAAGCAGACCACGCTGGACGCGCTGAGCACCTCCGCCCAGTAAACGAAGAATCTATTCTACCTTCCTCTCCCCCCGTGTTCCCCGTCCCGCAAGGGACGGGGAACACCCGCGGGAAAAGAGAATGCCCCGATCCCTTTTCTGTGTTCCCTGCGCCGCAGGGCGCGCAGAAAAAGGATCGAGAAAAAACGACAGAAAGAGGGAACTATCCGTGATCGAGCTGAAACACGTAAGCAAAAAATACGATTCCGGCGCAAACGGCGGAGTGGACGCATTGAAGGATGTGTCCCTCACCATAGAGGATGGCGACATTTACGGCATCATCGGTATGTCCGGCGCGGGCAAGAGCACGCTGGTGCGCTGCATCAACCTGCTGGAGCGCCCCACCGAGGGCGAGATCATCGTGGACGGCCAGCGGCTGGACACTATGACCCCCGCCCAGCTGCGGGCGGCGCGGCGGAACATCACCATGATCTTTCAGCACTTCAACCTGCTGATGCAGCGCACCTGCCTGCGGA
>ENA-UEQW01002221-UEQW01002221.1-human-gut-metagenome-genome-assembly--contig:-NODE-2221-length-14970-cov-3.942725_pt1 | contig 14970 bp, 10 predicted proteins | sample MGYA00242947_ERZ507947 | MGnify/ENA primary metagenome ERZ507947 (study PRJEB26167, sample SAMN06115421) | human gut metagenome | host: Homo sapiens | place: China:Guizhou | collected 2015-03-17... | reverse complement strand
CCCTGATGCAGCTGGATGGCGCAGAAGTTGCAGCCGCCGAAGCAGCCGCGGTTCTGGATGATGGAGAACTGCACCTCGCGGATGGCGGGCACGCCGCCCATGCTCTCGTAGATGGGGTGGTAGCGGCGGGTGTAGGGCAGGGCGTACACCTTGTCCAGTTCTCCGCGCACCAGCGGCTTTGCGGGGATGTTCTGCACCAGATACTTTTCGCTCTGCTTCTGTACAATGATCTGGCCGCTGACCACGTCCTGATTGTCCATCTGAATGCGGCAGGCCTTGGCGTAGGCGGTCTTGTCACTGGCAACCTTCTTGAAACCGGCGCACTCCACATACCGCTGGGGCAGGTGGTCGAAATCGGTCAGGTAGCAGGTGCCGTTCACGTCCGTGATGGTCTCCACCGGCTCCCCGGCGGCCAGACGGCGGGCGATCTCCACGGTCTGGTGCTCGCCCATGCCAAAGCTGATGATATCCGCGCCGGAGTCCTCCGCGATGCTGGGCAGCACGGTGTCCAGCCAGTAATCGTAGTGGGCAAACCGGCGCAGGCTGGCTTCCAAACCACCTAAGATCACCGGCAGGTCGGGGTAAGCCTGCTTGGCAAGCTTGGTGTACACGGTGGCGCTGCGGTCCGGGCGGGCACCGGCTTTGCCGCCGGGGGAGTATTCGTCCTCGGCGCGGGGAATTTTTGCCACGGAATAGTGGCTGACCATGCTGTCCACGTTGCCGCCGCCGATGAAAAAGCCGTATTTGGGCTTGCCGAACCGCTTGAAGTCCTCGCAGTCGGTGTAGCGGGGCTGTGCCAGCACGCCCACCTTGTAGCCCTCGGCTTCCAGCAGGCGGCTGATGATGGCGGTGCCAAAGCTGGGGTGGTCCACATAGGCGTCGCCGCCCACGACCACAAAGTCCAGCTGCTCCCATCCCCGCGCCTCCATGTCCGCGCGGCTGATGGGGAGAAATTCGGTGTAGATCTGGGAAGAGTTTTCCATAATGCTCCTTTTATTTTATCGTTCGTTCCGTTTCGCCTCTGGATCGCGGGTTTCCCGCTCCGGGGAGAACGGACACGTCCGTGTCTGCGCGGATCATTCATCCGGCTGGTTCATCTGCATTTCCAGCCACTGCTGGCGGCTGATGAGCACGGCGCGGGGCTTTGCGCCCTCGTAGGGGCCAATGATGCCTTTTTGTTCCATCTCGTCCATGATGCGGGCGGCGCGGGCATAGCCCAGCTTGCACCGGCGCTGGAGCAGGCTGGTGGATGCCTGACCGGCATCAATGACCACCTCGACGGCCTGCTTGAGCATCGGGTCGCTGCCGGTCTCCTCGTCGGCATCGGCAGAGGATGCGCCTTTTTTGCCGTCCAGGATGGCGTGTTTTTCCATGGCCTCGATCATGGCCTCGTCGTACTGGACCGTCGCGCTCTGCTTGATAAAGTCCAGCACACGGCTGATCTCCTCATCCCGCACGAAGGTGCCCTGGATGCGGATGGGCTTGGGGGCACCGACCGGCATGAAGAGCATATCGCCCATGCCCAGCAGCTTTTCGGCACCGGCACCATCCAGGATGGTGCGGCTGTCCACCTGGCTGGACACCGCGAATGCGATGCGGCTGGGGATGTTGGCCTTGATCAGGCCGGTGATGACGTCCACGCTGGGGCGCTGGGTCGCGACGATGAGGTGCATACCGGCCGCACGGGCCTTCTGGGCGATGCGGCAGATGGAGTCCTCGACGTCCTTGCCCACGACCATCATCAGGTCGGCCAGCTCGTCAATGATGATGGCGATGTAGGGCATCTTTTCCAGCATGGGGTCGGTGGCGGCCAGCTTGTTGAAGGATTTGATGTCGCGGACGTTGTTCTCCGCAAACAGGTGATACCGGCGCTCCATCTCCTGCACGGCGCTGCTCAGAGCGCCCGCCGCCTTTTTCGGCTCGGTGATGACCGGCATCAGCAGGTGAGGGATGCCGTTGTACTCGGCCAGCTCGACCACCTTGGGGTCGATGAGGATGAGCTTGACGTCCTCCGGGCTGGACCGGAACAGCAGGCTCATGATGATGCTGTTGACACAGACGGATTTGCCGCTGCCGGTGCTGCCTGCAATGAGCAGGTGGGGCATCTTGCACAGGTCGGCCACCTGGGCCACGCCGGCGATGTCCTTGCCCAGTGCGATGCCGAGGGGCGAGGTCATCCGCAGGAAGGCCTGGCTCTCGAAGACACTGCGGATATAGACCGGCGTCTTTTTGTGGTTGGGCACCTCGATGCCCACGGCGGGCTTGCCGGGGATGGGGGCCTCCATGCGGACGTCAGCGACGGCCAGGTTCAGTGCGATGTCGTCTGCCAGCGAGGTGATGCGGCTGATCTTGACGCCCGCCATGGGCTGGACTTCATACCGCGTGACCGACGGGCCGCGGGAGATGTCCAGCACACGGGTGCGGACGCCAAAACTTTCCAGCGTGTCCACGAGCTTCTGCGCGTTGGCCTTCAGCTCGTCCTGTGCGTTGGGGTCACTCTCCTCCGGGGCCTTTTCAAACAGGTCGATGCCGGGGTACTGGTACTGATAGCTCTCCTCAGCCTCCGGCTCCTCGGCCGGGGCGGTGGCTGCCTGCTGCTCGCCGACGGCGGGCTTTTCCATGGCAGCGGCCACCAGCGTGTTGATGTCTTTTTCCTCCACCGGCTCGCTGGTGATGCTGATCCAGCCGTCCTCGTCTGGGGCAGAGCGCATGGCCATCACGTTGTCGGCCATGACCCGCACCGGCACGGAGGGCTCGTCGGTGGTGGGCAGGGTCGGTGTCTGGAAGGCTCCGCTGCCGTCGAACGCAGGAGCTTCGGCGGGGTCTTCGTCCACCGGCTGGGCCGGGATGCCGGGCGTTACCACCGGGGCCGGTGCTTCGGGGGCCGCCGGGGCTTCCGGTTTTGCAAAGAAGTCTTCGGCTGCTGTCTCGATGGCATCAGGCACCACCGGCTTCACGATGGGCCGGGGCGCGGGCTTGTGGAGCGGGTCCTGCCCGAAGGTGCCGCCGGGCCCGACGATGAAGGGCTCGATGGGCTCACTGCCGCCCTCGACCACGGGGGTGCTGTCCGGCCCAAGGTCGATGTCAAACGAGGCGCGGGGATGGGGCGTGCCCACCTGCACCGGCGTAAAGGCCGGGGCTTCCTGCGGCTCTGCCGGGGCAGGCGCGGGGGAGGGGGCAGGTGCTTCGTAGCCGAGAGAGTCGTCCACCGGTTCGGGCACGGCTTCACCCTCCAGCTCTTTGGTCACCTTGTGGCCCCAGCTGAAAATGCCGGACAGCCAGCCCGGCGCTGCAAAGCCGCCCTCCTCGTCCTCTTCGCCGCAAAGGTCCGGCTCGTCTCCGGCTTCCAGCGCGGCCGCTTCCTCCTCGGCCTGGCGGGCGGCCTGCCGCTCGGCGCGGCGGGCGGCATTCTGCTCGTAGACGGCCACGCCCTTTTCGTGGGCGCTGCCGCCCAGTTCACATATCCACTGCCACAGTTCGGCGGGGGTGATATCAAAAATGTACAGGCTGGCACAGAGCGCCAGCACCACCATCACGAGATTCGCCGCCGGACGCCCGCAGAGCAGCAGCAGATTGCCGCCCAGCAGGGCACCGATGGCACCGCCGCCCAGCCAGGCATGGACGCCGTTCTGATAGCACTCCGCTACCATGCGGGCCGCCGGGATGTCGGCGGGGATCTCGGAAAAGACGATGACGGTGCCGCTGGCAAACACCAGCCCCAGCATCAGCTTGAACATCTGGCCGATGAGGTCTTCGCCCCGTGTGTAGAGGATGGCCAGATAGCAGATCGCTGCGCCCAGCACGAAGCTGCCGCAGCCGAACAGGCCGAACAATACCTCGTGCAGGGCCTTCCAGACCGAGCTGCCCTCCACAAAGGCCAGCACGATGAGCAGCAGGCCCGCAAACAGGGTGCCCAGCCCTGCGGGCATCCGCTCCTGTGCCCGGCTCTTTCTCCGCGCAGGTGCGCGTCTTGCGGTCGTTTTTCGTTTTTTCTTTGCCATCTTTCGTTGCAACCCTGTCTCTTTCTCCCATAGTATTCGATTCTTTCATTTTATCACGACCTATGGAAAATAGCAACGAAAACCCGCTCAGCGTTCGATCTCCCGATACAGCCACGCCAGCGCATCCGAGATGCCGCCCAGCTCGTCGATGAGCTTTTCGCGCACGGCCCGGCGGCCGTCCAGCATGGTGCCCACATCCATGACCAGCTCGCCGGTGCGGAGCATCAGCTCGGTGTAGCGCTTTTCCGAGATGCCGCTGTGCGCCGCCACGAAGCCGGTGATCCGCTCCTGCATCTGTTCGAACCACCGCATCGTCTGGGGCACACCCAGGATCATCCCGGAGTGCCGCACCGGGTGGACGGTCATGGTGGCTGTGGGCACGATGAAGCTCCGCCGGGCGCTGACGGCCAGCGGGATGCCGATGGAGTGTCCGCCGCCCAGCACCACGGCGGCGCTGGGCTTGGAGATGCTGGCAATCAGTTCCGCCAGCGCCAGCCCGGCCTCCACATCGCCGCCCACAGTGTTCAGGATGACCAGCAGGCCCTCCACCGCCGGGTCCTCCTGCACAGCCACCAGCTGCGGGATGACATGCTCGTACTTGGTGGTCTTCTGCCCCTGGGGCGCTTCCACATGGCCCTCGATCTGCCCCACCACGGTCAGGCAGTGGATGGCGTGGGGGCCTTTGGTGCGGTAGACGCTGCCCAGATCCTCGATCTGCTCTTTTTCCAGCCGCTGCTCTTCCACCGGGGTGTTTTTTTCGTTCTGCTCTGCCATAAGCCCCTCCTGCTCTGTTTTTTTCAGGGTTCCCGGCGGGTCCAATGATTATGCGACGGCTAAGATTTCTTAACTTTTGAAAAAATTGCTCCATTTTATTTGACATTCTCCACATCCGCTGTATACTTTAGATAATGAATAAGATTGACAAAGATGTATCATTATTGTGCAAAACTCTTTGAATCTGCCGGAGCGCCACGGTGGGCGCAGAGGACCGGCATCGAATGGATGAAAGGAGAACCACCTATGAACACCCCTGGTAAAGCATCTCTGCCGGTGATCAAACGCCTGCCCAAGTACTACCGCTTTCTGCGGACCTTGAAGAACGACGGCATCACCAGCATCTCTTCCCGCGAACTGGCCGCCCAGATGGGCACCACGGCCTCTCAGGTCCGGCAGGACTTCAACTGCATCGGCGATGTGAACGGCCGTCAGGGCATCGGCTACTCGGTCGAAAACCTGCTCTCCATCCTGGAGAATCTGCTGTTCGGCAACGGCGACCGCCTGCCCACCATCCTCATCGGCTGCGGCCGTCTGGGCAAGGCCGTCAGCCGGTTCATCACCACCGATACCAACGGCTATAAGCTCATTGCCGCCTTCGACAACTCGCCGGACGAAGTGGGCAGGGAGATCAACGGCATCCAGATCCTCCACATCGACCAGCTGGAGAGCTTCTGCGCAGAGCACAAGCCCGAAGTGGCGGTTCTCTGTGTGCCCCGCAGCGGTGCCGAAGAGCTGAGCGGCCGTCTGGTCAGCCTGGGCATCAAAGGCTTCTGGAACTTCTCCCACTACGACCTGTCCGTCCCGTATCCGGAAGTTGTGGTCGAGAACGTCCACCTGGGCGACAGCCTGATGAGCCTGGGCTACCGCCTGCGCAATCAGGACTGATGTTCCGGTTTCATCGTTGTTACTATATAGTATAATATGATAAAGCAACCCTCCCATCACAGCGAAGCCCGCTCGCTTCCCATCGTTTGGGCTTTGCTCATTCCGTAGAAAGCTGACCGGCTTGCCAATGGCTCTCCCTTTGGGAGAGCTGGCATCGCGCAGCGATGGCTGAGAGGGTTGCTTTTTATGAGGAGACCTTCATGGCAAAGCTATATTTCCGTTACGGCGCAATGAACAGCGGCAAGAGCACGGCCCTGATGCAGGTGGCGCACAACTACGAGGAGCAGGGGATGCAGGTGCTCATCCTGAAGCCGCAGGTGGACACCAAGGGCGGCGGTGAACTGGTCAGCCGCCTGGGGGTGCGGCGCAAGGCCGACCTGCTCATCCCGCCGGAGGCGGATATCTTCGAGGCCGTCCGCGCCGCCAGCCAGACCCAGAAGCTGGCCTGCGTCCTCTGCGACGAGAGCCAGTTCTTCACCCCGGCACAGGCTGAGCAGCTGTTCATGGTCACGGTAGACCTGAATATCCCGGTCATCTGCTACGGTCTGCGGTCGGACTTTTCGCTCAAGGGGTTCCCCGGCTCCACCCGCCTGCTGGAGCTGGCTCACACCATCGAGGAGATGAAGACCATCTGCACCTGCGGCCGCAAGGCCACCTGCAACTGCCGCAAAGTCAACGGTGTGTTCGTCTTTGAGGGCGAACAGGTCGCCATCGACCTGGAAAACGACGTGCAGTACGTCAGCATGTGCCCCCAATGCTACTTCCGCGAGCGCCGCGCCTTCTACGCCCGCCGGGCCGCGAAATAAAAAAGCGGAGCGTTTCCCGGAAGAAGCATTGCACTGCGTTCATTTTGCAGCCGTGTTCCCCAAAAAACCAGAAAAAATTTTTTCAGCGCTGCCCGGCGGGGCAGCGCTTTTTTCTGCCCGGAACAGACCGTCTCCTATAGGGGGATATATCAGTTGTATCCAACTTCGCGCGTTTATTGCACTATTGATATATCAGTTGACAAATCTCTGAAATCGTCAACGATTTCACTTATTGCATACAACAAAACCACGCAAATTTCCCGATTGGTTACAAAAATATTGCAATTTTAGGAGGTTTCTCTGACTCCTTACTCCAATTTCTATGCAATCTGTTGAAGTATACATGTTGCACAGTTTTTTCGCTCAAGTTTATTCATTTCGGCAAGGACGTCAAAACCGCGCCAAACACGAGCGCAATATTTGTTCGTTTTTTGCGCGCTTCTCTTCAATTTACATCTTTCTTTTTGCGGGATATTTTGTTATCATAATTGTATACAACGAGCCTTTTGCAGATAAGGCCGATGAGCAGATGTTTTCTATTTATTAGGAGGAGAACAAACAATGAGCAAGGCAATTTCTCGTCGCGATTTCCTGAAGGGCACCGGCGCTGTGGGCGCAGCTGGCCTGCTGGCTGCCTGTGGCGGCAGCTCCAACTCCACCGCAGCTTCCACCGCTTCTTCCGCAGCAGCAGCTTCCGTGGCTGGCCTGAGCAGCGATCCCGTCACCCTGACCATGAGCTGGTGGGGCGGCGAGTCTCGTCACAACGCTTACCAGGAGGCCCTGAAGGCTTTCTCTGCTGAGCACAGCAACGTCACCGTCAACCCCACCTTCGCTGCATGGTCCGGCTGGGAGGATACCATGTCCACCAAGTTTGCCGGCGGCGTGGCTGAGGATGTCTGCCAGATCAACTGGAACTGGCTGTACAACTACTCTGCAAACGGCCAGACCTTCATCGACCTGAACAGCGTCACCGATTACCTGGATATGTCCCAGTGGGACGACGCAAAGCTGGCAGCCTGCAATGTTGCCAATGCACAGCAGTGTGTGCCTGTCGCTATGACCGGCCGTATCTTCTACTGGAACATGACCACCTTTAATAAGGCTGGCATCACCGAGGTCCCCAAGACTCTGGACGACCTGATGAACGCAGGCAAGGCATTCCAGGAGAAGCTGGGCGATGACTACTATCCTCTGCACCTGGGCGCATACGACCGTATGATCCTGATGGTCTTCTACCTTGAGTCCAAGTACGGCAAGGATTGGGCAGACCCCACCACCTCTACCCTGAACTACACCGCTGACGAGATCGCCGAGGGCATCGACTTCATCAAGAGCCTGGTCGATGGCCACGTCATCATGAGCCTGCCCACCTACTACGGCTCCAACGGCGACAACGCTGCACACCAGTCCAACGAGTGGATCACCGGCAAGATGGCTGGTATCTTCGAGTGGGATTCCTCCGCTACCAAGTATCAGGACGCTCTGGACGAGGAGAACAAGCCCGGCTTCACCGTCGGCGAGGAGATCAAGTTCGGCGATTACAACGGCGGCTTCTCCAAGGTCTCCATGGGTCTGGCCATCACCAAGACCTGCGAGCATCCCGCTGAGGCTGCTATGCTGATCAACTTCCTGCTGAACGAGAAGGAAGGCGCTGAGATCATGGGTTCTGAGTGCGGCCTGCCCGCTTCCAAGGCTGGCCTGGAGGCTGCACAGGCTGCTGGCAAGATCAAGGAGCTGGTCGCTGAGGCAAACGGCAAGGTCATGGCCTTCGTCGGCTTCCAGCTGGACCCCCTGTTCGAGGCAAACGACCTGAAGGCAAACGGCACCGGTATCTATCAGGAAGTCTTCGACACCGTGGACTACGACAACGCTTCCGGCGCTGATGTCGTTGATACCCTGCTGGATGGCATGTCCGCTGTTGGTTACACCGTCTGATTGCTTCAGACTTTGACCTGAGTTCTACATACGAGGGGCATCGACCGCTCGGCCGATGCCCCTTTTTCTCAGGCACAGGTTACAAATCTCTGACAAGTCTGTTTCCAAAGTGTGACGCGCGGTATGTCATGCGTTGGAAAATCACCCACAAAAGGAGGATTCCCGGATGAAAGAAAGTAATGCGCCCTCTCTGGGGCGTACCCCGGCCCAGAAGTTCTTCGATAAGTGGCAGGGTCTGATCTATCTGATCCCCTGGATCATCGGTTTCGTCGTCTTCAAGGCGATCCCGTTTGGTCAGTCGCTGTACTACAGCTTCACCGATATGAACTTCTTCAACGGCATCCATGAGTACGGCGTGATGAACTACGTCACCGCCTTCTCCGATGCCAAGATCACCAAGGCCCTGATCACTACCTTCAAGTACGCCTTCATCACCGTGCCCCTGAAGCTGATCTTCGCTCTGTTCATCGCATACATCCTGAACTTCAAGATCGCCTGCGTGAACCTGTTCCGTACCGTCTACTACATCCCGTCCATCCTGGGCGGCTCCGTTGCCATCGCCGTTCTGTGGAAGGCCGTCTTCCGCGATGACGGTCTGGTCAACACCATCATCCGCGCCATCACCTTCGGCCACGCACAGGGCCCCTCCTGGCTGAGCGACCCCAACTATGCGCTGTGGATCATCTGCTTCCTGCGCATCTGGCAGTTCGGTTCCGCCATGGTCCTGTTCCTGGCCGCTCTGAAGGGTGTGCCCGCAGACCTGTATGAGGCGGCCACCATCGACGGTGCCGGTAAGTGGAAGCAGTTCTTCTCCATCACCGTCCCGATGATCACCCCCATCATCTTCTACAACCTGGTCACGCAGATCTGCCAGGCATTCCAGGAGTTCAACGGCCCGTTCATCATCACCAACGGCGGCCCGCGCAACTCCACCACTCTGATCTCCATTCTGGTTTACAACTACGCCTTCAAGTCCAACCAGATGGGCATGGCCTCCGCACTGGCATGGGTCATGTTCGTGATCGTCTGCATCCTCACGATCATCGCCTTCACCAGCCAGAAGAAGTGGGTCTACTACTCGGATGAAAGGTAAGGTGTGACAGTATGGGAATGAAAGCATCCAACGTCATCGCGACGTTCTTCAAGTACCTCGTCCTGATCCTGGTCGGCCTCATCATGATCTATCCCCTGCTGTGGATGATCAGCGCGACCTTCAAGGACAACAGCGAGATCTTCGCAGGCATCGGCCTGTGGGTCAAGAACCCTACTCTGGAGGGCTATAAGAACGCGCTGAACAACTTCGGCGGTTCCATCAACATCCTGCAGGCCATGCTGAACACCTATTCGTATGTTCTGCCCAAGGTCATCTGCACGGTTATCTCCTCCTGCGTTGCCGCTTACGGCTTCGGCCGCTTCGACTTCCCCGGCCGGAAGATCCTGTTCAGCATCATGCTGGCCACCCTGTTCCTGCCCCAGGTCGTTCTGAACGTTCCGCAGTTCCTGCTGTACACCAAGTTCGGCTGGGTCAACAGCCCGTTCTATCTGGCCATCTGGGTCCACTGCGCATTTGCGACCGAGACCTACTTCGTCTACCAGCTGGTGCAGTTCATGCGCAATGTCCCGCGTGACCTGGACGAGGCTGCTGCCATTGACGGCTGCAACTCCTTCCAGACGCTGTACAAGGTCATCGTCCCCATGCTGATGCCTGCTCTGGTGTCCTGCGCTCTGTTCCAGTTCATGTGGAGCTGCAACGACTTCATGGGCCCGCTGCTTTACGTGCAGACCCCGGCAAAGTACCCGATGTCCCTGTTCGTCAAGCTGTCCATGGACGGTGATACCGGCTTTGCATGGAACCGCATCCTGGCTCTGTCCCTGATCTCCATCCTGCCGCAGCTGATCGTCTTCTTCTGTGCACAGGATCAGTTCGTCGAAGGTATCTCCGCCGGTGCTGTCAAGGGCTGATCGCTCTTCACTCCGCTCTGCGGGAACCTGACGCAACAATCAAAACGACCCCTGTGCACACGGCATAGGGGTCGTTTCTCTTTGCAGGTTCAGCGCAGGCTCAGCCGCGGCTGCTCTTGCGGTATTGCAATGGGCCGACGCCCATCATCTCCCGGAAGACCCGGCGGAAGTGAGCCGCCGAGGCAAAGCCGGTCTGCTCGGCCACCGCGCTGATGTTCAGGTCGGTGGTCTCCAGCAGATGCTGCGCGGCCTCGATGCGGCGGCCGTTGATGTAGTCCACGATGGACTGCCCCGTCACCCGCCGGAACAGACGGCTGAGGTAGTAGGGTGACAGATAGAACCGCGCCGCTACATCGGTGAGGGAGAATTTCTGCTGGTAGTTCGCGGCGAGGTAGGCGCAGATCTGCTCCACGGTCTCGTTCCGGGGGCGGGCGGTCTGCCGCTCGGCTTTGCACTCCTGGTCCACATAATGCAGCAGCAGCGAAAGGTAGATGATGCCGGGGCAGTCCGGTTCCCCGGCGGCGCTCCGCATCAGGTTCAGCAGGGTGCGCAGGCGGCTGGCCCACTGCACCGGGCCGTACAGCAGGATCGGGTCGTCCGGCTCGAACAGCGGGCTGAAATCCCGCTGCATCACGCTCTTCAGCTCGGTCAGCACCGCCGCCGGGAAGCGGCAGCCGATCAGCTCCGGGGCCAGATGCCCAGCCTGCTGAAACACGCCGCCCCCCGGCCCCAGCAGCAGCACGCAGCCGGGGTTGACCAGCAGCGAAGCATCTCCCCGCCGGAACGTGCAGCTGCCGCCGGTCACCACCAGGATGCGGCAGGTCTCCTCGTCCTCCTGCAGGCGGTACTCGCTCTCGGTCATCCGCAGCTGGAGCGCCAGCGTCTTTGCATTCAGTTTATCGCGTTCCGCTCGCATTGGCATCATTGATTCCCCGCTTTTTTCGTTTTCTCCAGTGTATCACGTCCGCCCCGCGCGGGCAAGCCGAAACCCCAAGGAGGTTTTGTTTTATGAAACTGTCACTCATCCGCTCCATGACCCGCAGCGCCGTTTTCGAGCTGGAAAACGGCCTGTGCTTTCGTCCGGCCCACCCCTTCCGGGTGCTGCTGAACGGCGAACCGGTCCGGGAGGCCCAGGACACCAACGTGTTCTCCCTCTTCTCCCTGACCCCGGCCACCGACTACACCGTCACCGTTGAGTCGGAGGGCGAGACCCTGACCGCGAACTTCCGCACCCAGGACGAGAGCTTCTTTGTGGATGCGTCCCGTTACGGTCTGGTGGCTGACGGCGAGACCGACAACACCGGCAAGCTGCAGGCGGCCCTTTCCACCTGCCCCAAGGGCGGCACCGTCTATGTTCCGGCCGGCCGTTACCGCACCGCCAGCCTGTTCCTGAAGAGCTGCACGACCCTGTATCTGGAAAAGGGCGCCGTGCTGCTGGGCGACAACGACCGCACCCATTACCCCATCCTGCCCGGCGTCCTGCCCAGCGAGAACGAGGTGGATGAATACTACCTGACCGGCTGGGAGGGCAACCCCCTGAGCAGCTTTGCGGGCTTACTGAACATCACCCAGGTGCACGACGTCGTCGTCACCGGCGAGGGCACCCTGGACTGCGACGCCCAGAACGGCGACTGGTGGATCGACCCGAAGGTCAAGCGGATCGCATGGCGTCCCCGTGCGGTCGCCATGGTGGACAGCGACAACATCTGCCTGCACGGCATCACGGTGCAGAACAGCTACTCCTGGACCATCCACCCCATCTTCGTCAAGCATCTGGATCTGCTGAACTTCAACATCAACAACCCCTACAACGCCCCAAACACCGACGGCATTGACCCCGAAAGCTGCGAGTATACCCGCATCATCGGCGTGAACATCCATGTCGGCGACGACTGCATCGCCATGAAGGCCAGCAAGGTCTTCCTGGGCATGAAGCTGAAGAAGAGCTGCGAGCACACCGTCATCCGCAACTGCCTGCTGGACAAGGGCCACGGCGGCATCGTCATCGGCAGCGAGATGAGCGGCGGCGTCAAGGACATGGTGGTCACCCAGTGCCTCATGGACCACACCGACCGCGGCCTCCGCGTCAAGACCCGCCGCGGCCGCGGCAACACGGCCGTTATCGACGGGTTGGTCTTCCGCAATGTGGAGATGCGGGGCGTCAAGGCACCCTTCGTCATCAACATGTTCTACTTCTGCGACCCGGACGGCCACGGCCCCTACGTCCAGTGCCGCGACGCGCTGCCGGTGGATGAGTACACCCCCAGACTCGGCACCCTGACCATGGAGAACATCGTGGCCACCGACGCCCAGTTCGCGGGCTGCTACTTCGACGGCCTGCCGGAGCAGCCCATCGAGCGCGTCTCGATGAAGAACGTGATCATCACCTTTGACCCCAACGCCGAGGCCGGGCAGGCTGCCATGGCCGACAACCGCCCCTATGTCAAAAAGCTGGCCATCTACGCCGAAAACGTCAAGGAGATCGACCTGCACAATGTCAAGATCGAGGGCTACGAGGGCGAGCGCCTGCACTTTGCCAACGTCGGTCATTTTGAGGAGGACTGAACCATGACCCATGAAGAGATCCTGTCCATGCTGGGCGACTACGTGGACTACCTGATCGCCAATTCCAGCGCCGAAGCCCCGATGTGGAACATCGAGAAAGTCCGCAGCGGCAAGCCCAACAAGTGGAACTACATCGACGGCTGCATGATCACGGCCTGCCTGAGCCTCTACCACACCACCGGCGACAAGAAGTATCTGGACTTCTCCAAGCAGTTCATCGACTATTTCGTCCAGCCGGACGGCTCCATCCAGACCTATGACCCCAAGGAATACAACCTTGACAACGTGAACCAGGGCAAAAACCTGTTTGTTCTGTACGATCTTTACGGCGAGGAAAAATACCGCAAGGCCATCGACCTCATCCGGAGCCAGCTGGAGACCCAGCCCCGCACCAAAGAGGGCAACTTCTGGCATAAGGACATCTACCCCTGGCAGGTCTGGCTGGACGGCACCTACATGGCCCAGCCCTTCTACATGGAGTACGAGACCCGCTTCAACAAGATGCAGGGCTGCATCGACAGCTACAAGCAGTTCATGAACATCTGCAGGCACATGCGCGACCCGAAGACCGGTCTGTACTACCACGGCTACGATGAGAGCCGTGCGATGTACTGGGCCGACCCGGAGACCGGCTGCAGCCCCAACTTCTGGCTGCGGGCCATGGGCTGGTTCATGGTGGCCATGGTGGATGTGCTGGAACGGATGGACGAGCAGCTGTACAACGAGTACCGTGGCATCCAGGCCATGCTGAAGCAGACCATCGAGGACGTGCACAAGTTCCAGGATGAGGAGACCGGCATGTTCTGGCAGGTCATGGACCACCCCGGCGTCGAGGGCAACTATCTGGAGACCAGCGGTACGGCCCTGTTCGCCTACGCGGTGCTCAAGGGCGTCCGTCTGGGCCTGCTGCCCAAGCGGATGGCTGCCTGGGCCGAGAAGGCCTTCTACGGCACCTGCGACAAGTACCTGTCCAAGAATCCGGACGGCAGCCTGCAGCTGGATGGCATCTGCCTGGTGGCCGGTCTCGGCGGCAAGGACCACCGCGACGGCTCCCTCGCTTACTATTTCAGTGAGCCTGTCGTCTGCAACGATGCCAAGGGCGTCGGCCCGCTCGTGCTGGCCTACACCGAAATGATCGCCCGCTGAGCACACGAACCAAATAGAAACTGCATTGGGGCCGGGAGCTTTTCCCGGCCCCAATGCGTTTTCCGGGCGCAAAAAAGAGGAACTGCGCGGGGCAGTTCCTCTGGGAAAAGGCTGTTTACTTGAGCACCGCACCGAGGTTTGCACTCGTGACCATGCGGGCATAGCGGCTGAGCCAGCCGGTCTTGATGTTGGGTTCAGGTGCGACATACCGGGCTTTGCGTTCGGCCAGCACGTCGTCGGAAACCTCCAGCGTGATGCTGGCGTTGGGGATATCAATGTGGATGGTATCGCCCTCCTCGATGAGGCCGATGGGGCCGCCGGAAGCAGCTTCGGGGCTGACATGGCCGATGGCGGCACCGCGGGAAGCGCCGGAGAAGCGGCCATCGGTGATGAGGGCGACGGTCTTGTCCAGCTTCATGCCGGCCAGTGCGGAAGTCGGGTTCAGCATCTCACGCATACCGGGGCCGCCCTTGGGGCCTTCGTAGCGGATGACCACCACATCGCCGGGCACGATCTGGCCTGCGTAGATGGCCGCAATGGCGGTCTCCTCGCTGTTGAAGACGCGGGCCGGGCCGGAGTGCTCCTGCATCTCCGGGGCGACGGCGCTGCGCTTGACCACGCAGCCGTCCGGTGCGATGTTGCCCCACAGGATCTGCAGGCCGCCGGTGGGGGAGTAGGGGTTCTCGATGGGGCGGATGGCCTTATCGTTCAGGATGTGGGCACCCTGGATGTTCTCGCCCAGCGTTTTGCCGGTGACGGTGGGAACATCCAGATCCAGCAGGCCCTTCTTGGCCAGCTCGGCCTGCACGGCGGGAATTCCGCCGGCGGCGTACAGATCCGGCATGTGGGTAGGGCCGGCCGGTGCCAGATGGCACAGGTTGGGGGTCTTGGCG
>ENA-UEQW01002219-UEQW01002219.1-human-gut-metagenome-genome-assembly--contig:-NODE-2219-length-14980-cov-4.847413_pt1 | contig 14980 bp, 10 predicted proteins | sample MGYA00242947_ERZ507947 | MGnify/ENA primary metagenome ERZ507947 (study PRJEB26167, sample SAMN06115421) | human gut metagenome | host: Homo sapiens | place: China:Guizhou | collected 2015-03-17... | reverse complement strand
TGCCGTTACCAATGTCTATGCCGCTGAATTGATGACTAAAGCGGAATTTGAAAAAGTCGAATCGCAATATGAAAAAATAGGTGATATTTCAACCAGCAATGAAATGTCGACTGCAGATGCAAAAGAAGATTTGATCAAAAAAGCGGATGAAAAAGGGGCTGATGTGTTGGTACTGACCTCCGGTCAAACTGACAATAAGATCCACGGCACGGCAAATATTTATAAGAAGAAGTAATTCTGAATCCTATGTAAACATCCCCGATGCGTAAGTTTATCGGTGATCATCTATTGAAATTTATGCCGGATAAAGCGTTCGCGCTGCATTCGGCAGTTCAGTTTTTCAGCCGCCGCCAGAACGTCGTCCGGCTGATGCCTAAATAATTCGCCGCTGCTGTTTTATCGCCATTAAATTTCTCCAGTGCCTGTTGTGGTGTCAGTAAGCGTGGAGCGGGAGTTTTCGCCGACTCGCGCGCCAGTTCCGGCAGTAGCAGCTGCAAAAATTGCGGCGTTAAATCCGGCGTCGGTTCCACACTTAAAAACAGCGCCAGTCGTTCCATCATATTGCGCAGTTCACGAATATTGCCCGGCCAGTCGTAGTGCACCAGCACGGTTTCGCTTGCCTGTAATCCCTGGCGTAATGCGGCAGAAAACGGGGCGGAGAGCGCCGCCAGAGACACTTTCAAAAAGCTTTCCGCCAGCGGAAGAATATCCGCCACCCGCTCACGCAGTGGTGGCAATTGCAGACGCAAAATACTCAGCCGATAAAACAGATCACGGCGAAACTGCCCTTGCCGCATATCTTCTTCCAGATTGCAGTGAGTGGCGCTAATGACCCGCACATCCACCGGAACAGGCTGATGCCCGCCGACGCGGGTGACCTCTTTTTCTTCCAGCACCCGTAACAGGCGAGTCTGCAAAGGTAGCGGCATTTCGCCAATCTCATCCAGAAACAGCGTACCGCCGTGGGCAATTTCGAACAGCCCGGCGCGACCTCCGCGTCGCGAGCCGGTAAACGCCCCTTCCTCATAGCCAAACAGTTCTGCTTCCAGCAGCGATTCGGCAATCGCCCCGCAGTTGACGGCAACAAACGGATGCGACTTTTTGCCCTGTCGCGCATCGTGGCGGGCAAAATATTCCCGATGAATCGCCTGGGCCGCCAGCTCTTTGCCCGTCCCCGTTTCCCCCTCAATCAACACCGCTGCACTGGAGCGGGCATACAGCAAAATAGTCTGCCGTACTTGTTCCATCTGTGGTGATTGACCGAGCATATCGCCCAGCACGTAACGAGTTCTCAGGGCGTTGCGGGTGGCATCGTGAGTGTTATGGCGTAACGACATGCGCGTCATATCCAGCGCATCGCTGAACGCCTGGCGCACGGTGGCGGCGGAATAGATAAAAATTCCGGTCATTCCGGCTTCTTCTGCCAGATCGGTAATCAGCCCCGCGCCGACCACCGCTTCGGTGCCGTTAGCTTTTAGCTCGTTAATCTGCCCGCGTGCGTCTTCTTCGGTAATGTAGCTACGTTGATCGAGGCGCAAATTAAAGGTTTTTTGAAACGCCACCAGCGCTGGAATGGTTTCCTGATAGGTGACAACGCCGATAGAAGAGGTGAGTTTTCCGGCTTTTGCCAGTGCCTGTAACACATCGTAGCCGCTCGGTTTAATCAAAATAACTGGCACTGACAGGCGGCTTTTCAGGTACGCGCCGTTAGATCCAGCGGCGATGATGGCGTCACAGCGTTCGTTTGCCAGTTTCTTGTGGATGTAGGTCACCGCTTTTTCAAAGCCAAGCTGGATAGGGGTAATGTTCGCCAGGTGATCAAACTCGAGGCTGATATCGCGAAACAGCTCGAACAGGCGCGTTACAGATACCGTCCAGATAACCGGTTTGTCGTCATTAAGCCGTGGTGGATGTGCCATAGCGCACCGCAAAGTTAAGAAACCGAATATTGGGTTTAGTCTTGTTTCATAATTGTTGCAATGAAACGCGGTGAAACATTGCCTGAAACGTTAACTGAAACGCATATTTGCGGATTAGTTCATGACTTTATCTCTAACAAATTGAAATTAAACATTTAATTTTATTAAGGCAATTGTGGCACACCCCTTGCTTTGTCTTTATCAACGCAAATAACAAGTTGATAACAAAGGATGGGCTATGTCTCTACACTCTCCAGGTAAAGCGTTTCGCGCTGCACTGACTAAAGAAAATCCATTGCAGATTGTTGGCACCATCAACGCTAATCATGCGCTGCTGGCGCAGCGTGCCGGATATCAGGCGATTTATCTCTCCGGCGGTGGTGTGGCGGCAGGTTCGCTGGGGCTGCCCGATCTCGGTATTTCTACCCTTGATGATGTGCTGACCGACATTGGCCGTATCACCGACGTTTGTTCGCTGCCGCTGCTGGTGGATGCGGATATCGGTTTTGGTTCTTCGGCCTTTAACGTGGCGCGCACCGTGAAATCGATGATTAAAGCCGGTGCGGCAGGATTGCATATTGAAGATCAGGTTGGTGCGAAACGCTGCGGTCATCGTCCGAATAAAGCGATCGTCTCGAAAGAAGAGATGGTGGATCGGATCCGCGCGGCGGTGGATGCGAAAACCGATCCTGATTTTGTGATCATGGCGCGCACCGATGCTCTGGCGGTAGAGGGGCTGGATGCGGCGATCGAGCGTGCGCAGGCCTATGTTGAAGCGGGTGCCGAGATGTTGTTCCCGGAGGCGATTACCGAACTCGCCATGTACCGCCAGTTTGCCGATGCGGTGCAGGTGCCGATCCTCGCCAACATCACCGAATTTGGTGCCACGCCGCTGTTTACCACCGACGAATTACGCAGCGCCCATGTCGCAATGGCGCTGTACCCACTTTCAGCGTTCCGCGCCATGAACCGCGCCGCTGAACATGTCTACAACGTCCTGCGCCAGGAAGGCACGCAGAAAAGCGTCATCGACACCATGCAGACCCGCAACGAGCTGTACGAAAGCATCAACTACTACCAGTACGAAGAGAAGCTCGACAACCTGTTTGCCCGTAGCCAGGTGAAATAAAAAACGCCCGTTGATTGTATTCGACAGCCGATGCCTGATGCGCCGCTGACGCGACTTATCAGGCCTACGAGGTGCACTGAACTGTAGGTCGGATAAGACGCATGGCGTCGCATCCGACAACCGATGCCTGATGCGCCGCTGACGCGACTTATCAGGCCTACGGGGTGCACTGAACTGTAGGTCGGATAAGACGCATAGCGTCGCATCCGACAACCGATGCCTGATGCGCCGCTGACGCGACTTATCAGGCCTACGGGGTGAACTGAACTGTAGGTCGGATAAGACGCATAGCGTCGCATCCGACAACAATCTCGACCCTACAAATGATAACAATGACGAGGACAACATGAGCGACACAACGATCCTGCAAAACAGTACCCATGTCATTAAACCGAAAAAATCTGTGGCACTTTCTGGCGTTCCGGCGGGCAATACGGCGCTCTGCACCGTGGGTAAAAGTGGCAATGACCTGCATTACCGCGGCTACGATATTCTTGATCTGGCGAAACATTGCGAATTTGAAGAAGTGGCGCATCTGCTGATCCACGGCAAACTGCCGACCCGTGACGAACTCGCCGCTTACAAAACGAAACTGAAAGCCCTGCGCGGTTTACCGGCTAACGTGCGTACCGTGCTGGAAGCCTTACCGGCGGCGTCACACCCGATGGATGTTATGCGCACCGGTGTTTCCGCGCTCGGCTGCACGCTGCCAGAAAAAGAGGGGCATACCGTCTCTGGCGCGCGGGATATTGCCGACAAACTGCTGGCGTCGCTTAGCTCGATTCTCCTTTATTGGTATCACTACAGCCACAACGGCGAACGCATCCAACCGGAAACCGATGACGACTCCATCGGCGGTCACTTCCTGCATCTGCTGCACGGCGAAAAGCCATCGCAAAGCTGGGAAAAGGCGATGCATATTTCGCTAGTGCTGTACGCCGAACACGAGTTTAACGCCTCCACCTTTACCAGTCGGGTGATTGCGGGCACCGGCTCTGATATGTATTCCGCGATTATTGGCGCGATTGGCGCACTGCGCGGGCCAAAACACGGCGGGGCGAATGAAGTGTCGCTGGAGATCCAGCAACGCTACGAAACGCCGGACGAAGCCGAAGCAGATATCCGCAAGCGCGTGGAAAACAAAGAAGTGGTCATTGGTTTTGGTCATCCGGTTTATACCATCGCCGACCCGCGCCACCAGGTGATTAAACGTGTGGCGAAGCAGCTCTCGCAGGAAGGCGGCTCGCTGAAGATGTACAACATCGCCGATCGCCTGGAAACGGTGATGTGGGAGAGCAAAAAGATGTTCCCCAATCTCGACTGGTTCTCCGCTGTTTCCTACAACATGATGGGCGTTCCCACCGAGATGTTCACACCACTGTTTGTTATCGCCCGCGTCACCGGCTGGGCGGCGCACATTATCGAACAACGTCAGGACAACAAAATTATCCGTCCTTCCGCCAATTATGTTGGACCGGAAGACCGCCAGTTTGTCGCGCTGGATAAGCGCCAGTAAACCTCTACGAATAACAATAAGGAAACGTACCCAATGTCAGCTCAAATCAACAACATCCGCCCGGAATTTGATCGTGAAATCGTTGATATCGTCGATTACGTCATGAACTACGAAATCAGCTCTAAAGTGGCCTACGACACCGCACATTACTGCCTGCTCGACACGCTCGGCTGCGGTCTGGAAGCTCTCGAATACCCGGCCTGTAAAAAACTGCTGGGGCCAATTGTTCCCGGCACCGTCGTACCCAACGGCGTGCGCGTCCCCGGAACTCAGTTCCAGCTCGACCCCGTCCAGGCGGCATTTAACATCGGCGCGATGATCCGCTGGCTCGATTTCAACGATACCTGGCTGGCGGCGGAGTGGGGCCATCCTTCCGACAACCTCGGCGGCATTCTGGCAACGGCGGACTGGCTTTCGCGCAACGCGGTCGCCAGCGGCAAAGCGCCGTTGACCATGAAACAGGTGCTGACCGCAATGATCAAAGCCCATGAAATTCAGGGCTGCATCGCGCTGGAAAACTCCTTTAACCGCGTCGGCCTCGACCACGTTCTGTTAGTGAAAGTGGCTTCCACCGCCGTGGTCGCCGAAATGCTCGGCCTGACCCGCGAGGAAATTCTCAACGCCGTTTCGCTGGCGTGGGTGGACGGTCAGTCGCTGCGCACCTATCGCCATGCGCCGAACACCGGCACGCGTAAATCCTGGGCGGCGGGCGATGCCACTTCCCGCGCGGTACGTCTGGCACTGATGGCGAAAACGGGCGAAATGGGTTACCCGTCAGCCCTGACTGCGCCGGTGTGGGGCTTCTACGACGTCTCCTTTAAAGGTGAATCGTTCCGCTTCCAGCGCCCGTACGGTTCCTACGTTATGGAAAATGTGCTGTTCAAAATCTCCTTCCCGGCGGAGTTCCACTCCCAGACGGCAGTTGAAGCAGCGATGACGCTCTATGAACAGATGCAGGCAGCAGGCAAAACGGCGGCGGATATCGAAAAAGTGACCATTCGCACCCACGAAGCCTGTATTCGCATCATCGACAAAAAAGGGCCGCTCAATAACCCGGCAGACCGCGATCACTGCATTCAGTACATGGTGGCGATCCCGCTGCTATTCGGGCGCTTAACGGCGGCAGATTACGAGGACAACGTTGCGCAAGATAAACGCATTGACGCCCTGCGCGAGAAGATCAATTGCTTTGAAGATCCGGCATTTACCGCTGACTACCACGACCCGGAAAAACGCGCCATCGCCAATGCCATTACCCTTGAGTTCACCGACGGCACACGATTTGAAGAAGTGGTGGTGGAGTACCCCATTGGTCATGCTCGCCGCCGTCAGGATGGTATTCCGAAACTGGTCGATAAATTCAAAATCAATCTCGCGCGCCAGTTCCCGACTCGCCAACAGCAGCGCATTCTGGAGGTTTCTCTCGACAGAACTCGCCTGGAACAGATGCCGGTCAATGAGTATCTCGACCTGTACGCCATTTAAGCAAACAGCGGTAAGGCGTAAGTTCAACAGGAGAGCATTATGTCTTTTAGCGAATTTTATCAGCGTTCGATTAACGAACCGGAGCAGTTCTGGGCCGAGCAGGCCCGGCGTATTGACTGGCAGACGCCCTTTACGCAAACGCTCGATCACAGCAATCCGCCGTTTGCCCGTTGGTTTTGTGAAGGCCGAACCAACTTGTGTCACAACGCTATCGACCGCTGGCTGGAGAAACAGCCAGAGGCGCTGGCGCTGATTGCCGTCTCTTCGGAAACAGAAGAAGAGCGCACCTTTACCTTTCGTCAGCTGCATGACGAAGTGAACGCGGTGGCCTCAATGTTGCGTTCATTGGGCGTGCAGCGTGGCGATCGGGTGCTGGTGTATATGCCGATGATTGCCGAAGCGCATATTACTCTGCTGGCCTGCGCGCGCATTGGCGCTATTCACTCGGTGGTGTTTGGGGGATTTGCTTCGCACAGCGTGGCGGCGCGAATTGATGATGCTAAACCGGTGCTGATTGTCTCGGCTGATGCCGGAGCGCGCGGTGGCAAAATCATTCCCTATAAAAAATTGCTCGACGATGCGATAAGTCAGGCGCAGCACCAGCCACGCCATGTTTTGCTGGTGGATCGCGGGCTGGCGAAAATGGCGCGCGTCAGCGGGCGGGATGTCGATTTCGCGTCGTTGCGCCATCAACACATCGGCGCGCGGGTACCGGTGGCGTGGCTGGAATCCAACGAAACCTCCTGCATTCTCTACACCTCCGGCACGACCGGCAAACCTAAAGGCGTGCAGCGTGACGTCGGCGGATATGCGGTGGCGCTGGCGACCTCGATGGACACCATTTTTGGCGGCAAAGCGGGCGGTGTGTTCTTTTGTGCTTCGGATATCGGCTGGGTGGTGGGGCATTCGTATATCGTCTACGCGCCGCTGCTGGCGGGGATGGCGACTATCGTTTACGAAGGATTACCGACCTGGCCGGACTGCGGCGTGTGGTGGAAAATCGTCGAGAAATATCAGGTTAGCCGGATGTTCTCAGCGCCGACCGCCATTCGCGTGCTGAAAAAATTCCCTACCGCTGAAATTCGCAAACACGATCTCTCGTCGCTGGAAGTGCTCTATCTGGCTGGAGAACCGCTGGACGAGCCGACCGCCAGTTGGGTGAGCAATACGCTGGATGTGCCGGTCATCGACAACTACTGGCAGACCGAATCCGGCTGGCCGATTATGGCGATTGCTCGCGGTCTGGACGACAGGCCGACGCGTCTGGGAAGCCCCGGCGTGCCGATGTATGGCTATAACGTGCAGTTGCTTAATGAAGTCACCGGCGAACCGTGTGGCGTCAACGAGAAAGGGATGCTGGTGGTGGAAGGGCCGCTGCCGCCGGGGTGTATTCAGACCATCTGGGGCGACGACGGCCGCTTTGTGAAGACTTACTGGTCGCTGTTTTCCCGCCCGGTGTACGCCACCTTTGACTGGGGCATCCGTGACGCTGACGGTTATCACTTTATTCTCGGGCGCACTGACGATGTAATTAACGTTGCCGGGCATCGGCTGGGGACGCGCGAGATTGAAGAGAGTATCTCCAGCCATCCGGGCGTTGCCGAAGTGGCGGTGGTTGGGGTGAAAGATGCGCTGAAAGGGCAGGTGGCGGTGGCGTTTGTCATTCCGAAAGAGAGCGACAGTCTGGAAGATCGTGATGTGGCGCACTCGCAAGAGAAGGCGATTATGGCGCTGGTGGACAGCCAGATTGGCAACTTTGGCCGCCCGGCGCACGTCTGGTTTGTCTCGCAATTGCCAAAAACGCGATCCGGAAAAATGCTGCGCCGCACGATCCAGGCGATTTGCGAAGGACGCGATCCTGGAGATCTGACGACCATTGATGATCCTGCGTCGTTGGATCAGATCCGCCAGGCGATGGAAGAGTAGGTTATTGTCGGATGCGTCGCGCGGTGCATCCGGCACTGTGTGCCGATGCCTGATGCGACGCTGACGCGTCTTATCATGCCTACGGACCTGAACCGTAGGTCGGATAAGGCGCTCGCGTCGCATCCGACACCATGCTCAGATGCCTGATGCGACGCTGACGCGTCTTATCAGGCCTACCCACTGTTTTTACACCGATAATTTTTCCCCCACCTTTTTGCACTCATTCATATAAAAAATATATTTCCCCACGAAAACGATTGCTTTTTATCTTCAGATGAATAGAATGCGGCGGATTTTTTGGGTTTCAAACAGCAAAAAGGGGGAATTTCGTGTCGCAAGATAACAACTTTAGCCAGGGGCCAGTCCCGCAGTCGGCGCGGAAAGGGGTATTGGCATTGACGTTCGTCATGCTGGGATTAACCTTCTTTTCCGCCAGTATGTGGACCGGCGGCACTCTCGGAACCGGTCTTAGCTATCATGATTTCTTCCTCGCAGTTCTCATCGGTAATCTTCTCCTCGGTATTTACACTTCATTTCTCGGTTACATTGGCGCAAAAACCGGCCTGACCACTCATCTTCTTGCTCGCTTCTCGTTTGGTGTTAAAGGCTCATGGCTGCCTTCACTGCTACTGGGCGGAACTCAGGTTGGCTGGTTTGGCGTCGGTGTGGCGATGTTTGCCATTCCGGTGGGTAAGGCAACCGGGCTGGATATTAATTTGCTGATTGCCGTTTCCGGTTTACTGATGACCGTCACCGTCTTTTTTGGCATTTCGGCGCTGACGGTTCTTTCGGTGATTGCGGTTCCGGCTATCGCCTGCCTGGGCGGTTATTCCGTGTGGCTGGCTGTTAACGGCATGGGCGGCCTGGACGCATTAAAAGCGGTCGTTCCCGCACAACCGTTAGATTTCAATGTCGCGCTGGCGCTGGTTGTGGGGTCATTTATCAGTGCGGGTACGCTCACCGCTGACTTTGTCCGGTTTGGTCGCAATGCCAAACTGGCGGTGCTGGTGGCGATGGTGGCCTTTTTCCTCGGCAACTCGTTGATGTTTATTTTCGGTGCAGCGGGCGCTGCGGCACTGGGCATGGCGGATATCTCTGATGTGATGATTGCTCAGGGCCTGCTGCTGCCTGCGATTGTGGTGCTGGGGCTGAATATCTGGACCACCAACGATAACGCGCTCTATGCGTCGGGTTTAGGTTTCGCCAACATTACCGGGATGTCGAGCAAAACCCTTTCGGTAATCAACGGTATTATCGGTACGGTCTGCGCATTATGGCTGTATAACAATTTTGTCGGCTGGTTGACCTTCCTTTCGGCAGCTATTCCTCCAGTGGGTGGCGTGATCATCGCCGACTATCTGATGAACCGTCGCCGCTATGAGCACTTTGCGACCACGCGTATGATGAGTGTCAATTGGGTGGCGATTCTGGCGGTCGCCTTGGGGATTGCTGCAGGCCACTGGTTACCGGGAATTGTTCCGGTCAACGCGGTATTAGGTGGCGCGCTGAGCTATCTGATCCTTAACCCGATTTTGAATCGTAAAACGACAGCAGCAATGACGCATGTGGAGGCTAACAGTGTCGAATAACGCTTTACAAACAATTATTAACGCCCGGTTACCAGGCGAAGAGGGGCTGTGGCAGATTCATCTGCAGGACGGAAAAATCAGCGCCATTGATGCGCAATCCGGCGTGATGCCCATAACTGAAAACAGCCTGGATGCCGAACAAGGTTTAGTTATACCGCCGTTTGTGGAGCCACATATTCACCTGGACACCACGCAAACCGCCGGACAACCGAACTGGAATCAGTCCGGCACGCTGTTTGAAGGCATTGAACGCTGGGCCGAGCGCAAAGCGTTATTAACCCATGACGATGTGAAACAACGCGCATGGCAAACGCTGAAATGGCAGATTGCCAACGGCATTCAGCATGTGCGTACCCATGTCGATGTTTCGGATGCAACGCTAACTGCGCTGAAAGCAATGCTGGAAGTGAAGCAGGAAGTCGCGCCGTGGATTGATCTGCAAATCGTCGCCTTCCCTCAGGAAGGGATTTTGTCGTATCCCAACGGTGAAGCGTTGCTGGAAGAGGCGTTACGCTTAGGGGCAGATGTAGTGGGGGCGATTCCGCATTTTGAATTTACCCGTGAATACGGCGTGGAGTCGCTGCATAAAACCTTCGCCCTGGCGCAAAAATACGACCGTCTCATCGACGTTCACTGTGATGAGATCGATGACGAGCAGTCGCGCTTTGTCGAAACCGTTGCTGCCCTGGCGCACCGTGAAGGCATGGGCGCGCGAGTCACCGCCAGCCACACCACGGCAATGCACTCCTATAACGGGGCGTATACCTCACGCCTGTTCCGCTTGCTGAAAATGTCCGGTATTAACTTTGTCGCCAACCCGCTGGTCAATATTCATCTGCAAGGACGTTTCGATACGTATCCAAAACGTCGCGGCATCACGCGCGTTAAAGAGATGCTGGAGTCCGGCATTAACGTCTGCTTTGGTCACGATGATGTCTTCGATCCGTGGTATCCGCTGGGAACGGCGAATATGCTGCAAGTGCTGCATATGGGGCTGCATGTTTGCCAGTTGATGGGCTACGGGCAGATTAACGATGGCCTGAATTTAATCACCCACCACAGCGCAAGGACGTTGAATTTGCAGGATTACGGCATTGCCGCCGGAAACAGCGCCAACCTGATTATCCTGCCGGCTGAAAATGGGTTTGATGCGCTGCGCCGTCAGGTTCCGGTACGTTATTCGGTACGTGGCGGCAAGGTGATTGCCAGCACACAACCGGCACAAACCACCGTATATCTGGAGCAGCCAGAAGCCATCGATTACAAACGTTGAACGACTGGGTTACAGCGAGCTTAGTTTATGCCGGATGCGGCGTGAACGCCTTATCCGGCCTACGTAGAGCACTGAACTCGTAGGCCTGATAAGCGTAGCGCATCAGGCAATTCCAGCCGCAGACCTGTGTCAGCGGCTACCGTGATTCATTTCCGCCAACAACCGCGCATTTATCCAACGCCATGTGCAAAAATGCCTTCGCGGCGGCTGTCTGCCAGCTATTTTTCCGCCGCAACAAAACCGCCGTTCTCTCCAGTAGTGGCGGGGCAAGAGAAATAGCTTTAAGCCCGTCATGTTGTGTGGCAATCGCTGCTGGTAACAATGTGGAAAGGGAAGTGCGGCGAATCAGCTCCAGAACCGCGCTAATTGAGTTCGCCTCAATGACCACCTGTGGATGCAGCCCCGCTTTCTCGCAGTAGTGGTCAATTTGCTCTCTGGTGGCAAATTCCGCGCTGAGCAGGACCAGTTTTTCATCATGCAAGCGACTCAACGCCACCTGTTCACAGGCAGCCAGCGGATGATGTTGCGCCACGACTAACGCTAAACTTTCTGTCAGTAAAGGAATTGCCTCCAGCTCCGGCGAATGCACAGGCGCGAAGGCAATCCCAACGTCCAACTCGTCGCGGCAAAGCATATCCTCGATTTTCTCCTGCGACATTTCCTGTAGCTGGAGCGTGATGCCGGGGTAGCGCGCATAGAAATCCGCCATTAAGGGGCCGATAAAGTAGCTCGTAAAGGTGGGGGTGACGGCGATACGCAGCGATCCTCGCGTCAGATCGGCAACATCATGAATCGCCCGTTTACCCGCCCCCAGTTCCTGTAACGCCCGGCTGGCGTACTGTCGCCAGACTTCTCCTGCATCAGTGAGACGAATCGTTCGCCCGCTACGGTCAAACAGCGGCACGCCTAAACTCTCCTCTAACTGGCGAATCTGCTGGGAAAGCGCAGGCTGGGAGACGTGCAACGCACTGGCGGCACGGGTAAAGCTGCCATGTTCAGCCACGGCAAGAAAATAGTTGATATGTCGAGAGAGCATTCGCCAACCTATAAGTAAATCCAATGGAACTCATCATAAATGAGACTTTTACCTTATGACAATCGGCGAGTAGTCTGCCTCTCATTCCAGAGACAGACAGAGGTTAACGGTGAAAGAGATTATTGATGGATTCCTTAAATTCCAGCGCGAGGCATTTCCGAAGCGGGAAGCCTTGTTTAAACAGCTGGCGACACAGCAAAGCCCGCGCACACTTTTTATCTCCTGCTCCGACAGCCGTCTGGTCCCTGAGCTGGTGACGCAACGTGAGCCTGGCGATCTGTTCGTTATTCGCAACGCGGGCAATATCGTCCCTTCCTACGGGCCGGAACCCGGTGGCGTTTCTGCTTCGGTGGAGTATGCCGTCGCTGCGCTTCGGGTATCTGACATTGTGATTTGTGGTCATTCCAACTGTGGCGCGATGACCGCCATTGCCAGCTGTCAGTGCATGGACCATATGCCTGCCGTCTCCCACTGGCTGCGTTATGCCGATTCAGCCCGCGTCGTTAATGAGGCGCGCCCGCATTCCGATTTACCGTCAAAAGCTGCGGCGATGGTACGTGAAAACGTCATTGCTCAGTTGGCTAATTTGCAAACTCATCCATCGGTGCGCCTGGCGCTCGAAGAGGGGCGGATCGCCCTGCACGGCTGGGTCTACGACATTGAAAGCGGCAGCATCGCAGCTTTTGACGGCGCAACCCGCCAGTTTGTGCCACTGGCCGCTAATCCTCGCGTTTGTGCCATACCGCTACGCCAACCGACCGCAGCGTAACCTTATTTTTAAACCATCAGGAGATCCACCATGATTCAGTCACAAATTAACCGCAATATTCGTCTTGATCTTGCCGATGCCATTTTGCTCAGCAAAGCTAAAAAAGATCTCTCATTTGCCGAGATTGCCGACGGCACCGGTCTGGCAGAAGCCTTTGTAACCGCGGCTTTGCTGGGGCAGCAGGCGCTTCCTGCCGACGCCGCCCGCCTGGTCGGGGCGAAGCTGGATCTCGACGAAGACGCCATTCTACTGTTGCAGATGATTCCACTGCGTGGCTGCATTGATGACCGTATTCCAACCGACCCAACGATGTATCGTTTCTATGAAATGTTGCAGGTGTACGGCACAACCCTGAAAGCGTTGGTTCATGAGAAGTTTGGCGATGGCATTATCAGCGCGATTAACTTCAAACTCGACGTTAAGAAAGTGGCGGACCCGGAAGGTGGCGAACGTGCGGTCATCACCTTAGATGGTAAATATCTGCCGACCAAACCGTTCTGACAGCCATGCGCAACCATCAAAAGACGTTCACGATGCTGCTGGTTCTGGTGCTGATTGGTCTTAATATGCGACCACTGCTCACCTCCGTCGGTCCACTGCTACCGCAATTGCGCCAGGCGAGCGGAATGAGCTTTAGCGTGGCTGCCCTGTTGACCGCTCTGCCGGTGGTCACCATGGGCGGGCTGGCGCTGGCCGGAAGCTGGCTTCATCAGCATGTCAGCGAACGTCGCAGCGTCGCCATCAGTCTGTTGCTGATTGCCGTCGGTGCATTGATGCGTGAGCTTTACCCGCAAAGTGCGCTGCTGCTTAGCAGCGCACTGCTTGGTGGGGTGGGGATCGGCATCATTCAGGCGGTGATGCCTTCGGTGATTAAACGGCGGTTTCAGCAGCGCACGCCACTGGTGATGGGGCTGTGGTCCGCGGCTCTGATGGGCGGCGGTGGGCTTGGTGCCGCCATAACGCCCTGGTTAGTTCAACATAGCGAAACCTGGTATCAAACACTCGCCTGGTGGGCGCTGCCTGCCGTTGTTGCGCTCTTTGCCTGGTGGTGGCAAAGCGCCCGCGAGGTCGCCTCTTCCCACAAGACAACAACCACTCCGGTTCGCGTGGTATTCACTCCCCGCGCGTGGACGCTGGGTGTTTACTTCGGTCTGATTAACGGCGGTTACGCCAGCCTGATTGCCTGGTTACCCGCTTTCTATATTGAGATTGGTGCCAGCGCGCAGTACAGCGGTTCCTTACTGGCATTGATGACGCTTGGGCAAGCCGCAGGAGCTTTGCTGATGCCTGCTATGGCTCGCCATCAGGATCGGCGCAAACTGTTAATGCTGGCGCTGGTGTTACAACTGGTGGGGTTCTGCGGCTTTATCTGGCTGCCGCTGCAATTGCCGGTATTGTGGGCGATGGTGTGTGGGTTAGGTCTGGGCGGCGCGTTTCCGCTCTGTTTGCTGCTGGCGCTCGATCACTCTGTGCAACCGGCTATTGCTGGCAAGCTGGTGGCGTTTATGCAGGGAATCGGTTTTATCATCGCCGGGCTTGCCCCGTGGTTTTCTGGCGTGCTGCGTAGTATCAGCGGCAATTACCTGATGGACTGGGCATTTCATGCGCTGTGCGTCGTTGGGCTGATGATCATAACCCTGCGTTTTGCACCAGTACGTTTTCCGCAGCTGTGGGTCAAAGAGGCATGATGCGACGCTTGTTCCTGCGCTTTGTTCATGCCGGATGCGGCTAATGTAGATCGCTGAACTTGTAGGCCTGATAAGCGCAGCGTATCAGGCAATTTTTATAATTTAAACTGACGATTCAACTTTATAATCTTTGAAATAATAGTGCTTATCCCGGTCGTTTATTTCGCGAATAACCCGACAAGGAACGCCAGCCGCCACGACGTTTGGTGGAATGTCTTTTGTGACGATACTACCCGCGCCAATAACAGAATTATCCCCGATGGTGACGCCTGGATTAATAACCACATGACTTCCGATCCAGACGTTATTGCCAATCGTTGTCGGAAAAGAGTACATCTCGCCGTTTTTTCTCAATTCATGGTGTACAGGGTGTCCCGTAACGGAAAGAGTAACGTTGGGTGCAATCAGTACGTTATCACCGATTGTTACCGTGTAGTCATCGACAATGGTTAAATTGAAATTTGCATAAAAATTGCGGCCTATATGGATGTTGGAACCGTAAGAGAAATAGACAGGCGGTTCTACCCAGGCGTTTTCCCCTACCGTGGCAAACATTTCTTTAATCAGGCTTTCTTAAAATCAAAAATCGTAAATCAATAATACCGAATCCACTCCGCCACCCTCAACGCCGGTCCCGGGTCCACCTTTCT
>ENA-UEQW01002217-UEQW01002217.1-human-gut-metagenome-genome-assembly--contig:-NODE-2217-length-14996-cov-4.311482_pt1 | contig 14996 bp, 14 predicted proteins | sample MGYA00242947_ERZ507947 | MGnify/ENA primary metagenome ERZ507947 (study PRJEB26167, sample SAMN06115421) | human gut metagenome | host: Homo sapiens | place: China:Guizhou | collected 2015-03-17... | reverse complement strand
TCGATAGAAGCGTGGTTTTTCCGATACCCGATTTTCCCATAATACAGGTCATTTTTTTCTCCTTGAACGTACAGGAAAAATGATCTAACACCTGATTACAATCATATGTTTTACATAAATTTTTTACTATGATATCCATTTCTTTTCTCTTTTACCAATTCACTTTTTGTTTTCTGCTATCCTTTTTGCCTTGTGCACATGCGTAAACCGCAAATTATTTTACACTTAGCCGATGCGCCAGCAATGACAGCAGCCACTGAAAAATTTTCTCAAAAAGCACACTCACTGCAATAATGACAAATGTCCAGACGAACAGGTCAGGTGTCTCCAGATAAATCTTTGCATTGTAAAGTTTTTCTCCAATGGAACCCTTTGGAATGCCAATGATCTCTGCTGCGATCCCCGCCTTAAAGCACATGCCGATCGCAATTGCACAGGCAGAACGAAAATACGCAAAAAGTCCCCCAAAATAAAGGTAATACATTTTGTTCCAGAATGTCATCCGAAAGATTTTTGCCATCTCAAAAAGTTTCCGATCCAGATGTTCAAATCCCTCCAGAAGATTTGTATAAATGATCGGAAATGCCATGATGAAAGAGATCAGTACTGACAGGTTCCCTGACGGCATCCAGATGAGTACCAGCACAATAAAAGATGCGACCGGAGTAGACTTTAGCACAGCCACCGGAAGTGCAAGGATATCGCGTATTAATTTCACATGATATGCCAGTGCAGAAAGCAAAACGCCACCTGCCGCTGCGCAGAAGAAACCAAGTGCGATGCGCTCCAGCGAAAACCAGATCGACTCCCAGAAGGAAAGGGTTCTCACCAACGAAAGCAGGCACCGCCCCACTGAAAGGGGCGATGCCAGTAATATCTGCTTGTCTAATGCCATGCTTGCAAACTGCCAGAGTAACAGCCAGAATGCAATGGTCCAGAGTTTTATTTTATTTTTCTTCCTAGTCTGCGTTGTAGTAGAAATCATCATTTGGTAATGCTCCACCGACTGCTGCCGGATTCTGTTCAAATAAAATTCCAAGATAGCTGCTTAATTTTGCTTTCATATCATTTCCGGCAATAAATGTAATGTTACATTCCGGGATTGCCTTCTCTGCAACCTGTGCTGCAACAATATCGTAGTTTCCGACGAGGACTGCCACTTCTGCCACATTGTCATTTACATAGTTTACAGAAGCCTCATACTGCTGTAAAAACGTCTCGACTGCGTCCGGATGCGCCTCAATAAAATCATTTCTTGCGATCACAACGCCCGTGATTAAGGTTGCCTTTGTGTCACCATCTGCTGATGATTTTTCCCACTCTTCGGTAAGATCCAGTGCCACACGGATATTTTCATTCTGTGTCATTGCCACAGTCACAAATGGCTGTGGAAGCATTGCCACTGCATCCTCATTTGCTGCGAGTGCTGCCACACATTCAGAATGCTCGGATTTGTATTCGATTGTGACATCTTTTTCCGGGTCAATGCCATTCGCGGTCAGCATATAGTTTAATGCATATTCCGGTGTTGCACCCTTTCCGCTGGCATAGATGGTTTTTCCTTTTAAATCAGCAACACTCTGTACACTGTCGCCATTTTCCACAATATATAATACACCTAACGTATTGACTGCCAAAACGCTGACATCCACACCCTCTTTGTTGTATAGAACAGATGCAAGGTTTGCCGGAACTGCTGCAATGTCCACATTTCCCTGCACGATCTGCGGTGTGATCTCATCCGGTGATGCTGCAATGGTAAAATTGTAATGATTTGCTCCGGTATCTCCGTTGTCGGAATCATCCATCAGCTTCACCATTCCCATAGCTGTCGGTCCTTTTAAGGCGGCTACATTCACATCTGTCAATTCGCCTGCTGCTTCAGTTTCTGTACTTGCTGCTTCCTCTGTTGATTCTGTGACTGCTTCGCTGGTCTCGGTCTGCGGAGTGGCTGTATTCTCTTCCACTTTGTTTCCGCCGCATGCTGCCAGCATCACACAGGACATCATAAGAGCCAGTGCTGATACAAGTTTTTTCTTCATAATATAAATTCTCCTTCTGGTCTAAAAATAAATATTCAGGTCAGTTTCTCTTTCCTGTCAGACCGAGAATAAGTATAAAGGAATTCTGCCATAATCTCAAGTATCTTTTTTCGTACATGTTAATTTTTTAACGATTTTACTGTTTTTTGACATAAACTGATAAAATTTTTTGCTACAAAAAAATTTTTATTGTGTAATCGTTTCTGTCACACCAAGGAAAATCGGCATCTGCGTTTCGTTGTCAATAATGGCATAGACAAATGGGCGGTCTAAATGCACGGTCTTGACAACAGGTGTCTCCAACGAGGCGTACTCTGCAATTCCAACTACTGTTGCCGCTCCTGCTTTTGTTCCCTGCTCATCTACCTCAATGTACGTTTTATGAAGTACCATATCAATGTAAAGATTTCCGCGGTCACTCGTTCCGATTCCGCTAAAGTCTGCTTTTTCAGGATCGAACGCATCTGTCATTCCCATATTTTTCAAAGTGTCATTCAGTTCTACCGAATATTCCGACTTGAACTTTGGAATCGCGGCGTCCACCTCGTAATCCGTGCCTGCATTTGCAATGACAGTTACCAGCTTTTCTGCACTCATCTGGCTGATATAATCGCTCATGCTGATTCCTTCCTTTGGAAGCAGTGCGACAAAGCTGTAACCTTCTTCGTAAGGTCTGATAAAGCCTGTCGTACTGTCATCCTCCAGATAATAGCCCTCTGTGGAGTACATCATATCGACACTCTGGCTGCCTCCATTTTCCGGTGTAAAAGTGCCGTCCTGCACATCCTCCTTTTCATACGGAGACTGCCATTTTGCATCAAAGGCAACTGCGTTGATCAGATACATCACCGAATCATATTCAATCTGATCCAATATCTCCGGAATCATCTTTTCGGTCTTATTGGAAACCCACGTATTGATATCCTTTAACGTGCTGTCATCAAATGGTGCCTTAAAAATTTCCGCATCAAATAATTCCGTGTTCTTTCTCAGGAAATCGTCCTCCACATGAAAAGTATCTGCATCTTTCAGCCAGATAGAGTTTGCAATATTCAAATGCGCATTTTCGGTATCCGGTAAATTCTTCATACAGGAAGAAAGTTCTTTGCCCTGCTGTTCGGCTGGCATGCCGCCCGATAAAACCTGTTCCATTTGCGTCAGGGTATCGCCCTTCGCACCGTTCTCTGTCATGGTAAGCGCTGCTAATACTGACAATGGAGATATCATCTCATTTTTTCCATCCTCATATGTCTGCTGCAGCAGATTCAGGGCAAACTGACGGTAACGGTAACCAAAGGTGGTTTCTGTGCTGTCATCTTCCGCTTTCTTTTCTGTCATATCAGCCTCTGCCTGCTGATCCTCATTTCCTGTATGATCGACATTTTGTTCACTGTCCTCCGACTGTTGCGGCGTCAACCGCTTCGTCGTATCAGATAATCCACTGCCACACCCGAATAATCCTAACGCCATACATCCGATCAAAATTGTAACCAGTTTTCGTTTCATATGCTTTGTCCTCCCTTTTCGATGATTATGGAAATATGTTCTTCTGCTGTTGTTGTCTTTCTATAAGGAAAGACGCTGATTTTTACAGTTGGTTACAAAAAAAACCACTGTTTTCTTCCACCTTACAGAAAATTCCTGCCCCAAAACCTCCTTTAATCCAACGGCACTGCATACAGATAGGAAATCTCCTCTTCATCCCGCAGCTGCAATAATTTTTCCTTCTGGCAGACGATTGAAAATCCATAAATACGCAGTCCATCCTGCTTTACACTCTCGATCATCATATCGTAAGGAATTTCCTGATACCCATTTAAAATCTTCACAATCTCCGGATGATCGCGCAGATAGCTCAAAAGACTGATAAAATGCGTCTCCATTTTCTCTGTATCCTCTGACATATGCCAGCTGTCTGTATCCGCACGATTATCAAGCTGGCAGAGATATGGATAAGTCTCCCTGTCCCAGTCGATGCAGCTTCCACTTGGATTAATCAGCATCCCAACCGGTACAGAGTCACACATATAGCCATCTTCATCGGATGTATAGACTGCACACCACAGCTGTGCGTCCATCTCCCTGTTTTTCGCCCAGTTATAAAAATCTGCATAACCAGTCAGTTTTTCCAGGGACGCATATGCAATGTAATACGCATTATCATCCAGTTTCTCAATAGATGCATATGCTTCCTCCTCACTTCCTGCCGGTCCCCAGAATTGTCTGGTATCTTCGTCGAAAAAATGCATTCTAGAGTATTCTTCCACCTCTTTTGGCACCATAAATGTATTTCCATAAGGCATTTTGAACTCATCTGTATTATAAAGCGTCAGCTTCCCACGCTTTAGCCTGCCGTTGACGGTTGTAAATTTTCCGCCAAATGAAATCCCCTGCGGAATAGAAATATTGTATGTTCCATACCCCTCTGCCACCGCATTGACTGTGTTCCGGTAACTGCCCGGCCAGAACAGTTCGGAATATACAGAAAGGTCAAGGCTCATCCGTGTTGTAGTAATATTATCACTGCCTTCGCCTATTCCCACCACTTCATTTGGATTATAGTAAAAAGCCGATACAATCTGCGGCAGAACAAAGATCACACAGAGCACGACGGCAAGCACACCTGTTCCGACGATCGCACCCATTTTCAAAAAAGTTCGCCGGATCGTTTTCTGTATCATTTTTACAAAACGCTGTTCCTCTTCGGATTCTGCACCATTGCCCTGCACAAAAACCTCTTCTTTCTCCTGCCCTTGAAGTACTTCGAGTCCCGGAATCTCCTCTTTTTCATAGAGGTACTCACTGATAGCTTCCTGCTTCTCAATGGCATGTTCCACTTCATCTGTCTGTGCCTTGTCTAATTTTCCTTCCTGATATAATTTTAACAATTCACGATAAGTCATAGTTATGATCCTCCATGTAAGTCCGCAGTTCACGCTTTGCCCGATATGACAGTACCCGTACATTTTCCGGTGTCATTTTTAAGATCGCCGCAATCTCTTTCTGAGACAGTCCGCCAAAATACTGCATCAGCAGAATCTCCCGTTTCCGTTCTTCCAGTTCATTCATTGCCTGATAAAGGAGCCTGTTTTTCTCCTCTTTCAAAATGCCTTCCAGAACCTCCTGCGATGCGGTATTCTGTATCTGTTGCACTTCACCAAGCGGTACTTTCTCTTTTTCCCTGCGGTAATAATTGAAAAAAAGATTGCGTGCCACCAGATACAGCCATGCACGCATGTTTGTGTGGTCATCCGGCAGCGAAAGCAGTGCTTTTAAAAAAGTTTCCTGCAAAAGATCCTCCGCAAGACTGCTGTTTTTGCACAAAGAGTAGAGGTAAAGATATATTTCTTTGCGATATTTCTGATATAGCTGCTTTAATATATCTTTTTCCATGACTCCTCCTCTCCCGTATAAAAACGACCGTCCCCATTCCTGTGACTCAGCCTGCGCTTTTGTAACTTCATCTATATAACAATCCTTTTTGAAAAATGTTACACGGAAATTTTATTTTTTACTTCCAGTCGTTTTTCCCCTTTGCGGTCAGCACAGTTCACGCAATACCATGAGCAGTTCCTCCTCCGTCAGATTCTTCGTCTGGATGGTAAACGTCACACCTTCCTTTGTAAAAATTGCGAGATAACATTCATCCTCCGCTGCAAGACGTGCGATCGTCACTTCCCTATTATTGATCTCAGAAGTTTTTAAATCATCATCCTCAAATTCCGTAATGATCCCGGATTCTGTCGTGCGGACACCGATCTCAAGGCTTCTGTTTCCATCCTCACTCTCATACAGAAATGTATTATTATCATCCACTACCTGATGATCTTTATTATAATAAATACTTCTTTCAGCCGTGGTCTGATTTTTCTCTTTTTCCCCGTCCAATGGCTGTATACTGCTTTGTACATAGGCTGTATCTGTATCATGCTCCTCTGCATATGCCACAAGATTTTCCGGCAGATTTTTGGGAAAAACAGTCACTCCATAATACTGCTCTAATTCCTCTGCACTCATACGCTCTTCCTGTCCATTCCCCACATCGATCGCAATCGTTGTCAGTTCACTGACCTCGTTGATCGTGATCTGCTCGTCTGTATCTGCAAAAGATTCTGACTCCACACTCTCTGTCTGTTCCTCTTCCGCCTTTGCCACTGCAGTTTCGTTCCCCTCATTTGGGGCTGATGCACCTTCGTTCATCCCTTCTGCGACAGCACTTTCTGTCTCTGCGCCTGTATCTTTGTTCTGCACCCACAGATCAAATGATACCACTGCTCCAGCCAGCAGAATACACACGCACGCTGCCATTGCGGTGAAATGCTTAAGATTTCTCTTTTTCTGTGCTGCTTTGCTCCACTGTTCCGCTTCTTTTACATAAGCCGGATCGATTTTTCCGATCACATCTATCCAGTCCGTCTTTTTCATAATGCATAGCCCTCCTTTTTCAGATAGTCCAGCAATTTACCCCTGACACGAAAAAGTGTTGTCTTCACCTTTCCCTCACTGCATGCACAGCGCTCTGCAATCTCTGTAATGCTATCAAAATACCAGTATCTCCGCACAAACATCACGCGGTGCTCCTTCGGGAGATTTTTGAGGAAATGATTGATACACGCCACTAATTCCTGTTCCTCTATGTAGTGCGATGGCTCTTTTTTGTCCACCTGATCTGTCAGTTCATCAAAAATAAACTCCACTTCCCCTTTTCCTCTTTTTGCCGTATGCAGTTTCCGGTATCGGTCCAGACTTAAATTTCTTGTGATCGCACCTAAAAACGCAGATAAAATTTCCGGTCTCTCGTCCGGCATAGCGTTCCACGCTCTCAGCCAGGTGTCATTGACACATTCTTCACAATCTTCTTTATTCAAAAGAATATTTTTCGCAATCCTGCCACAATAACTGCCGTATTTCTCTGCCGTGTGTCTGATCGCACCCTGATCTCTGTTCCAATATAATTCAATAATCTTTTCATCTTCCATTGCACGTATCCCCATGTTCTCCCACTGCTTTTACATTGGTTTATTCTATTCTCTCATATTTCCCTTTATCAGGAAAGACGCAAATACATTGAATTGGTTACAGGATTTTTTGAAATTCAAAACCTCAAACTATCCCCATGATTCAAAATCGGTGCACTGTACAAAAACAACACATCCTGATATTCCGTGCCCCCTAAAAGCTCCAGTGCATGCGAAGCTGAGACATACCGGAGGTCAACCAGCGTTACTTCCTCATAATACTCCGCTAAAAGCGGTGCGATACTGCTGCCAAAAGAATCCCTAAACAGCAACAGCTTCTTTCCATTATGGCACTCCGGATTCTGAATGGTCAGAAGCGCTCTTGCACCCCATAGGTAAAAATCATAATCATCCATCCCACCGATTTTTTCCGGCGCATAGACACTTACGTTCTGTTTTCTTTCATAATCATAGACCTGCATCCGCTCTATGGACAGATCTGTCCGGTAAAAAATTGTATCCGGTGTGGTTTTCCATGCAGAGGCTGCCCCGTAAGCTCCGACAAAATCCTCTGTGGCAATCTGCCAGCCGTCAGATATTGTATTGGTCTGCTGTCCCATAGACTGCACAAGTGCATCTACTACACCTGTAATTTTTTCCTGTTTCCAGTGCAGATCCGTGCGGTAATAATCTTCCAGATGCAGCTTATCATATAAATTAATTTTCTGTGCCGAAGGAATCTCCGCCTGTATCATCTCATCCAGCCTTGCATAATCCAGTATTGGATACTGTTTATCTGCCAGATAATAATTTTTGTCCGGGATGACTGCGACATAACAATCTGCGTTCTGAAATTGTTCTGTGCAGAGCTTCTCTATGGAATCTGCCACTCTGCCCACATTCTTTTCATTTAATTCTGCCTCCAGATGATAAATGCCATCCTCCACCTTAAAATAGCCATTGGTATCCGCTTTTTCTAAAAGTGCCGTCTCCGTCTCCGCTTTCACTGTGCGCAATCCATCCCTCACCGGAAACTGCTCGGAAAAATACGTTTCCAACTGCTCCATATACGTTCCATCCCAAAAAGCAGCCACTGTAAATGCCGGTTTCTTCGCAAGTTTCCGTCTCTCCGTCTTAGAAACCGCCTGATCCGGCAGTAGAAACGCCGCCACCGGGACACAGACAAGTGCGAGCAGAAAAACAACTGCTGCTATTTTTTTCTTCCAATCCATGCTTCTGCCCTCCTCATTAACGATCCGATGTCAGATGAATGTGGTTTCCCACTCACTCTCCCTAAAACCGGAAATATAAAAACGGATGTACCGAACTTCCCAACAAAAATGCCGTAGCAAGCACCAGCCCTGTCAGTATATAACAGCTCTGTAACAGCCATCCTGACTTTTTCCACATGTTTGTATTTTTTAATCTCTGAACGCACATCGCAGGAAACGGTGTCGCACCGGCGCACGCGATGAGCAAAAGTATCAGATAGCTCTTTGTCTCATAAGCTGCCATCGGTGTCATTGCATTTCCGTAACTTCCGGCTAATCCTAAAAGCTGTTCTTTTATCTCACGGACACTCTCCACACGGAAAATGACAAAACTAAAAAGGACGACCAGAAGAACATAACCATGTTCTATGCTGTTTTTGGCACAGATCAGAAACATATTTTTCCTGTTACCACCATTACTGTCATTATTTGCGGATATGTCTGCTATTTTAAAAGATCTTTCTTTCCATTTTCTTTCAATTAATTTCTCTGCACTTAAGAATGCGCCAAAATACAATCCCCAAAGCGCAAAGTTCCATCCTGCACCGTGCCACAGCCCACTGAGCAGCCAGACAACGAACATATTAAAGCACCATCGCAGAACGCTCACCCGGTTGCCGCCCAGTGGGATATAAAGGTAATCGCGGAACCAACCGCCCAGCGTCATGTGCCATCTGCGCCAGAACTCCGAGATACTTTTTGAGATAAAAGGATACCTGAAATTCTCCGGGAACGTAAAACCTAATATTTTTCCGAGTCCGATCGCCATATCGCTGTAACCGGAAAAATCATAGTAAAGCTGTAACATAAACGCAAGGGCAAGCACCCAGTAACCCAGTGTGCCGATCCCTGCGCCTTCCGCACGGATTCCTGTTGTCACGACTGCTTCCGTTTTTGCTGCTGTTTCAGATATATTTTGCAGTGCCGAGACAAGCGGCGCAAGGGAATCTGCGATCAAAACCTTTTTACAGAGGCCACAGACGAACCTTGCCGCACCTTCCCCGGTTTTTTCCCATGTGATCTCCCGGTGTTTTAATTCCGCCTGCACGGATTGAAAGCGGACGATCGGTCCGGCGATCAACTGTGGAAACATCGTCACATATGCCGCAAAATCAACAAAATTATGTTCTGCCGCAACCTCTCCCCGGTAAACATCCACATAATAACTGATGATCTGAAACGTGTAAAAACTGATGCCGACCGGAAGTGCGATCTGCACCATCGGAACATGTGTACCGAGAATCCTATTTACACTGTCTGCCAGAAAATCCATATATTTAAAAAATACCAGCAATCCCAATGTCATTGCCGTAAAAATCCCGACCACAAGCCTGTCATGTCCACCCTTGTATTTTCCGGATCTGTCTGCCGGATCAGCAGCACAGACACACTTCTTCTGTCTCTGATATTCGATGCATCTTCCACCCATATAGCCGGCTGTAACAGAAAAAAGGAGCAGCACGCTGTATTTTGGCTCCCCCCACAAATAAAAAACGAAGCTTGCCAGAAACAGTATCAAATTTTTCACTTTTGCCGGTGTCAGATAATAGATCACTAATACCGCCGGTAAAAAATAGTATAAAAACGTAATACTTGAAAAAAGCAAGCTTCGCACCACCTTCTGTATTTATTTTTTTAACGCTAAAAACGCTTCTTTTGCTGCATCTGCAACATCTTTGTCTGCCATGATGAATAAAATCACGTCGCCAACGTTTTCCACAACAACACTCTCTGCTTCAACACATATCCACTTTGCCGGATCGGCATTTTCCTCTAAAAGCTTCTTGGCAGCTTCGATATCCTGATCTTCACTTACCCGGAGCAATACACACTGATAAGCAATCGAGGACATCATCGGTGCAGAGTACACGGAATCCGTATAATCAATCTCTGTCGTTCCTAAAATATATTCTTCTTCTGCTTCGGTAATCTCCACGTTTTCAAAATCATCTGTGTAGCTGAAGTAATCGTCATCTGTTTTTGCTGTTTTATAAATCTCATCCAGAATGTCTGCACAGCTTCCCTCCAGATTTGCCGATGTATCCAGTTCACCCTCTGTTGCCTCTGCAGTGATATTTCCATCATCTGCAACCGAATCTCCAGTTTTATTTCCACACGCAGCAATGGAAAGTGTCATTGCCGCCAGCAGAATCCATGCTATTTTTCTCTTCATATTCCCTCTCATTCCGGCGTGCGCAGACGCCCAAAAATTCATTTTCACAATCCATTGTGATGTGAGCAACATTATACTATAGATTGTTCCCTTTTCCTAATGAATTTTTTCTTAATATCCGAGGAAATTTCTGGATACTTTATGATTTTGCAGTCAGAACCGATACAAACTGAAATCTCTGAATCAAATTAACAAGCTAAATTTTTTATAAATCCATAGTTTTTGTCTATAGGAAAATCGTAAAACGCATGCCGTCTTCCACAGGCTCAAATACATAGCGGAATCCTTCTTTTTTCAGCAGTTCCCGCACCACATAGAGTCCCAGTCCGTTGCCCCCGGAAGCTGCCCGCGTATCGTCCACACGGTAAAACGGCTCATAAATATAAGCTAACTGCTCCTCTGTCAACGGTGTACAGCTGTTTTCGATCCAGATTTTGTCTGTGTCTGCGTCAATTGTGATCTGCCCGCCCTGCTCCGTGTACTGTACCGCATTGCCGATCAGGTTCGACCACACTTTCTGAAATGTATTCCGGCTCATAAACAACATGCAGTCTTCCGGGATACTGTCTGTCACCTCCAACTTTTTGTCAGCGATCTGCATCGCATATTCCTGCAGCACTGCTCCAATTTCCCCGTCTGCACAAAGTTTCTGTTTTTCTTCTTCCTGCAGATCCTGCACTTTGGAAGTATCTAAAATATCCCTGACCATTCCGCTCAGCTCATCCACTTTGGCAACTGCTTCCGCAAGATATTTGTCACGATCCTTGTACTTTCCTATATTATACTGCATGTTTTCCAGCAGGATCCGCAGTCCGGAAAGCGGTGTTTTCAGTTCATGGGAAGCTGAACGCAGAAAAACAGTCTTCGACTTTTCCACTGCGAGCATATGCTCTTTTTCTTCATCCAGACTCCGGATCGTTGCAAGCAGCTGCTCATAAACCTGATTGATCTGCTCCGCCAGAAGTCCGACCTCATCTTCATCCTGCACATGAAATGCTGCTTCCGGTTTTAAATTTTTCATATCGTTCGTGACATTCAGCATGTGAAAAATAGGTCTTGTAATGCGTCTCGAATATAAATAAGAAAAAACAATGGAAAAGAGAATGGCTGCTCCGAACGTAAACGGCAATAAAAATGTGATCATATCCACCGCCTCTTTCACCGGCATGGCACTTGCCATCACTTCCACCTGGATTTCAATCCCATCGTCTGCTTCCATTGTTTTATTTTTCACAATAATTGATTCCGCATTTTCCAGATTGCTCACATCAAAAACCATATCGGTATCGGTATACAGTGATATCTGGAAATCCATTCCCATATAAGTAACTTCACTGCCGGCACACTCTACCGTAACATTGACATTATTTTGTTTTGCAAAATCAGAAAAAATCTGCCCGGCTTCCGCTGCAGTATTCCTTTTTATCTCCTGCTGCAATGTCTCCATTTTCTTTTCCAGCTGATCCTGCATCCGGCTTAAGTACACCTTCGGATAGAAAAAATAAATCATCAGATGCATGGATGTTGTGATAAAAAGCAGCATGAAAAACGTATATAAAAATGTTTTAGGAAATAATTTCATTTTCTTCATATTCAATCCCCTACTCTGCGCACACCGCTGAATACAGCCTTCTTTTGCAGGCTGTTCACTTATTGATATTTTATGGCAGCTCCAGCTTCACCGTGATAATACAGTCGAGCTGCAGCTTTTTCCGCAGATTTTTCACATAGACATCCACAACACGGTCAAAAGGGCTTTCCTCCTCACCCCAGATCCGGTCTAAAATCTGATCCCGGCTCACAACCTGTCCCGCATTCTCCAACAAGACTGCTAAAAGTTTGATCTCTTTTGGTGTGACTGCCGCATCTTTTCCAAGATACGTTGCCCGATACCCGGAAAAATCCACCACAGCATCTTTGTATTTCCATGTATTTTCCGTCTTATAACGTGCCCGCAAAAGTGCTTCGATCCTCTTCAAAAGTAAGATCAGTGAAAACGGCTTACATATGTAGTCATCAGCAAGATTATCGAACGTCTGCACCTGCGTTTCCTCGTCCGTGACCGCCGTCAGCATGATCACCGGAAGTTCACTGAATGTCCGCAGTTCTTTTAACACTTCGATCCCATTTTTCTTTGGCAGCATAATGTCTAACAGCGCCAGATGTATCTCTTTGCTTTTTAAAATTTCAAGCGCCTTCTCCCCATCTCCTGCACAAAAGACCTCATATTCATTTTCTTTTAAAAACTCTGCCACGCCCTCGCGGATCGCTGTATCATCCTCTACAATTAAAATATTCATTTTATACTTTCCTTTTCCTTAATTTAGTACTTCCCTGTTAAAATGTGCTATTTTCCTATAACAATAACACTACTTTCAGTTTATTATGACCTCTAAAGATTATCAACAAAAAAATTTTCTGATTTCATATTAATTTCACATTGGAACGTTATGATATGTCTATCAAATCAATCAGACAATAGTCTGAACAACAAAAAACAAAGGAGATTTTCTTATTATGAAAAACAAAACATTATCTATCGCAACACTTTTACTTACAGGCGCACTTCTTTTTGCAGGATGCGGACAGACCGGAAACACCACCGGCAATACTTCTTCCACAACAGCCGGACAGGAAACGGCCACAACTGAACAGACAGACAGCACTGCACAGACTGCTTCCGACAGCACTGCTTCCACAAATGATATTTTCACGAACATGGATACTACGGATATAGATGGTAATAAAATGGATTCCTCTATTTTTGCCAAAAACAAAGTAACACTTGTAAATGTATGGAATGTCGGATGTACCCCATGTGTCAATGAAATTCCTGATCTTGATAAGATCAATAGTGAATACAAGGACAAAGGTGCTGCTGTTTACGGACTTTACGGCGATCTTGGCATGGGTATCTCAGATGACGAAATGGCTCAGATCAAAGATATTATGAGTAACGCAAATGCATCTTACACACAGCTTCGTATGGATGGAACGCTTGCCACAAATGAATCCCTTTTAAATATTATGGCATACCCTACCACTTATGTAGTTGGATCAGATGGGACCATCCTTGACACGATCGAAGGTTCTAAGGACTATGAAGGCTGGAAAGCTCTCATTGACTCTTACTTAGCAGAATAGTCACATATAGATCAGGTTTCCGGCAGTTTCCCGGACTGCCGGAACTCACGAAACGAGGCGAAACTTATATGAATATCAAAAAACGCTCTGTCACAGGTATCTTACTTTTAGCTATCGGGGTTTTATTTATTTTAAATGGAATCCATCGAAATGAGCATACCACTGTACAGAATAAGTCAAATATCATCTGTCTGGAATGCATTGGCATCGGATAATAGAAAATACATTACACGAATTTACAAGGAAAGGTTTTTCATCATGAACTGGATAAAAAAACAGCGAAAACATTTACGCTTATGGGTACAGGTTCTTTTCACCGCCCTGACAAATGGATATGTCATCGGTTTTACCGAGGGAAAAATTTACCGCGGCACAAGCAAAAAGCTCTGTGTCCCAGGCTTAAACTGCTACTCCTGCCCGGGTGCTGTCGGTTCCTGTCCGATTGGATCCCTTCAGGCTGTGATCGGCAGTAAAAATTATAAATTTTCCTTTTATGTCATTGGATTTTTAATGATCTTCGGCTCTCTCATGGGACGTTTTGTCTGCGGCTGGCTCTGCCCTTTTGGTCTTGTGCAGGATCTGCTGCATAAGATCCCTTTTGTCAAAAAGATCAAAAAAGTCCCATTTGACCGCTATCTGCGCTATTTAAAATATGTCATCCTTGTTGTGTTCGTCATTGCCATGCCTTTGCTTCTTGTCGGGGAAAGCGGCTATGGAAGTCCATGGTTCTGCAAGCTGATCTGTCCGTCCGGCACACTGCTCGGCGGTATTCCGCTTGTTGCAAAAAATCCGGGACTCCAGCGTGCCATCGGCTTTTTATTTGGGTGGAAGGTCAGCATCCTTGTGATTCTTCTTATTTTATCTACAATGATATACCGCCCATTCTGCAAGTATTTATGTCCACTTGGTGCGATTTATGGTATTTTCAACCGGTTTTCACTCTACCATTACGAGATTGATGCTGCCAAATGTACGAAATGCGGACTTTGCGCAAAGAAATGTGATATGGGCGTCAAGGTTTATGAAAATCCAAACAGTGCGGAATGTATCCGCTGTGGAAAATGCAAAGATGTCTGTCCAACCGGCGCTATCCATTCAGGAATACGTCCCAAAACCGGAGTTTAATTGACGTAGTGTCGCAGATTCTGTGGTGCATTCTTAGGGTGTGAAGGGCAGATATAAGCGTCCTCTCACAAGTCAGAATTTTATATGTTAATGAAAAAGAAAAACGGTATAAACGAAATATGATGTTCCTGCTCGCCGGGCATTCCGCTGGGCTTCTGAACAACAATCATGTTCAGCTGAGGCTTCCATGATTGTTAGAATCCCAGCTCCATGGCTCACAAAGGAAATCATATTTGTCTGTACCGTTTTTCTTTCATTTACGTTACGAATGACTTGTGAGAGG